>Ga0213869_10000119_pt1 | contig 61513 bp, 54 predicted proteins | sample PICome_10_FD_160083 | JGI IMG/M metagenome (GOLD analysis project Ga0213869, IMG submission 160083) | Coastal seawater microbial communities near Pivers Island, North Carolina, United States - PICO132 | ecosystem: Environmental > Aquatic > Marine > Coastal | place: USA: North Carolina... | reverse complement strand
ACAGGACAAGAGCTAGGAGCTCCGGCACCAGGAACTGAACAAACGATATAAATACAATATGATACTTAGAGAATTATTTTATCACGATCCAGAAACTGTCGAGTCCGTAGAAGACAAACGCTACGAGGCAGACTATGATGACTCGCCTATGAAAAAAGACGATACTCGTAAAACACGGTTAACTCTAAGCCAAATCAATCGAATCCGCAAGGCATCTGAGCTACATACGGAAGAAAAGCGTAAAGAACAAGAGTTCGTAAAGCAAATGTATGGATTAGCAGCAAACGCAGAAGCTGGCGGAGTTTAATTATTGAAAAAAATAGCATTTGTGCTAGGCAATGGCACTAGCAGAAAATCAATCGATTTAAATCAACTAAAAGAACACGGAACTGTATACGGTTGTAATGCACTGTATAGAGAATTTGAACCAGACTATCTTGTAGCAGTTGATGCAAAGATGATTCTAGAAATTAATAAAGCAGGTTATCAGCACGATCATAGTGTATGGACAAATCGCAATCGTGCATACGATAAAATGAACGGATTTAACTTTTTTCAATCTAGTAAAGGGTGGAGTTCGGGTCCTACAGCTTTACATTTAGCCAGTGAACATAAAAATAATGAAATATATATTTTAGGTTTTGACTATACTGGTATAGACAATAAACTTAATAACATTTATGCTAATACTTTTAACTATAAAAAAAGTCACGAACGTGCAACTTATCACGGCAATTGGCTTAGACAAACATTAATTACTTGTCAAAAATTTAGTGAAAAAAGATATATAAGAGTGTTAGGAGATGACGCTTTTATTCCAAAAGAATTCTCTAACATAGAAAATTTATCACATATTACAGTTGAAGAATTTAAAAAATTCTTCAATTTTTTGTGATATTCTTAAAAACGGCTCGTTTTGAGCCTATTTGTACGTACTTTTCTGTTAATAGAGTAAATATATTATGACAGCCTCGTACAGGAGTTATCTTCTGTGCATTAAAAAACATTTATAGGAGTTAAGAAAATGGCAGATCAAAATAAATTTGAAAAGATGCTAGAGCTACTTGTTAACGAAGACAAGGCAGCAGCACAAGAATTATTTCACGAGATTGTAGTTGAAAAATCACGTGATATCTATGAGTCACTACTAGAAGACGAAGCAGATGTTGAAGAAGCAACTGACGAAGAAGTAGATGAGTCAGACGAAGACCTAGACGAAGCAGATGATGAAGAAGTTGATGAGTCAGACGAAGACCTAGACGAAAACTTTGACATGGATTCGTTTGAAGTAGAAGCAGACGACGACATGGGCGGCGATCCAACTGACGACATGATGGCAGACCTAGGCATGGACGACGAAGGTGAAGAAGGCGAAGAAGAAGGTGAAGAAGGCGATATGGAAGATCGTGTAGAAGACCTAGAAGACGCACTTGATGACCTAAAAGCAGAATTTGAAAAAATGATGGCAGGCGACGACGAAGGCGACGACATGGATGACATGGGCGACGACGAAGGCGAAGAAGAGCCAGAAGAAGCATTTGCATTCGAATCAGCAGACGAAGAAGATGATGACGAAGAAGTTGAAGAATCAGCAGACGAAGAAGTTGAAGAAGCAGAAGAAGAAACAGAAGAATCAGCAAAAAGCGCAAGCGAAACAATGCGTGAGTATGTAGAAAAAGTATCAGCTACAATGGGTGACAACGGTGCAAACAACAAGTCAACAGTAGCTAACCCAAACAACATGGGCGGAACAGCAGGCAACTTAAATCAAGCTGCTACAGCAAGCGACCCAGAAGCCGGCGCAGGCGGATCAATTAAAGGCAATGCCGTAAGTGATACAAGTGCAAAGGATATGAATACCAAGAACATTAACGTTCCTGGTGGTAAAGCAGCGAAAGCTGGTAAAACCGAACCTGGCCACGGCGCTGAGAAAAAGGGCAAGCCAGAGACTGCTGACAATAAAAAATCAACTGTCGGCAAATAAGAAGAAGTAAGGAAATCTAGATGAGAAACTTACAAGAGCATTTGACATTTGACCAAGCTAATATAGTGCTTGAGAATGCCAACGAAGGAAAAGACCTTTATTTAAAAGGTATTATGATCCAAGGTGGCGTTCGCAATGCTAATCAGCGAGTGTATCCTGTAAATGAAATAGGCAGGGCTGTCAAAACTCTCAATGATCAGATTACGAACGGGTTTAGTGTTCTCGGAGAAGTTGATCATCCAGAAGGACTTAATATTAACATTGACCGTGTAAGCCATATGATAACTGAATGTTGGATGGATGGTGACAACGGTTACGGAAAGTTGAAAATTTTACCAACACCGATGGGGAACCTAGTTAAAACGATGCTTGAAGCAGGCGTTAAACTAGGTGTCTCGTCACGCGGTAGTGGTAATGTATCAGAAGATGGAAGTAATGAAGTTTCTGATTTTGAAATAATCACTGTGGACGTTGTGGCTCAGCCTAGCGCCCCTGGTGCATATCCTACACCAATTTATGAACATTTAATGAATGCACGTGGGGGAATGAAGGCATACGAATTAGCACAGGCAACAAAACACGACACTAAGGCACAAAAGTATCTTAAGGAATCACTAATCAACATGATTAGTAAACTCCAATGAAACAGGAGAATGTAATGATAGATGCACTAAAAACTCTATTTGAAAACGATGTTGTTTCATCTGAGATTAGAGAACAAATTGAAGAAGCTTGGGATGCAAAAGTTCAAGAAAACAAGATGCAGGCAACTGCTGAGTTACGTGAAGAGTTTGCACAAAAGTATGAGCACGATAAGTCAACTATGGTTGAAGCTATTGACTCACTACTATCTGAGCGTCTTGCTGAAGAGATCGCAGAGTTTGCAGAAGACCGCAAGCAACTAGCAGAAGCAAAAGCAAAATATGCTATTGCAATGCGTGAAAATGCAGATCTACTAAAGGGTTTCGTTGCTGAAAACTTAGCAGCTGAAATTAAAGAATTAAGAGCAGACAAGAAAGCAATGGCTGAATCATATGCCAAGCTAGAAGAGTTTGTTGTAGAATCTCTAGCAGGTGAAATTGCAGAATTCAATGAAGACAAAAAAGATTTAGCAGAAACTAAAGTAAAATTAGTTCGTGAAGCTAAAACACACTTCGCTAAGGTTAAAGCTAACTTTATCGAAAGAAGTGCTACAGCAGTATCTGAAATGGTTGGTAAATCACTCAAAGGTGAAATTACTGCACTTAAAGAAGATATTGATACAGCACGTAGAAACGACTTTGGTCGTAAAATATTTGAAGCATTTGCAAACGAGTATACAACTTCGCACTTGAATGAAAATTCAGAAGTTTCACAACTCATGAGCGTACTAGCTGCTAAAGACAAGCAACTAGCAGAAGCTAAAGCATTTGCTACAAAAGCAAAAACTCTTGCAGAATCAGTAAACAAAGAGAAATCACGTTTAGTTGAATCAGCACGTAGAGAAAAGATTATGAACTCGCTAATAGCGCCACTAGGCAAAACACAGCGTGAGATTATGACAGACTTACTGGAATCAGTGCAAACCGACAGACTACAAAAGTCTTTCGATAAGTACTTGCCATCGGTTATCGACGGAAATACTCCAGCAAAGCGCAAGGCACCACTAACTGAAGGCACAGAAGTAACAGGCAATAGAGAAGAAACAAAAATGACAACTAAAGCAGACGAATCAAATAACAATGTCCTCGACATTCGCCGTCTTGCTGGATTAAATTAAGGAGATAATGATGTCAGAACTACTAGAATCACGCTGGGTAGACACCAAAACTGCTCTTCTTGAAGGCCTGCAAGGCAACAAGAAGTCTGTTATGGCTGCTACACTAGAAAACACTCGCAAGTATTTGTCAGAGAGTGCAACAGCAGGCGCAACAAGTGCAGGTAACGTAGCAACACTTAACCGTGTTATCCTACCAGTTATCCGTCGTGTTATGCCAACAGTTATTGCTAACGAACTAGTCGGCGTTCAGCCAATGACTGGACCAGTTGGTCAAATTCACACGCTACGTGTACGTTATTCAGATACAATGGATGACACAAGTGCAGGTAACACTGATACTACAGCAGGCGAAGAAGCTCTAAGCCCATTCAAAATTGCTGAAGCATATTCAGGTGATGCAGCGACTGCTAAAGCTGCAAGTACTGCTGCACTAGAAGGTGCTGCTGGACGTAAAATGTCAATTCAAATCTTGAAGCAGACAGTAGAAGCTAAGACACGTAAATTGTCAGCTCGCTGGACGTTTGAAGCTGCACAAGACGCACAGTCTATGCACGGTATTGACGTTGAAGCAGAAATCATGGCAGCTCTTGCACAAGAGATTACTGCTGAGATTGACCAAGAAGTTATCGGATCGCTTGTAACACTATCAGGTGCTGCTGCACAAACTTACGACCAAAGTGCTGTAAGTGGTACTGCTACTTTTGTAGGTGATGAGCATGCTGCACTAGCAGTACAAATCAACCGCGTAAGTAACTTGATTGCACAGCGTACACGTCGTGGCGCAGGTAACTGGGCTGTTGTATCGCCATTCGCGTTAACAATCCTACAATCTGCAACTACTTCAGCGTTCGCTCGTACAACTGAAGGCGCTTTTGAAGCACCAACTAACACTAAAATGGTTGGTACACTAAACAACGCAATGAAAGTATATGTAAACACATATGCAGCAGATAATGCACCAGTGCTAATCGGCTACAAAGGTTCAAGCGAATCAGATGCAGCGGCATTCTACTGCCCATACATCCCGCTAATGAGCTCAGGCGTTGTGCTTGACCCAACATCATTCGAACCAACAGTGTCATTTATGACACGTTACGGATATGTTGAGTTAAACAACACAGCATCATCGCTTGGTAACGCAGCTGATTACTTAGGCAATGTTGCTATTACTGACACAGCAGTAAGCTTCAGCTAAGTTTTACTTATAGTAAACTAAAATAGGCCCTACGGGGCCTATTTTTATGACTAAATATTCTGAGGGAATAATATGAAAGAATATTTAATTTTTATAGCAATGTTGTCTTTATCTGCATGCGATAAAATAGACAATCCGTTTATAGATTACAGAAAGATAGAAAATAATAGTGTAATAACAGCTCAACCTTACATAGGGTTAGACGAAAGAATACACAGAACAGAACTTAAAGAATTCCTTGATGTAGATCCTGTACGTACAGAATGGTGTGCGGCATTTGTAAATGCTGTACTAGAACTAGACGGAATTCTAGGAAGTGATAGTGTAAGTGATGTACCTCTTATGGCACGTAGCTTTTTGTTTTGGGGAGAACGTGTAGAACCTGCAGATATACAGCGCGGAGACGTTGTTGTATTTCCAAGAGGTAATCAAGGATGGCAAGGACATGTTGGGTTCTATGTTGACACACAATTTATTGATGGTAAAGAAATTTGGATTATACTTGGAGGCAATCAACAAAACGAAGTACGTTACGATTTCTTTTCTCCTAGTACAGCTCTTGGTATTAGACGTTACTCTAATGAATTGATAAATACTAATGTCAAATAGTGTGCCGCAAGGCGGACTTATGCTGTACCCACAGCGTAGCGGATAGAACCCGCATAGGACTACTATTATAGGAGAAAACAAATGGGAAGACCATTAAATAAAAGATATTTTGGACCACCAACAGCAGGCGGTAACGAAATTAAAGTACAGTTCTTTAATGGAACTGGATCAGTAAACGGCTGGATCGTTAAGCAACTTGGATCAAAGAAATTCCGTTGCACAGATGGAACAGCAGTAAAAGATTGTTTTTTAGTAGATAAAGATTCTGCTAATGTTTTAGCAGATGAAATGACAATCACAGTTCTTGATGATGCAGGCACTCCAAAGCAAGTAACTAAAATTGCAGGACGCAAAGTAACATTAGATACTGGCGAATCAATTGCTTGGAACTTCAGCGATAGCACAACAGACGGTGCAGTTGAAATTGAAGAAGCAGGTGACGATGCAGTTATTGATAACGACGATCTTGCACCAGACGCAGACGACTTTGAGTCAGACGATCCAGTTGATTAATAAGTTGAGTAATATAGTAGGGGAGCAATCCCCTACTTACTTTTAAGGAATTGTAAATGTCAAAGTATCTAAATGTATCAAATGGAAATTACAAAGTATCTGTACAAACAGGCGGCACTATCTTTTTGGATACAGGGTTTGAAACAGGTACCGTTGAAATATCTGGAAATTTGTTAGTTAAAGGTGATCAAACAACCGTTAACACGGCCCAATTAGATATTGAAGATAATATTATTACACTAAACAGCGGTGAAACTGGCGCTGGCATTACGCTTGGCGATTCGGGAATTAGAATTAATCGCGGCACACTACCTGATTCATTTTTTAAATATGATGAAGATGTAGCAGGATTTATTGCAATTAACGAATCGAGTCAATTAATATCTCTAGCAACAAATGAAATCGACTCAAGAAGTCAAAACTTATTATTAAATGCAGGAACTAGCACAGTTAATGTATCGCCAACTGTAGATTACGAGCAAAAAGTATTTACATATGCAGGCGGAGAATTAACAGGATACAACGCTGCAAAAGCAGATGTAATACCAAACACACAAGCTGTAGTCGATTACGTTGCATTTAACTTTGCAAATGTTTTCTTGCGTCAAATTGGTGACGGTGTTCTTAGTGTTAGTAGTATTACAATCGATGACGAAGAAAACACTGGAGTCGATAGTGTAATTAAATTTGCTATTGACGGTAACACAGTAAGTCAATTGTATGCTGATCGTTGGGAATTTGATGAAATTAGATTTGCAGGATCAACAATTGAAACTATTTCAAGTAATGAAGATTTAGTTTTAAAATCTTCAGGCATAGGTAGTATTAGAATAGACGATACACTGCATTTAAATCGTGTACCGAGTGCCGGAGATCCAAGTTTAGAACCGTCACAACCTACAGACGGAATGAAAATTTATGTAGCTGATCAGTATACAGGTAAATCAGGATTATTTTTTACCAACGATCAAGGCAACAGAGACGAATTAGTAAGTAAGAATAGAGCACTCCTTTTCGGAATGTTATTTTAAGGAATAAAAATGGCAATAATAAATGCACAACTAACAACTACAAAATTAGATTTGCTAACTGTTCCAGCAAGTAAATCATATGCAATTACTAACATTTTAGTTTGTAATAATGGCGCTGCACAAGCGTCTTTCGATCTTCACTTAATTCCGCAGAGTGGCACATTAAACAATGCTGTAACTAGAGTTATTAACAATTTAGAACTTCCTGCAGGCGAAACATTTACATTTGACAATGAAAAAATTGTATTAGAACAAGGCGACACAATTTCATTTGTAGCAGAACCAGATCTAGGCGGTGTTGATGCTGGTTTAACAAATCTTGCAGCAACAGTGAGCTACTTGGAAGTATAAAATGAGATTAATTAAAGCACAAACTACTAATTTGAGAAGTATATACGGCAAAGGTGTCAAATATGACGTCGATGACCAAGTAATTGTTGATAGTACTCGTGCTATGGTTGTTCCAGTAGGCACACTAGAACAACGTCCTGGAGAATTAGGTGTTGCAACAAGTTCAACAGCTGGACAACTTAGATACAATACTACAGACCAGCAGTTAGAAGCATATCAAAATGGAGCCTGGAGAGAAATACGGTTTAAAGAACCAAATCAAGATCCGGGAATTGTTTGGCAGAACTTAGGTGTAGGAAATATAACAGCTGACGAAACTGTGTTTGGCGAATTGCAAAGTAATGATACAGATTTTCCAGTACCAGCAAGTGCTAATAATATTATAGTAATGATTGAAAACGTAGTTCAAATACCGACTACAAACTATACAATACATCAAACTGCTGAAATTACAACAGGTGGCGCAGAACAAGGACCTAATCATCCTTACATTGCATCGGATTCTGGGTGGTGGATTAAATTTACAAGCCCTGTGCCAACAGGCAAGCCAGTTACTGTAATTCACAACCTTGACAAATAAATACTATGTTAGAGGGAGTAATTAAATGGCAGAATCACAAAACGGTCGTATAGGCGGCGGCGTATTAAAAGATAATCTTTTACGCCAAGGTGTTGATCTTAATTTTAAAAATACTAGTAACGATACTGCATTACTCCATCTTGATGTAAATAATTCTAAAATTGGTATTAATACAGAAGCGGCATCTGATGCACTTACTGTACCAACAACACTAGCATCATCAAATTTAATATCAACATATAATAACATTGCAAATTTTACATTTGATGAAAGTCAAATCGTAGCACTAGGCGGCGATGGTTTTATTAATTTTAATGCAGCAAATAATATTTTTGCAACAGCAATTGCAACCGATGATTTAAAAATAGATTTTAATACAATTAGTACAACTACTCCTGATACTAATATTGAATTACGTCCAAACGGCAACGGCACAGTTAATATCAATAGCAATTGGAATATTACAGGAAGTTTACATGCAACAGGAAATATTCAAACTGTAGGTGATTTTACATTTGGTTCAGGCGACGAAGATAATGTTACATTTGCTGCTGACATTAATAGTAGTATTATACCAGATCAAACAAATACAAGTAGTATTGGTTCTGCATCTAAACAATGGTTAGATCTCTATACTAATCTAGTAAATGGTCAAGCGATAGAACTTGATAATTTAGAAGTAGGGCCCGGCGCCTCAAGTTTAGCACGTAGACAAGGCAATACATTTTATGTTAGTACACTAGGAAGCGATACTAACGTAGGTGATCATCAACACGGCGCATTTCGTACACTAAAACATGCACTTACACAAGTAGACGGAAGTACCTCAGGTCCTATTGTAATTCATGTATTTCCAGGAGTGTACGAAGAAGAATTTCCGTTAACTGTTCCGTCACACGTAGATATTGTCGGAGAAGATCTAAGAAATGTTGTCATCAAACCAACAGTTTCTACACAAAGTAATAGTGCATTTTATTTAGAAGATGATGTTACTATTGAAAATTTAACTATCAAAGACTTTTATAACGGATATGCATTTCAATTTACTTCAGGCGGATTAGTAAACACACGCTCGCCATACATTAGAAACGTAACTGTTATTACAAAGGGCAGTGTGACAAGTGCAAGTGATCCTAGAGGATTTGCACAAGGCGATGCCGGCAAGGGCGCACTCATAGATGGTGCTGCATTAGACAGTGCAAGTTTAGAAGCAAGTATGCTGTTTCACAGTTGTACATTTATGACGCCCGGTGTTGACTGTATTACAATGACAAATGGTGTAAGAGTAGAATGGTTAAATTCATTTACATACTTTGCTAATAGAGGATTGTACGCTACTCAAGGTGCAAGCGGCAAATTAATGCCAGATGCGTCAATACGTTATGGTGCAGAATTACGTTCAATTGGCAGTGCAAATGTTTACGGAAACTACGGCGCAGTAGCTGACGGCGCAAATACGTTAATGTATCTAATAGGACATAACTTTGCTTACATTGGAACAGGTAAAGACACAAGCAATGATAACACACTTACTATAACAAGTCAATCAGTATCTGAATTAAATTCTGGAACTATTGTACATACCAGCACAGATCAAACAGGTAAGTTTAGTGTAGGAGATGCATTTTTTGTAGATTTTGAAACTGGTGAAACAAGCATTGATGCAAATGAAGTAGACTTTAGTGGTATTGGTAATATTACTGTAAACAACGGAGTTGAAACAACTTATATAGACGGCGAAAGAGTTGATACTGGTAATATAAGATTTACTGGCAATACTGTTACTACGCTCGATGGAGATTTAAATCTAAGCCCACAAACTGAACTATTTAATACAGATAACAATGCAGCATTAATTATAAGTAGAGGCACAACACTACAGCAGAACAACGAAACTGCTGACATTAGATTTAATACTGATACAAGTTTATTTGAAGGTTACTCAAGCGGTAATTTAAGTTTTGGCGGAATATATTCAAGCGATAGACAAGACAGTGTTGATGCACACGATATTAATAATACAATAGTATTAACTGTAGGCGGAACTCAAATAGGTTTTATTGATAATAATAGTACTAATTTACACGGCTTGTCTACTGGTGATGTATTATTTGACAATAACTTAATTACAACAACTTTATCTAATTCAGATTTAGAACTTAGAAGAGCAACTGCTACAAATGTAGTTGATATTTTTGATATAGAAATAAAAGAAAATAATTTTTCGAATTCAAGTAATAATCTTTTCACTCTTGCAACCACTGGATTAGGATTTGTAAAATTTAGTGGTACTACAGGACTAGTTATTCCGTCTGGATTAGAATCAGAACAATCGATTACACCACTAGCAGGCGAAACTAGATATAATACAGAGCAAGCATATCTTGAAACTTGGAATGGCGAATCATGGCAGAGAAGCGCCGGCGAAGGCGAAGAAGTTACTGACGAAGTTCTTAAAGAATTAGTTGATATTTACACCCTTGTACTAGGATAATTTCAAAAAAGCATAAATACTATTAATGCAGTACATCGACCATTGTATTGCACTATCAAACTGTGGTTAACCAGCAAAGAGTCGTGAGACTGAGAATTCGGCTAGAGGGACAGGATCCCCGTATTGAGGAGAAGAGATGGCTATCGGTCGCATAAGTGGTCCGCTCTTAAAGGCAAACTTACTTCGTGAGGGAGTAAACTTAGCTTTTGAGAACGACTTACTATATCTAGATGTTAATAACAGCCGCATCGGTATTAACAATGCGTCACCTCAATACGATTTAGATATAATCGGAACAACTAGAACACCAGCATTAGAAGTTAGCACACTTGCTAATATTGGCGATTTAAACATTACAGGTACTACAATTTCGACAAATCAGCCTACACTTAATTTAGGTGCTGCTGATAATGTTATCTATCAAAACCGTTTAACAATCGATAGTTTAGATTTAGAAAACAATGTTATTAGTTCAAACGAAACTAATGCAAACATTGAATTTTCACCTAACGGAACTGGCACTGTAGAAATATTTGCAGATACAAATGTTACTGGTAATGTTTTTGCAACAGGATCAATCACAGCAGATGGTAACATTACTATTGGTGATGCAGATACAGATAATATTACATTTAATGCAGAAATTAATTCAAACATTATTCCAGATGCAACTAATACATATACTTTAGGTGCAGATGGTAAGCAGTGGGCAGATGTGTTTGCTCAAACACTAACTGCTGGAACAGTAAGAACAACTGCAATTACAGTAGACGGTGTAGATATTGCTCTACGTCAAGGCAATATATACTATGTTGCAGAAAACGGTGAGGATAGTTATACAGGAGATCATCCTAACGATCCTTATGGTACACTAAAATATGCACTAAGTCAAGCAACTAGCGGCGATACAGTACACATCTATCCAGGCGTATATCAAGAAGCATTTCCAATGACAGTGCCAGTAGGCGTAACTGTTAAAGGACACAGCATACGTAGTGTTAATATTACTCCAACACCTGCTACACAAAGTAATGATGCGTTCTTGCTTAACGGCGGATCAACAGTTGAAGATTTAACTATTTCAGGATTCTACACAGGATATGCATTTAAGTTTGCTCCTGGCTTTACAGTATCCGGAAACAACCGTTCGCCTTACATAAGAAACATCAGTGTTATTACTCAAGGCAGCGTTACAAGCGCCGCTGACCCAAGAGGGTTCGACGAGGGTGATGCTGGGCGCGGAGCGTACATAGACGGCGCTGTAGCAGCCGCTACAAGCTTGGAAGCGACTATGCTGTTTCATAGTGCCACATTTATTACACCCGGCGTAGACGCTATTACAATCACTAACGGCTCTAGAGTAGAATGGCTCAACAGCTTTACATACTTTGCTAATCGTGGCATATATGGTGTAGACGGAGCAACAGGTTTACGTGGTACAGGTAAGACAGCAGTTAGAGTAGATGACTTAACAGGTACTATCGTAGACGGTAACACGTTTACATACTACGATACAGATGGAACTACTGTTCTTGCAACAGGTACTATTAACGGTGTAGATGCAGATGGTAAGTTTTATGTAGACGGAAATCTAACAGGTCTAGAAACTGCTGGCGAACGCGGCGGCAAGATTATAACCAAGTACGGAACTCCTACTACAGACACAACTGTTAAAAAGTTTGGCACAAGTAGTTTAGAACTCAATGGAACTACTGATTATCTAGGTGTAGCAAGCAACAACGACTTTGGGTTTGGCACTGGTGATTATACTGTTGAAGGATGGTTTTATTTTAATAGCGTAGCTGCTACAACAAATTTATTTGATTTTAGAGCAGGTGCAGGATCAGATGTTGCACCACTAGTTTATATTGATGCCGGCGGCGAATTACGCTTTTACTCATATAGTGCAGATAGAATTACAGGCACAACATTAGTAGCAGATACATGGTATCATATTGCAATTAGTCGTAGTGGTAATGATACTAAACTATTTTTAAATGGTTCTCTAGAAGGAACGTGGACTGTAGCAGCAACAGATTACGATGTTGCAAAGCCTCTCATAATCGGAGCACGTTGGGATGCTGCAAACAAACTAGACGGTTATGTAGATGAGTTTAGAGTTACAAAAGGATTAGCACGATATACTAGTGCATTTGTAGAACCAAGTTCAGAATTTGCAAGTGACACTGATACAAAACTATTATTACATTTTAATAATGCAGTTGACGGTGCAAACACTATTGTAGACGATACACTTAATTCACAAGATTTAAGATTTAGTAATGGTGCAACTGCTAGCTTTGTTACTCTTGCAGATCAAACAGAATTTGGTGCAGAAGTACGTGCAATTGCAAGTGCTTGTGTATACGGCAACTACGGTATTGTAGGAGACGGTCCAGGTGTACTAATGTATTTGATTAGTCAAAACTTAGCGTACATCGGTGTAGGCAAAGAAACTGACAACGACGAAACTAGTGTAATACAAGCAAACGAAGTAGTCGAAACAAACAATGCACAAATAAGATACAGTAGTGTAGATCACAAAGGTGACTTTAGAGTTGGTGATTTATTTTATGTAAATCAAGAAGACGGCACTGTAGACTTCAGTAGTTCAACATTTAACATTAATACATCTGCTGGTATTACAATTACCACAGGCGGAAGTCAAACTACTATTACTGGTGATAAAATTGATACTGGTAATTTAAGAATTAGTGGCAATACTATTCAAAGTTTGAGTGGAGATATCAATTTAGACGCAGATAGCGGCACAGTTAGAATTAATTCAACAAGTGCGCTACAATTGCCTAAAGGTGATACAGCAAGTCGTCCAACACCTGCAACTGGTATGATTCGTTATAATACTGATACAGCATTGTATGAAGGCTATGACGGCAACTGGATAGCACTTAACGGTGTTTACGATTTAGATTTAGACACACGTATTACAGCAGAACTTACTCCGGGTGCAAACGATGGTGTAATTAGATTTTATATCCAAGACAGTGTAGTTACAACTATTGATGCAGACAAATTATCAACACCTAGAATTGAAGTAGACGATATAAGTATTGATGGCAATGTTATTACAACAGAAACATCAAATACAGATTTAACTTTTAGTGCAAACGGCACAGGGTCAGTTGTAATTGACAATCTTGCATTTAAAGATTCAACTATAACTAATACCGAAGTTGATGGAATTTTTAATTTTGAGCAACAAGGCAGCGGCTACTTTAAAATTGAAGGTACAAACGGATTTGTTGTTCCGGTAGGAGATAATGTACAGCGACCAGCAGCAGCATACCGAGAAACTGGAATGGTTCGCTATAATACAGAACAAAGATATTTAGAAATATGGGACGGATTTAGCTGGGTATCTGTCGCTGGCGCAACAGGTTCAATTAGTGTAACCGCAGCAGAAGACTTAGCAATAGAATACGCATTAACATTAGGATAAACGAAGATGGCAACGCAATTTAAAAATAAAGTAGTAAAAGACATAGGCAGTGTTCCAATACTTGCATTAGAAACAGATGCTGCTACAAGATCAACTATAATTGGATTAACTTTAACTAATTTACAAGATTTTATAGTTTATGCTAGTTTATTAGTGCATGATGATACTAGTGTAGAAGGTTACTTTATGAAAGATACAATAATCCCTCCAAATAGTAGTTTACATGCGCTATCAGCAGGCGAAAAACTAATACTTGCTCCTACAAATCAGCTATATATAGTAGCCGACCAAAATGATGCATTAGACGCAGTTATAAGTTACGTAGATATTGTATAAGGAATAAAGATATGTCAAATTACACAGGAATGTCACCAGAAAAAATGATGGGATCAGTACCCAACAGATTCTTTTACGGTTTACGTAGAACAGATAACGGTGAATTATTTTTATCAAAAGCTGATCAAATGAAGACAACTGATGATCATACAGTTACAATTAATAAGCCGGGTGATCCTGCAAATAACTTTCCTAATTTTGAGCAAGGGCAAGATTTTTACGAAGGTAGAGATATTAATCATAATATAGTTTATGAAAATTTAAATTACGAGCAACTGCGTTGGGATGAAAGAAATATTTCCTATTATGTAGATGAGGATGGTGAATTAGTAGCAAGAATTAATCATACGTTTACATATGACAACAATTCAAGTACAGACGGTCTTGTAGAATACAACAAAAACGACTATGATGTTAGTGTTGCAAGCGGTACTAACAGTTATGGTACTGGTAACAAGTATTATATCGAAAGACACGATGGCGCAAGTCCAACTCTTAACTTAATAGAAGGTGAGACATATATCTTTAGACAAGACGATAGTTCAAATGCTACACATCAATTGTTGTTTTCAACAACTCCAAACGGAACTTGGGGCGGCGGCGTAGAATATACTACAGGTGTAGCTAAAGAAGGTATAGCAGGAACTCCGGGTTCTTATACACAAATAACAGTAGCAGCAAGTGCCCCTGTTTTATACTATTACTGTATAAATCATAGTGGCATGGGCGGTCGAGTAAATACAATTACATAATTAGTGAACAGGAAAGATAATGGCAGATTTTTTATTAGATAGAATTAGATTTAAATGGAAGGCCGGATGGGTATCTGGCACTGTATACGCTAAAGACGATGTAATTTATTACAGAGGTCGAGTTTATGTTTGTATGGTTGGACACACAGCTGGATCTGATATAAGAACTGACATTTCTAAATGGGAATTAATGTTTGAAGGTCAAGAATGGCGCGGCGTTTGGACTGCAAATTCTAATTATGGTATCGGCAATATTGTAAAATATAATGGTTATATTTATAGATGCGTATCTAATCATACCAGCGTTATATTAGATAATCTAGGGTTACCTAACGACTTGGCACATTGGACATTGATAGCTACTACGTACGATTGGAAAAATGCATGGTCTACTAGTTATAATTATAATTTAGGTGATGTAGTTAGATACAATGGTATTGTTTATATTTGTTCAACTACACATACTAGTGCAATTTCTACAGATTTAGGTTTAGAAGCAGATCAATCTAGTTGGACTACAGTAGTTACTTCCGACTACTGGGCAACAGATTGGGCAATAGAAACAAGATATGTAGTAGACGATGTTGTGCGCTATGGCGGCACTGTTTATAGATGTATTGAAGGTCACACTAGTGCTGCTACGCTAGCAGTAGGTCTAGAAACTGATCAATCTAAATGGGAAGCAATATTATCAGGATTGGAGTATAAAACAGACTGGGCACCGGGTGTAAAGTACAAAGTAAACGATATTGTTAAAGTTGATTCTTCTCTTTACATGTGTATATCGGCCCACACTTCGACTACATTTACTTCTGATAATTTAACCAACTGGCAAATCTGGATTCCAGGAATTGGATACGAAGATCCTTGGCTATCTAATGTAGAATACGATAAGGGTGATGTTGTTTTATATGGCGGGTATACATATGTTGCATTAGTAAGAAATTTAAATTCAACACCGTCGTCAACAGGATTTCAAAAAGGCGTAGGAAATTGGGATTTAATTAATTCTAATTATAAAATTACAGGACAGTGGAATGAAGTCACTAACTACAAAACAGGAGATGTTGTTAGACACGGCGGCAGCTTGTATTCAGCAATAACTGACTCGATAGCTGCACATCCGGATAGTAGTTTATCTTGGGGTGTAGTAATACCAGGATCTAAATTTAGAGCAGAATGGCAAGATAACGAAGTTTACTACCCCGGAGAAATTGTTACATATTTAGGTACTCCTTATACATGTATACTACGACACACATCGCTGGCGTCGGATAGCAGACCTGACTTAGATCAAGATTTGGACCAAGAAAATTATTGGGAATATGTATCCAAAGGCAGTGTAAACAATGTGTTGGCCGAAGTTGGTGATATGAGAGTTTATAATTCAGAAATATCTAGATTAGGAATCGGTCTTCCGGGCCAAGTAACTAAAGTGGTTTCTAATCTTCCTACGTTTAGTAATTTCGGCGTAACTGAAAAAGTATATTTTGTGAGTACACAAGGATCAGACGATACAGGCTTTGGATTTACTGCTAACGCACCATTTAGAACAGTTAAACACGCCTGTGATTACATTCTTGAAGATATTGATGGGCGTGCCCCTGCAACAATATATATTACAACTGGTATATATGAAGAGATACTTCCCATTTCTGTTCCTGAGGATGTGGCATTGGTAGGAGATGAACTTAGAAGCACAGTAATACAACCGGCTGCCGGATACGAAGGCGAAGATATGTTTTATGTTAGAAACGGAAGCGGAATTAGAAATATGACACTTCAGGGATTAACAGGAATATTAGGTAGTCCGAATTCTTATTTAACACAGCGTCCAATTTCGGGTGCATTCGTAAGCCTCGATCCAGGCACAGGCCCTACAGATACTAGTGTACATATTATAAATAAATCTCCTTATATACAAAACGTAACTACGTTTGGTACTAGGTGTGTAGGACTAAAAGTAGATGGTGCTCTGCACAACAGTGGCAATAGATCTATTGTTGCCAACGATTTTACTCAAGTAATTGATGATGGTATTGGAGCCTGGATAACAAACGAAGGTCTATCAGAACTTGTTAGTGTGTTTACATATTTTAATTATATTGGTTACTTGTCTGAAAACGGCGGCAAAATGAGAGCCACAAACGGAAATAATTCATACGGAACTTATGGATCAGTAGCTGAAGGTGTTACAGCAGGCGAAGATCCAATTTTTGCTACTATAAATAATCAAAGTAAAGAAGCTGAAGTAGGCATAGTTCATAATGACGGTAATGAGATTATGGCAATAGCTTATTCAAATGCTGGACAATCTTATTCAAGTGCTACAGTTACAGTCGCAGGATCAGGTGCCAACGCAAGTTTAACAATGAGCGATTTTAGAAATGGCGCAGTAAGTAATGTAAGAGTTGCAACATTAGGAGATAGTAGTATTCCAGGAGGATTAAACTACACAAATATTGCTGCTGGAGCACAAACAGGCGATACTACAAGTATAACACTTGATAATGGAGATCTACAAACAGATGCAGCAAAATATCAAGGACAATTTATTTTTATTACGGGCGGCGCAGGCATAGGCCAATATGGCGTTATAGATACATATACCCCTGGCACAAAAGTAGCTACTATTGTAAAACATAGCGATGGTACAGCAGGCTGGGATAGAATCAGTAGCAACTATGCAATTGCTAGTGAATTAAATTTAACAACACGTTATAAAATTGAACCTAGACTAGTATTTGATGCACCTGCTTCAGGAACACGAGCATGGGGTAGAGCTATTATAGAAAATAGTAGAATATCAGGTGTAAATATTTATGATCCTGGCTCAGGGTATACATCGGCTCCTAATATTACTGTAACTGATAACGAAGCAACAATCGACGCACAATTTGATGTTTTTATAAATGACGGTGTATTAGGATTGCCTACCTTTGCAAATCGTGGTATAGGTTATATTAGATCAACTGCTACCATTACTGGAAACGGCTTTGCTGAAAATTATCAAACTGGCGTAGATTTTAAAATTACTGGGTTAACTAGATTGCCTGGTCCGGGAGATAACGTTTCTATTAATGGCATCGACTCTTTAATTTATAAACTTACTAGAGTTACAGATATAACAGGATCAGAACCAAATTTAAGTGCAACTATCAGATTATATCCTAGTATTGGCGAAGACGAATCTCCTGCACATAACAGTTCGATTACTATTAGACAAGACTATAGTCAGGTAAGATTAACAGGACACGACTTCTTAGATATTGGCTCAGGAAACGTATCTAGTACAAGATATCCACAGCTATACTTGGACGGTATAAGTAGTGAAAATAAACCTCAACAACAAAATGAAGTTATAGAAAACGGCGGCGGCAGAGTATTCTATACAAGTACTGATCAAGACGGTAACTTTAGAGTTGGTGAACTATTTGAAGTTGAGCAATCAACAGGCATTGTTACTATTGATGCTTCGCAGTTTGATTTAACAGGGCTATCACAAATTAGTCTAGGCGGCATACAAGTTGGAGGTAGTGCAGTAGTAGTAAATGAGTTTAGTAAAGACGGCACATTTGTTGCAAACAGTAATAATATTGTACCTACACAGGCTGCTATTATAAAATATTTAACTAGTAGAATTGCAGGCGGTAGTTCAAATGCTACAACTAATAAATTAACTGCTGGTCAAATTACTGTAGATTTAAGTAATATTAGTTCAAATGGAACTGAAATAAATATTCCTACTCCTGTGAATTTAACAGGCGGGATCGCCGGCGGCGACATGTTAGCAATGCAATTGTTTGCACATCGATCAAAAAGATAAATATATAAAATAGAGCGGAGTTTTTAAATGGCTGAATTTAAATTAGGTAGAATTAGATTTATATGGAAAGGTGCTTGGACAGGCACCACTGTATACTATAAAGATGATATAGTAAAGCATGGTGGCAATACCTTTGTATGTACAATAGGACATACAAGTACAAGTAACTTTGATACCGACTTTGCTACATATTGGGATAAAGTTTCCGATGGTCAAGAATGGAAAGGCGATTGGACAGACGCTACCGTTTATAAAATAAACGATATTGTAAAGTACGGTGGTTATTTGTATGTTGCAAACACAGCACACACAGCTAATACATTACTTGAAAACGATCAGTCTAAATGGGATTTATATGCTGAAGGGTTTGATTGGAAAAACACATGGACAACAGGTACTCATTATAAAGTAAACGATATTGCAAAATATAATGGTATAACTTATCTATGTATTACAGCGCATACCAGTGCTGCATCAGATGCATTAGGTTTAGAAGCAGATCAAGCTAACTGGCAGAAATTTACAGACGGTCTGCAATGGCAGGGCGACTGGGCTATTGATACTAGATATCGTGTAAACGATGTTGTCAAGTATGGCGGACAACTTTATGTTGTTAATACAGGTCACACTAGTGCTGCAACAGACACATTAGGACTAGAAGCAGATCAGGCTAAGTTTGATTATATGCACAAAGGCATCGAGTACAAAGGAACGTATGCTGTCGGTACACGCTATAAAGTAAACGATGTTGTTAAAGCAAGTGGCGGCCTTTGGATATGTGTAACTCCGTACACTGGTCGAGACAGAATTAGTCAAGACCAAGCAAATTGGGCAGAATTTGTAGAAGGTTTAGAATTTGAAGATAGCTGGAACCCGACAACAAATTATGAAACAGGCGACATTGTAACCTACGGAGGCTACTCGTATGTTGCTATTACAAATAATGTAGGATTGCGTCCTACTGACAACGACACTGATTGGGATCTATTTAATACAGGGTTTCGTTTCGTTGGCGATTGGGGCGACGATAGCTCATCACAAGATTACCTTATAGGCGATGTAATACGTCACAGTGGATTTACTTATGTAGCTATAGCTGATAGCAACAATCAAGAACCGCCTAATGCAACTTATTGGGAAAAACTTAATGAAGGATTTAAGTGGAAAAACACTTGGTCAGATGCAACCGAATACGATCTAGGTGATGTTGTTACATACAACAGCAATTCATATGTTGCTGTTGCAAAACACACATCAGACGAAACAGTTGTCCAAAACAGACCAGACCAAGACACAGATGGATCTGAATGGAATCTAATGGCAGGCGGGCCTGAAAACAATGTAATGACTACAGATGGTGATTTAGTTTACTATAGTGGTGCAGGCCCAGCAAGATTACCAATTGGACAACTTGGACAAATTTTACGTGTAAATTCTGCAGGTGATGCTCCTGAATGGGGTTTTTATGGTGCTATTAACAATGTTGTGTATGTTGATGTAAACGGAACAGATGGCGCAGCACCTAGCTTCGGCACAACAATTGATAGACCGTTTAAAACTATTAAACATGCTGCTTACAATATTGAAAATGGATATATGCGAGCTAATGCACGTAAGTTAATTGAGTTAAATGCTGCATTTATACAAGATGAAACTGTAGAGTGGATTGATGCGCAAGTAATAGCAAACGCAGGAACACCATTTACTAATTCTTTCACGTATGACAAAGCAGCATGGAGAGTTTATTTTGGACGACTAATAACTGCATTATTGTATGATTTAGGACACGGCGGCAACGAAGAATCTCGTAAACTAACACTAGCAATTTTTAATGCAGGCGATATCACAGGCAAAACAGCTGAGTTTGTTGCGGCAACAGAATACGCAGAAACAGTTATAGATGCAATTATTAGTAATGTTGCTCCAGCAGCAACATTCGGCGCATTGACAAGACATACTGATTCAACACTTACAGAAGAAGCAGATGCCCAAGGCATTATTAATAATCTTATAGACATACTTACAGCCGCAGTAACAGCAGGAGTAGATACAAATGTTCCTGCAGAAGTACAACCACAAAATACTATTTTTGTAAAAACTGGACAGTTTCTTGAAGTGTGTCCGATTGTAATTCCAAAAAATACAGCACTTGTCGGCGACGAACTGCGTTCTACTAAAATTAGTCCAGCAGGTGGACTAGTAGCGGGCTCGGACGTAGCATATAGCTTAGACGGCATATCGAGATTACAAGCAATTATAAGCGATGCTGTAACAGCGCCGGGCAATATTACTAAAACTACAGGCAATACATTAGACCCTGTTACAACCCACGTAGTTGGATCAGCTGCTGCTGGCACTGCTGCTGCTGGAATTGTGCAAGATATATATGATCATATTGATTTTGAAATTAATGCTACAGGAACTAAACCGACCTTAGCAGGAACAATGACTCCGTTAACTTCAACTGATTACACTTATGCAATTGAATCACTCGAAGCAAATAGAGAATTTTTAAAAGCAGAAGTATTAGCATACATTGCAGATACATATCCTTCTTATGTTTATAATGAAACTGCATGTGCTAGAGATGTTGATCGTTACATTAGTGCTACGCAATATGATTTAATTAATACCGGAAATTACAAAGCAATTAGAGCTGCACAAGCATATGTTGCATCTGTTCAAGGATCATTAGATAAAGATATGCTTTATCTACGCAATGGCGCTGGATTTAGAAATTGTACTGTTACCGGGTTAACAGGTTCACTAGGTGCAGCTAATGCAAATGGCACAAAACGCCCAACAGCAGGCGCTTACGTAAGTCTAGATCCTGGTTTCGGCACAACAGATGAACATGCATGGATTACCAATAAATCACCATACATACAAAACGTAACTACGTTTGGTACTGGGTGTGTTGGTCTAAAAGTAGACGGCGACTTACACGCTGGCGGCAACGATAGTATTGTTGCTAATGACTTTACACAGATTCTAAGTGATGGCATCGGCGTTTGGGTTACTAACTTAGGACGTTCAGAATTAGTTAGTGTGTTCTCGTATTACGGACACATTGGTTACTTATCAGAGAACGGCGGAAAAATTCGAGCAACAAACGGCAACTCCTCATACGGTGACTTTGGTACTGTCGCTGAAGGCATTGATAGCACAGAAACTGCTATAACCGCAACAGTAAATAATTATTCGTCTGAAGCAATTGTTTCTACTGTATTAACTGACGGTAATAATATTCTTACTCTTGAATATGCAAATGCTGGTGTTAACTATACATCAGGTGCCACAACCATAACTCCAACAGGCGAAGGCTTTGGAGCAGTAGTAGGAACAGTTAATGTTAACAATGGCGGTGTGTACGAAGTTAGACTAACTGATCCGTCAAATAACTTTGGTGGAGATGGATTTATAGACGGAACTAATACTGCCCAAACTGGTACTTCGACACAGATTACATTAAGTAACACTGATACTAGATCAAGTGCTCAATATGTAGGAATGGCTATATGGATCGTAAGTGGAACTGGCGCAGGTCAATATGGTTACATTGATACTTATAATAGTGGTACAAAAATTGCAACTGTTAAAAAACAAAGCGACGACGCTGCAGGATGGGATCATGTTACAGGTGTAACACCACTTGCTACATTAAACGACACCACTGAATATTTAATTGAACCAAGAGTAACATTCAGCGGCGGTGGCGTAACTGCTTATGCTGATATTGCTAAAGCTCGTGCTAGAGTAAGCGACGAAAAGATTGTAGAAATTCGTATTTGGGATTCAGGCAATGGATACACAAGTGCGCCTACTATGACAGTTACTGATCCAAACAACACTGTAGAAGTTCCGCACTTAGTTAGAATTGGTGACGGAGTATTAGGTCAGCCAACGTGGACAAATAGAGGTACAAACTTTACAACAGCACAGGCTGAAGTATCTGGTGATGGATATGCAGACTTATACCAACCTGGAACAAATATAGTTGTAGCAGGATTGACAGATATTCCACAAGCTGGCTCAAATGTCGAAATAGCCGGAATAGCCGGGACATTCTTTAAACTTGTTACTGTTAGAGATTTAGCAGGAACTGGACCGTATACTGCAAGACTACAAATATCTCCAGCAATTAGTATTACTGATGCTCCGGAACATAATGAAGGTGTAGAAATGCGCATTCGTTACAGTCAAGTACGCTTAACAGGACACGATTTCCTAGATATCGGTACTGGTAACTTTGCAAATACCAACTATCCAGGTGTTCCTTTGATAGATCCAGATCCGACCAAAGAAACAAATGACTTAGGAGGCGGTAGAGTATTCTATACAAGTACTGACCAAGACGGTAACTTTAGAGTTGGTGAATTGTTTAGTATTGAACAAGCAACTGGTATTGCTACTCTTGATGCTGATGCTTTTAATATTAGCGGCTTGCAAGAACTGCAACTGGGTGCAATTAGTTTAGGTGGCACTAACGCCACAATTACAGAGTTTAGCGTAGATGGTACATTTACTGCTAATAGTGATAATATTGTCCCAACACAAAAAGCAATTAAAACTTATATACAGTCACAAATCGGCGGCGGCGCAGGCGAGTTGAATGTTAACCAACTTACTGCTGGTAATATAAGAATTAATAGTGATACTATTGCTAACACACTTGGCGAAACGATAAATATAACTACTAGAACTAACTTTACAGGCGGCATCAAAGGTGATCCTGTTGCAATGAATATGTTCTTATCAAATTAACGGAGAAAGTAGAAAATGGCTACAGGAAAACTAGGCGCAAACGATTTAAGCGCAACAACATTAACTACAGTATATACCTGCCCCGCGGAAACGTATGCTGTAGTGTCGATAAATATATGCAATAGAGGATCGGCAACAACCGGTATCCGTATTGCAATTGCAGATGGGGCAACGCCTGGCGCAGCAGAATACATAGAGTATGATACAGAAGTATTTTCAAAAAATGTATTAGAGCGCACTGGTATAGTACTAGCAGCTACACAGCGTATTGTTGTTTATTCAACGCAAGCTGATGTTAGTGCTGTAGTAGTAGGTATCGAAACCGCAGCATAAATACATATGAGAGGTTATTAAAAAATGGGAAGATATACAAGCAGCGCTACAGGTACAGCGTCAGATATGACAGCTGCATTTACAGCAACAAACAGTGTCGAAAATGCAGATGGATTTCTTACATCCTATGTAGCAAACAACATAACTTATTCAAGTATTACATATGTTGACGACAATGGAGTTAATGCTGATTATGGAGGCGTATACAAAAAAGTAGGTAGTTGGACTGAAACTAATAACCTTACTAACGAAACACAAACAATTACAGTAAACTATGATGCTACGACCGGCGAAGTATCAAGTCTAAGCATAGTATAATAGGAGAATACAGTGGCAGATCCAGCAGTATATAACACAGTATTAAAAGAAACAAAAGCAATCCAAACTACTACGCAAGAAGCAGGCTTAGCCCTAGCTCTAGCAGGACTTGCAACAGAACCAGGCAATCCAGATAATTGGAGCCTGCTGCCGTTGTTAAGTAACCCTACTGGGTGTTTGTGTGTTACTAACATGAGCGGCCGAGGAGGCTGCGGCGCTTCCTGTACATGGGCAGTGCCAGCAGGAACTTCAAAGGTTCAATTCCAGTTATGGGGTCCAGGTGCATCGACCATGAACGGCATGTGTTGTGCAGGTTCGCCAACAGGCGCAACAGGAGCTTTTGCAACAGTAATTATTGATGCAACCCCAGGAGATAATTATACACTCTGCTCAGGTTGTGCAGCTTGTTGCTACGGTTATTGTAGTCAAGGATATGCTGTTTGTGGAAGTAGTACATATGTAAACGGACCTGGACTTAGTGGACTATGTGCAGAAAGTGGACATTCGAGAATATCTTGCGGTATGAAAGATTTACATGGTGGTAGTTATAGTCAATGTAGATTTAGAGGCGTGGGTTCCAGCGATAGTTCCGGCCCATGTATTTGTGCAGACGGCACTTGGTACTGCTTTGACAATAGTTGTGCATCATGCGGAGTAATACCATTCACAGGATCAGAAGATAATACCTTTGCAGGCACAGCTACATCAGGAACAGTTTACGGACTACCAGCAACATGGGGCGGCGGATGTTTTGACACTAACCACTACGGATATATGCAAGCACCTCCGGTGATTGGTCCATGTCACACAGCACAGCCAAATTCATGCTGCTGTTATGGATTTAGTAGTGGTAGTTGCTGTGGTGGTTGTCGCTGTAGAGCACAAGACGGCCACAGATGCTATCCTGGTGCAGGCGGAACGTACACTCACATGATGGGTGGATCAATGTACTGGTCAGGTGACTACGGTCGAGCAGGAATGGTAAGAGTAACTTGGTGTTAAAAGGAAAATAAATTATGGAAAAAACATTTACAGTAAACGTTCCAGACGATCTTTGGGTAGATAGCTGGACAGAAAATAAAACAACAGACTACACATACAATGGTCCATCGACTATTAATGTGCTAGTAAGTTTAACAGACGACTTTCCTATTGTTAGGTGGTCCGAAGACGACATTACAGTTGATGATGAAGATAAGCAACTAGTAGTAACTATTGATGCAGATACTGATACTGCTATTGCACATGCATTAGTAAATGCAGGTGCAGAGCATGAGTATACATATACTACTATTACAAATCATGATGATTCGACGCATGAAGAAATTAATAATCCTACAATAAATGATATTTACGAAGTGGTATATGCACCAGCAAATGGATTTGTATTAGAACAGATTATTAAACAATCAGAAACTATGAATGAAAGAACAGCCAAAGAAAGATTAGCATATGTTGTAAAATACGACGAAGCTTACGATTTCGATGATGCAACTCAAACAGTTATTGATACATTTAAAACTAATATAGATAATTATTTAACAACAATGTCTACAGTTTATCCTTGGAGATATGTAACAATTGATGCAACTGTAATTCCAAAGATTCCTGCGTCATTAGTAGCAACGTTTAATACTTTGCCTGATATATCTTAAGGAGATTTAAATGAGTGACGTAATATTATATGCAGCAATTAAAGAAAGAGATCGGCTAAAAGCTGCCGGCGACAGCGGCGCAGTTGCTATTGATTATAGTAAACCGACTCCTACTGGATATCCTTATCAAACAGGTTCAGGTGACGCTGCCGGCGAATTTAATACGTGTCCGCAAATTGTAAAAGACTGGGTCACTAATTTAACTCCGTTAGTTTGTCCAGCACAAACCAACGGATTTAAAGTTTGTGGTTCCTGTTGGCGTTGTGGTAATAATTGTAACCATACTATTTGTTCAGGAGTATCGAATATTCAAGTGCAAATGTGGGGCCCAGGTGGCGGCACCAGTGGTAACTGCTGCTGTGGCGGATCACCATTTGGTCCAAGCGGCGCATATATGGTAATGCAGTTTTGCGTAAACCAAGGCGAAACATATTGTTTTTGCGCAGGTTGTGCATATTGCTGCTGGGGCGAGCAAACTACACCAGGAATTTGCGGAAACCCAACTTGGTTTAATTCAACATCCGGTATAAATGCATGTGCAGACAGTGGAATTAGTTGTTTCTGTTACTGGAACGAAGATTTAAAATCTAACACTTCGACCTGCGGACACAGAATACCAGATCCAGATGAAGCAGGCGGCACATGTAGTGCAAACAGATGTAGCGGCTGGAACTTCTGTTACGACGATTACTGGGATGAATCTTTAGCATGTCACGCATTTGCTAGTAGAACAACATTCAAATTAAATAGTGCAGCAAACGACAGCAGAACTATTACAAAATATGGGTTAAATGGCCTTTGGCCTGCAATATGTGTCGGCGGCCAGGGCAGCTGTTTACACAGTAGTTGTACTATATCAACTCCGGTATTTGGATTTGAATCTTGCACTTGTGCTGATTCTTTCAGTGGCAGTCAGCATAATGCGAATGGTTACGGCGGATGTTATCGTAGCGGCGCAAACGGTTATCTTAGAATACCAGGCGCCGGCGGCTGGCGCAATTATTCTTGTGGTGGATACAATGCATGTCAAGGTGACTCAGGACGATTTGGCATGGTATGTGTAAGCTGGGAGTGTAACTAATTGTTATTCATTTAATCATCTAGTATTGCAATATATTTAAAATACTAGATGATTAATGCCATAAAATATCTGTAAATTTTCCAAATTAAAAATCTGCTAATTCAGCAGATTTTTTTTGTTCATAGCCAGAAATAAAATTTGATACTCTAAATTGTAATATATAATAGTATAATGTTTACCTAGGAGTACAAATGAAGAAGGCATTTTTTATAAACGGCGGCGCTGGCCGAGTTTTATGCAGCATACCTGCATTAGAGTATTACAAAGAAAACACTGATCCAGATGTTGTAATAGTATCAGAAGCATGGCATGAATTATTCCTTTCTTCAAAATTAAGAAATAATATTTGGCCAGTAGGCAGTAAGGAATTATTTAAAACTGTTCTAAAAGATAGAGAAATTATTAGTCCAGAGCCTTACAGACTAAATGCATATTTTAATCAACGTGTTAATTTAATACAAGCATTTGATATGCTTATTAACGATGTTGATGAGGAAGTAGAAAGTAAGCCTATAAATTTAGATCTTGGAAAAGCTGATCAAATATATGGTTACAATTTAGTTAGTCAAATTAAACAACAAATGAATAAAGATAAAGTTATTGTCTTTCAACCATTTGGAAGTGGTGTTAAAATAGATGGTAATTTTGTATTTGACGAAAGTGGTCGTAGTTTTGAATTATCAGATGTGTTTAAAATTGTCGATGAGTTATCTAAAGATTATGCAGTAATATTAATGACTAACTTAAAAATACCAACTGATCGACCAATGGGAGCAGCTATACCAGACAATGCAAGTTTATTGCAATGGACTGGCGTAGTTAATGCAGCTGATTATTTTCTAGGGTGTGATAGTATGGGACAACATTTTGCTCATGCACTAGGTAAACCTGCAACAGTAGTTATAGGGTCAACTTTTCCAGAAAACATAAGTTATCCAGGAAATAAAGACTTTACAATTATTGATAACGGAAAAGAAAATAGAGTATACGTGCCGTATCGAGTTACTCAAGATCCTGCAAGAGAAAGACACAACGAAGATAATATGATTTTAAACGAGGAAAATTATAAAAAAATTATGAAAAGTATCGCAGATAAAATCGGAAAACCAGAAAGTTCAAATAAGAAATTGCCGTTGGCAAATAATAAACCTTCGACCATATTTGATAAACCAAATAAAAAACTAATAGGAGAAAAATAATTATGTCATCAGGATATATTTTAGGTATTTCAAGAGGCCATAATGCAGGCGTTTGCTTACTTAAAGATGGTAAAATTGTATTTGCAAGCGAAGAAGAACGCTTTACAAGACACAAGTATGATGGCGGCCCTCTAGCAACAATGTTGAAAGTAAAAGAATATACTGATAAAATTGATGCACTAGTGGTGTGTCACACAACGTCTATTAATGATGGACCAAAAATAGAGTATACGGGCGATAATCTTTATTCAGGTTTAGCTAGAAAAATGGGATTAATTGATAGAAAAGGTGATATACATGATCATCCACAATGTATCGATGTTTCCCATTTACACCATAAAGTACATGCTGCTTGTGCATTTTATAGGAGTGGCTTTGACGAAGCTGTAGCAGTAGTTATTGATGGCGCTGGATCTGCAACTTCAGGACAAACTCAAGATGGGAATGTGTTACTTTGGGAAGTTGAGAGTATTTACGATTGTTCTTATCCTGACAATATTAAAACTCTATACAAACATTTTGGATGTAGAGATCCAATTGTTACAGCCATTAATACCAATACAGATGGAGCACAGTTTGGCGAAGAAGGCAATACATTTACTTCTGTAGTTTCAGGACACGCCGGCATAGTAAAAGTATACGAAGCAGTAACACAATACTGCGGCTTCCAAGCAATCGAAGCAGGTAAAACAATGGGACTATTTCCATACGGTAAAGAAAATAGTAATATACCCAAACTGTTTTTAAACAGTACTAAAATTCCACTAGCTGATAGAAGTCTTTTCGTTCCAACATATCCAAATGCTGCAATAGTAAATCATAAAAATTATGAAGAATTGTCAGATAGTCCTGTTGGAGATGACCATACTTGGACAGAGTACCAAAATCGAAGAGACTTAGCATATGCATGTCAACAAGAAACACAAGAACAAGCATTAGATATAATTTTGTCTGCTACAAAATTATCAGGTAAAAATAAAGTAGTACTATCTGGCGGCTACGGATTAAACTGTGTAGCAAACTACTGGTATCTTAATAGGCTTAATGAAGAAGGTATCGAATTATTTGTTGAGCCTATATCAAATGATGGCGGAACAGCCATTGGCGCTGCTTTACTATATTATTATGCTACTAGTCAATCTTTAGAATCACAGCCTAGAGAAATTTATCTAGGTCCTCAGTATAATTATAAAGATGAAGATATTACTAAATTGGCAGAAGAATATAATGCTATTGTTACTGATGCAACAGACGATGACGTTATCGAATTAATGACTAATAAGAATATTGTAGCAATGTTTCAAGGTCGTGCTGAAAACGGTCCACGTGCATTAGGAAATCGTTCGTTGATGTTCGATCCGACCTTTGAAGATGGCAAAGATTTCGTTAATGAAATTAAACATCGAGAATACTTCCGTCCGTTTGCAGGATCAATACTTGCCGAAGACGCACACGAATGGTTTGATTTACGGGGAATGGAAGACAGTCCACATATGATGTATGCTGTTAATTGTCAACCAGGCATTGCTGAAAAAATACCTAGTATTATTCATGTGGACGGTACATGTCGCATTCAGACAGTTACTGAAGAAGAAAATCCTCTTTACTACCGAGTGATTAAGGCATTTAAAGAAAAGACTGGAGTTCCGATTATCTTTAATACTAGTTTTAATCTAGGCGGAGAACCTCTTGTAGAAACATTAGAAGATGCACTTTGGACACTGAGCGAAAGTAAGATTGAATATTTGTATTTGCCAGAATACGGAAAGCTTCTTACAGTCGGAAATTGGAAAGTTGCTTAATACAGACATTGTTGAAGTTAGACTAGATAAATTTTTAGTCTACTCATCGAATAAATTAGATGGATACGGTTATCAGACAGCAGCTGATGCCGTATCCTGTATTAATCATTTTTCAAATGGCAGAATATATAATCATTGTTTAGAATGGTGTTCTGGCCCTGGATATTTAGGTTTTGGAACATTAAGCCAAGGCTTAACAGAACGTCTTACATTATTAGACATACACGAGCCAAATAAATTTGTAGTAGAAAAAACTATAGATAAAAATAATCTTAATAATAATGTAAATTTTGTATTGTCTAATAATTTTAAAAGTCATCCTACAAACATAGCATATGATCTAATAATTGGAAATCCGCCGCATTTTAGCTTTACTCCGTCATTTGGAAATATCGACCCTAACGAGCATCGAAAATATAAAGATCAAAACTGGAACATACATCAAGATTTTTTTAATACTGTTAGTAGCTATATAACTGATGATGCTGATATTGTACTAATGGAAAATACAAAAGGTAGTAATCCAGAAACATTTGCGAAGATGATCGAAGATAACGGATTAAGAATTGAAAATTATTGTTTGAGTGTAACTTATCCTAATGATATCTGGTATTTACATATTAAAAAATCTTAAATTATAAATTCTTCTTCAAACCCTGTAGTTAAATCTAATACTTGTTTATGCTTAATAGTCTGAAATAGTTTTTCAGATAATATAGGATGATTACAGTTGGATATATGTCCTTCTCGAGGATCCACTCCGGCAGTTCGTCCTTTCCAATTTAGCCACGATTCCATACTTCTGCCCTTTACTTCGTTAATGCACGGGTCGAGCAAACTGCCTTTTATTGTAAATTCTTTGTTAAGAAAAAAACCTTCGCTTTCAAACCCAGGAAGTATTAGTAAATTTAAATTATTTTGTTCTTTTAAAAAATTTAATCCATATAGTAACCACTGAAATCTTATAGAATTCTGAGGATTATCTGTCAAGTGTCTAATATAATGATCAATTGCAATATGTTGACTTTTAGTAACATATTTTTCCAACGACGTTCCCATGTGGATATTTGCTACACCTTCGTTGTCTACAAAAAACCATTGTCTATCAAACTGGGTAGCAATAAAAATAACAGTGTCTGTTTCTGAATTTATCATAGGAGAATTACTTATTAATTGATGATAAATCCACTCGTTAGCTACGCCGTCTTCGCATATATTATAAAAATTTTCATGGCCTAGTTTTTCTGTCAGACTCCACATCCAGTGCCATTCTTTAATTTCGTCACCTGATTGGTGAAATGTTCCGTAGCTATCGCCAAAAATCCAAAGTTTTCCATTTTTCATAATAATACTTATGCTTGGTAAGAGCATAAATACTATAAATTGGAACCATAAACATGTTTGATATTACAAGATACTTTAATAAAGGAATTAGAACCAGTATTCAGCTTCAGGATAACGGATCATTTTCTCATAACGGCCCTTGGAAACAAGTGTACACTAATACACAAGTTGCACGGTGGCATGCAGGCGAATTTTCCAGTGCAGAATTTACAATAAGTATAGATTATAGCACAACTCAAAAAGAAATTATAAAGTGCATAGTGTGTAATGGCGTAGATTATGCAAGTTTAGTTGTAATAGGAAGAAGTAACTTAGGAACTAATATAGTTGAATTAAGTGCAATAGTAAATTCTTCTTATGTTGATTTGATTATCAATCCTGCTGATGCAGCATATAACGGAGCTAAGTTTATACATACAGCACAATACTTTAGAAATCAAAATCCATTAACTTCATAATGTTTTTGATTGATAAATACAATAGATGGAGTAATAGATGACAACAATAGTAAATTCACCGTTTAAGTCAAAATTTGGGTTTGAAAGTGCTGGCTTTGTAGTCGACGACGAAGGAAATATTTCTGCTAAATCTATTAGTTTAGTAGACGATGTTCCTGAAGAAGTTGATACAGATCTACCTGCTGATAGAAAATTTGTAGAAGTTGCTGGAAATTTTAGGATTTTGAATAATGCTACAAATAACCCAGGATTTACTGTTTTTCGAACTAAGACAACAACAATTGATCTTGAATTATCGACTCTTACATTTAATATTTACTCCGATGCTGGATTTACTACCTTGTATAATACAGGGTTAAGTCATAGTGATGGCGACTCTGGAGAAAATGCGCAAGGCAAGAATGCAGGCAGACTTGCTTGGTCAGTGCCACTATCAGCACCTAATACACTTTATTATGCAAATGTAAATGGAACAGTGTCAGGAACTATTACAGTAGAGAATGCACCGAGTGCATTTAGTGAAGTTGCTATTACAGGCACTACAATTAGTACTAATACAAATTCCGGAGCCTTAACAGTAGTAGGCGGAGTTGGTGTGCAAGGAGATTTGAATTTAGGCGGAAGCTTAAATATCCAAGGAGTAGGTATTCCTGCGCTGTACTCTAGCACAAATTTAGATTTATCGGCAGGAAATTCTATAGTAATTAGAATAAATGACGTATTACTCGGAAATATTAATTCAACCGGCTTGAGTGTACCGGTGTCGAACACTACTATAAATAACACTACAATAGGAGCTATATCTCCAACCACAGCAGCATTCACTTCGGCAACAGTAAGTATAGAGCCAACTGTTCAAACAGGTGTAACTAATAAAGAATATGTGGATAAAACAGCAACAGCTCTCGCAATAGCATTTGGATTATAAAACATGGCAAAGACACAAGTAAAAAATTATGTATTTAGACCCGGAATGGGTGCAGCGGATAATTTATATCCTAATGCTTATAGTTTGTTAAGTGCAAACAAAACATTTATACAAAAAGAAGCGGCTGCTTGGATACAAGATCAAATTGATGCAGCAGCATCAGGATTTGTGGGCTACACTTACAATCAAGAAAAGTGCGAAAGAGATGTTGGCTATAATATTGATGCATATTTAAAAGACTTAAGATATAGCGGAAATGAAAACACTAATAATGTAATCAAGTATTATTGGGATCAAGATGTTGCACAAATCGACGGTGACAGACAGCCTGAAATACAAACTTACGGTTTTATAAAAACACTCATAAACACTTATATTTTACAAAATAGTGTTTATAGTGCATCAAATATCGAAGTATCTCAAACTATAGATAATACTAAAACTGCAGAAGCAACAGCAATTACAACAATTAATACATTAGTAGATAGCACAGTGTCTGTTATTACTAATGGGTTATCTAGTATGCCTGTATTAGTACATACAGGAGTAGGTACTATTAAAATACAAGGACGTTATGATTTAGATCAATTACTATTAATTACTAACGCTACTACTAATGAAATTATATATAATTTTAGTCAACCTACATCAGGCGGCTCAGTAACTTTAAAAACAGATAAGATAGCAGTAGATCCTGACTTTCCTAAATACTTAGAAACTACAGATGCTATTACTAAAATTACTCTTAATTATGATACATCTGGTCATGCAATAACTGACGAGTTACAAATTTTTGTAGAAAAAATTGAAAATGGAAAAAGTGTAGTAACTACTCGTCCCTACGATTTTGGCACTGATGCCATTGAAAGAATGAGAGTAGCCCAGCCAATGTCAATGCTTGATGCTGACTTTGAGTATGGTCTACAGCCTACAAAGTGGGCAGCAATTGGTACACTTAGGGGTTATCCTTCGGTTTATGAAGTTCCTGGTACTGATACTCCAGTACGAAGTGTTGTTACAGATGCATCAGCAGGTACTGACGGAATTGGTCAATCATTGATTACAGTAACAACAGACGGTCCGCATGGATTTCTCCCAGGAATACCTATTACAATTAAAGCACTTGAAGATAGTGTTAATGGTGCTGCTCGAGCAGAAGGTAGTTTTGTTGTTATTGAAGTACCGACAACAAATACATTTACATATTATGCAAAATCTAAAGTCGGTACAGTTAATCCTACTACATTGTCTACAACATATACACAGTTAAGACAAGCTGGATTTTATACTGGCGCGAATATAGGCAACCCTGATATTAGCGTAACAAGTAATGGTAGTGCAGGAGTACTAGAAGCAGAACTTGATATAGCAGCTGGAAGTACTATTATACCGTTTGACGGACCTTCGCCCGAAGTTGGTGCTCCGTTAATTAATGCAAATATTCCGGAAGGTTCTCAGGTAACTACTATTAATGATACTAGCGGCGGCGGCGGCGAGTACTTAACTGTGACAACCACAGCAAACATTAACCCTAGTGATGTAAGTTTTGAAGTAGACGATTCTACAGGTATTGTACCAAATCTTGCTTTAGATCGCGGCGATGGCACCGCTGTATATGTTAGTAGCATTGTAGGAACAACAGTAAATGTGTCAGGAGCATTTACTACTGGATTTACATCTAATAAAGTTACTTACACAGGAATATCTCCAAGTCCCGTAGTATCGAGCGGCACCGGAGCAATATTTAATATTTCATCAGCAGGAGGAACATATACCTTAGACGGTTTTTCCAATCAAGGTGATAACTATCAAGTAGGCGACATATTATTAGTAACAGGTAATAACTTAGGCGGTATATCACCAACTAACGATCTTACTATAACTGTTTTAACATTAGACAGTGACACAGGTATAGGAACAGTAAGTTTATCTGGAGACGCATTTGACGGAACAACTTCAGTTACTGGTGTTACCGGTAACACCCAAGGCGGCGTAGGGTCAGATGCATTTTTTGATATAACATATGTTAATAATGTATATACAGCTGATATAACATCACCGGATACTTCTACTGGCTATGCTGTTGGAGATATTATAGTTGTAGATGGTTCTTTAATTGATCCAACAGCCGGCGGACCAGCAAATGATCTATATTTAACAGTTGCAACTATCGGCGCAGGCGGATCTATTGTAAGTGTAACAGCCAGCGGCACTGCTCCAGATACACAACTTCAGTTTAATCAGCCTACTTATTCTACATCAGGATCTGGTGTTGGCGTACTATTTTCAGTAAGTACTGATGGAACAACATATTCTGTTTCAATTGATCCTATTAACCAGGGTACAAACTTTTTACCAGGTGATACTATTACTGTATTAGGCACAGACCTTGGCGGCGCCACACCTGCTAATGATTTAACAATAACTATTGATAATGTAGGCGGCGCTGGCGAAATAACTGCACAAACAGCTACTGGAACAGCGTATAACGGATCATCATCTATTAATATTGCCGGCACTAATCGAATAGGCACAGGAGCAACTTTTGATGTAAGCCTTGCTGGTGGCACGTACACTGTAACACTAGCAGATGGTGGCGCCGACTATGGCGCTGGACAAACAATAATAATACCGGCAGGATTGGCTCTTCCCGGAACGTCGCCAACTAATGATATAACTATCACTATTAGTACTGTAGATGCAATAGCAACCGGAACAGTAGCAACCTTTACTGATGCTGGCACAGCATATAACGGCACAGGATCTTTTACTGTAACAGGCAACATACAGCCTATTTCAGGTACTAATTTTACGTTAAGTTTAAATAGAGAAAATGGTACATATTCAAATATTACAGTTGATCCAGGTAGCATCGATTATGCTGTAGGAAACACATTTAGAATAAACGGACCAACGCTTGATGGTCAATCTCCAATAAACGATATTGACATAAGTGTTACTAGCGTTGATTCTGGTACAGGGGAAATTACAGGCATTTCTACAAATTTTGATTCTGCTGCGCCAGGCGACACTATAAGACTTATTAGTACATTAATTATTACAGACGCGACTACTTCTCAGATTTCTAGATTAGATGAAATTAGTTATGGTGCATTGGCAACTTTAGAAATTACACTAGACAATGCCCACGGACTAGTTCCAGGAAATACTTTCATTATAACAAATAGCTCAGATGACGGAGTTAATAATCATGCACTATCAGCGGGATCATTCTTTGTAACAGAGATTCCTGCTGTTAACAAAATACGATACCAAGCAAGAACTACTGGAGCAATTGATACTACAACAAATAGTATATTAGGAACATTGTATCCAAGACCAGATAGCTTCTTTGTACACAGACCATTCGACGGTGGTGTGCAGTTAGGCACCGGCGGCCCACAACATGGTTCGCAAGCAATACGTCAAAGTAAAAAATACATTCGTTACCAGTCAGGTAAAGGTATTATGTATACTACTGGTGCGCTATTTGCTCCAAGTTACGATTTACGTAGTGTAACAGCAGAAAGTGTAGAAGTTGGTTCACTTATTACTGTAGTAACAGACGACAACGATCACGGTGTACAAGTCGGCGGAATAGTTAGACTATTAGGAGTAGAAACTCCTGGATACAACAGTGGTAATGAAACTGCTGTTCCGCCCGGGTTTGACTACACTGTTGAAAGTGTAGTAGACGAGCGTACATTTAAAATTCGTTCACAGCGCAGATTAGGTTCAACTGAAGCAATATTAGGCTTCGGTTCACAAATGAGCGTTGTAGCTTGGCATGGTGCAACTGTGCGTTCAGGAATCTTTGACGATCAAAACGGTATTTTCTGGGAGTTTGATGGAACGCAAATATCAGTCGTACAGCGTACTGGTACTAGACAACTTGCGGGAACTATTTCATTAGCAGTTGATACAAATCTAGTAACTGGCACAAATACACGTTTCTTAGATCAATTAAAAGCTGGCGATAGAATTATTATTAAAGGTATGACACATGTTGTAAGTCATGTTAATAGTGCTACGGAAATAACAATTTCACCAGACTGGAGAGGTGTAGTAGATATTACAGGCGCAAAAGCAAATCTAATTGTTGATAAGAAAACCAAACAAGAAGATTTTAACTTAGATAGACTAGACGGAACAGGCCCAAGCGGCTACGATATAGATATTGCTAAAATGCAGATGATCGGTATTCAATACTCATGGTACGGTGCTGGTTTTATTGACTTTATGCTACGTGGGCAAGATGGTAACTTTATCTTTGCCCACAGAATGCGTAACTCAAACGTAAACACAGAAGCGTTTATGCGTTCAGGTAACTTGCCTGTGCGTTATGAAGTTGCGAACGAAGGACCAAGTGGAAAACTAGAAGAAGCATTAGATGCAACACAGGATACTATTCCTTTAGTTGATAGTAGCTTCTTCCCAAATTACGGAACTGTTTATATTGACAATGAAATTATGACATTTACCGGAAATGATAAAACTACTCATACACTAACAGGGGTAACTAGAGGAGCAACATTTACAAACTTCCAAGCAGGTGCAACAAGAAGTTATACAGCAGGCACAGCTACAACACACACTGATAGAACAGGCGTTATATTAATATCTCAAACAATTACACCATTAATTAGTCACTGGGGTAGTGCGTTTATTACAGACGGCATGTTTGATGATGATCGCGGTTATATTTTCTCATACGCAGAAAACGGTGTTAATGTTAGTACTACTAAACAATCGGCATTTTTAATTAGATTGTCTCCTAGTGTATCAAATGCTATCGTAGGTGACTTAGGCGAGAGAGAATTACTTAACCGTGCGCAGTTACTACTACAAGGTATTGAAGTAACATCAGACGGCTTTGACGGCACTAATAATCAAATTTCCGGCGGCATTGTTGTTGAAGGTATTCTTAATCCGCAAAACTATCCGCTTAATCCAAGCGATATTGGTTGGACAACACTAAGTGGTGTTGCACAAGGTGGACAGCCTAGTTTTGCACAAATTGCTTCAGGCGGCTCGGTGCAGTGGAGCACAGGTGATGCTGCTACAACAGCAACAGCAACATCACAAGCGGCTATTATTACACAGATTAATAGTGGTATATATAGAAATGAACGTAGCAGAGATTATATATTCTTCGATACTGCTGATTACCAAACTACTTTTGGAACAACAAGTTTTGCTCCTGTTATAGGTAAAACAATAACTGGCTCGGGCATTAGACCAGGCACAACAATTACAGGCGGCTACCAAAGTGGCACATACGGATATTTTAGACTAAGTCAAAACACAAATAACGAAAACAACGACCGTCTCAACGCTAATACACCAAATGCATATACTATAACTTCTGCAGGTGAAAACTTAACTAACAGAAACTTTGCATTGTTTAGTAAAACAAGTTTTGAAGCTAGTGGAGCAGCAGTTGGTACTGAGGTAAGCGACGGCGGGTCAGTTACATTCCCAGCAAACACTTTGGTTAATAGCATACAGTTGTTAGAATTTGCTGGTACTGAATATTACGAAGTACAATTTAATAATTCATTTACAGGAACATTACTTCCTGGATCGAGTACAATTGAATTTACATTTGTACAACCTCCGTATGCACAACCAGGTGAAACAGTATTCTCATTCATTGCTACCCCGGGTGAACGTTCTACACTAGACTTATCACAATTGAAAGAACTTACTAACACACCACTAGGCGGCAGAGGAACATATCCAAATGGACCAGATGTACTTGCACTTAACGTATATAAAGTTGGTGGTGTTGCAACTGATGCAAATATTATTCTAAGATGGGGCGAAGCACAAGCCTAAAAGGCTTGTGCAAACTCCCAAAGATTATCAAACACAAGTGTTTGTTTTTTAATCTGTTTGTATGCGTGTTTGTTTAATTGTTGTTCAGTTTCTAATCCATAACCAGTTCTGACTAGTATAGGTCTAGCACCTATTTTGAAGGCGGCTTTTAGATCACTAATTTTGTCGCCAACAAAAAAGCCTTTTGAAAATTTAATATACGGATGTTCTTTCTCACAGCGTTTAAACATTCCGGTATTTGGTTTAGCGTACATATCATTTTTTCTACTACTAGCACTATAATATATAGCATCAATGCTAGGACAACCTGCTTGACCTAATAACTCAAGCATTTTATTATTTACTGCATCTACGTCAGAAGGGGTCATTATTCCTTTTTCAATACCGCCTTGATTAGTAATAACTGCTATTCTATGACCTTTAGATCGTAATAATGCTACAGCCTCTAAGCTACCTGGTATAGGTTCGAACGTCATAGGATTAGTAACATAAGTTCCTAGATCAACATTTAACACGCCATCGCGATCTAAACCTATTACTGGTTTATTATAATTATTATTAGATGTAAAATTTAGACTAGATGCTTCATTTGATTCTACATATGAATTGTCTAATACATTTTTAGCCATTTTCTGCCTTTTGTTTTTGACTGTCTCCCGGCGCAACTCTATAGTTGTCTTCTACACTATCTGCTGTACTAACTTCTGTAATACTAGAACTACCTTGTAAACAAATAAGTCTATGAGGCTGTAATGGAGGATTATGCCAGACATCACCCTCGTTTAGTTCTTTTTCATATAAAGCAGCAGTGTTTGTATCGATCCATTGCACTTTAAATTTACCTGTATTTACAAACCATGTTTCGTCTTTTTCTCTATGAAAATGCATACTAAATTGTGCACCTTCTTTTTCAAAAAACATAATTTTGCCACAATACTTGTCGTTAGTAGCCCAGATAAGTTCATAGCCCCATCCTTTAGTAACTACGCCTTGTAGTCTAGTTGGTTCTTGCATTTATATAATCCTCTATGTTAGTCCATTGCATATCTACTACACTATTTAAATTAGTTAAATCTGCACAGGTATACTTTTGATATTGTGATTTGATATTTTCTGGCATTGGTATTAGGTTAATTTTAGCATTGTACTTATTAGCAATAGTTTTAGCAACAGTAGAAAAACTTACACTACGTCCTGTGCCTACATTAAATATACCCGATTGGTCGATATCAAACATTTTTTCGTGCAACTTACAAATATCATCTACACAAACAAAATCTCGTCTATATTTTTCACTATCTTCAAATAAATTAATATAGCCATTTTCTTTTGCTTGATGTGTAAATTTAGTTACCGGACTTGCTTGGTCTCCTTTGTGTTCTTCGCCTTGTCCATATACGTTAAAATATCTAAAGCCTTGCACAGTTATTTTAAACTCGTCTTGGAATTGTCCTAAAAATCTATCAAATAAGTACTTGCTCCACGCATAAGGACTTTGCGGAAGCAATGGGCCATTTTCTGTAAAGTGTTCAGTAGGGCCATATACACTAGCACTACTAGCATATTGTAAGTTAGTGCCAAAGTTTTCGCACACTTGTGCTAAACGTACAGTAAACTCAAAATTTTGTTCTAGTATTTGATCCACATCTGTGTAAGTTGTTGAGCTAATTGCTCCAGTGTGTATACACCAGTCGTAATCTTCTGTGCTAGGAATAATGCCTGGTTGCCACTCCCAACCTTCTACTTCATGTCCCTGCGATTGTAAATACAGCGCAATATTCGAACCAATAAATCCTTTGTGTCCAGTAACTAATATTTTCATTTATTTCTCTCAGCTGTTTTCATTAATTTGTTACTCCATTCTTTTTTAAATATAGGACTTATTATATTGTTATCGTGTTCGTATTGACTCTGTGGTGCCCCACCAAATATGTAGCCTAATGTTACACGAGGTTCGACATTAATTGTAGGTATACCTCTGTGCCATATGTCACTTGGAAAGATAACACACCGATTATCTTTATAATCTACATCACATATTTTTCTACCGCCGTTGTCAGGATAATCAGTCCAAAAGTCCATTCCACTATCACCTGAAATAAAATGTACCATAGTCCACGCCGGCGGCCCCATATCTGCATGTACTCCCCCTACTAATGTCTTTGTAGTTAAATTAAGTTGGCACTGAATCAAGTGTAGTGGCATTACTTCGTCGTCTTTACTTAATTTATCTCTAGAATCATTAAGAGCAGCAAATGTTGCTTTATATTCCCATGGTATTTCATGTAATCCAAATAACGGCCATATTTTACTAAAAAAAGAGTGTCCAACATTAGGGCCAATACCATGATGTTGGCATGTTACTGGTATTGATAAAATATTTTTTTTAACAGACTCATATAACCATCCCGGCACAATATCGTCAAATACAAAAATATCGTTAGTCATTGAATAAATTCCTCCATAATTCTTTCATTTACTTGCCTCTATAATACTTGTTGTTGAATAACCTTCGACTGTAGATACTAAATGTACAGGTGCTAGATCATGCCCTACAACTTGTTCTACTGTGTAATCACCGCCTTTTACAATTAAATGCGGCTTTAGTTCTTTAATTAATTCATATGGAGTATCTTCATCAAATACAACTACTCGATCTACCCACGGTAATATTTCTAATTGACTAATGCGCTTCATTTGATTGTTGATTGGGCGTGTTTCGCCTTTAAGACGTTTGACACTTGCATCACTATTAATGCCTACAATTAGTTTCTCACCGAGTGTTTTTGCTTCTGCTAAGAGCTCAAAATGACCCTTGTGCAGTATATCAAACACTCCGTTAGTAAACACTATGCGATCTTCTAAGTCGCGTACAGTAAGCTTATACGTACCTGTGTGCTGGACACTTTCTCTAGATCCTTTGACTGCAAGTTCTATACATTTTTGATGAGAATACCCTTTAGTTAATCCGTATACAAACGCTGCAAGGAAACAGTCCCCTGCGCCTGTAACATCATTAACCTCAACAGTGTCTACATCTACTTCATAAACTTCATTGTCTATCTTAGCAATTACACTTTTGCCTGCTCGTGTTGTAATAATATTACCATGCCAATTGATAAAGTATTCTTGAAATTCTTTTTCGTTAGGCTTTACTAACCAAGCACCTTCATAATGACTTGCGTGTTCTTTAGGATCAACAATTACTTTGCATCCAAACGTATTTAAATGTTTAATAATTTCTAGCGAGCAGTCTAATACACCTTTGTTGTAATCACTTAGTATTACATAATCATATTGTGAAAAATCGTTTGCTCGTATAATATCTAAAACCACTTCACCGTCTGCATATTTGTCATCGTCAATACGTGTGATGTAATGCCCATCGCAAATTACTCTAGTTTTAACACTACTAGTACTGCCTGTTTTAAACAATTCAGCATCGACACCTAAACTTCTAAGATTTTCAAATACAAGACCTGCGCCGCCCCTAGTTTCAACTTCATGCTGGTATGTTACAACAGGCACAGGAGCCTCAGGACTTAATCGTGTGCTTGTTCCATAGATATATTTGTCGATTATTATGTCGCCGAGAACTAATACTTTCATGTCTATATTATACTATCTTTTAGGTTATTTGTCAAGTAAATTAATTGTTTGAAATACAGTATCTAGCTTAGTAAGATTAATTTTACTTTGAAGTGTGTTGCGCAAGCCGTGGTGCAACGGTTTTGGCCACTTAGTAAAACTGCACCAAGCATATCCATCGTGTTCATTATTAAGTTTAGGAATAAATTCTTCTTGAATAACACAAAGATATGTATGAAAATAAAACCTACTGTCAGGCGAAATAAAACTTTCCAAAGGAAGTGTCTTTTTGATATCAGGAACAAATCCAATTTCTTCCTCAATTTCTCTTTTTAAACCTTCCCATGGAGTTTCGGCACCTTCGTTTGTGCCGCCAACGAGTCCCCACAAATTATTACGCTTGCCTTGCGCCCTGTGCAGAAATAAAAATCTATTTGTATCTAGTGTGTAAAATAGCGCACCGCTACATGTAATACGATTGTTCATACATATAATTAGCAGACGAGTATGTCTTAATACACGCTATTTGGACAATTATCCTGCTAGTTCAACACGCCAAGTTCCTACAGGGTAGTCGCCATCGATACTTAATAACCATTCGTCGTTATTAAATCGATACTGTACGCTTGTATTTAAATTAGTAGTGTATGTGACATCAGTAGCAGCACTTGCATCGAATACTGTATTCCATTTAGAACCATCCCATTCGATAATATCATTTGCACTTGCAACGGTTGCAGTAGTATCTGTGTTTTGCCATGCTGTTGGTGATTCAGTAGCATCTGCATTACCAACATCGTCTAATAGCAATAGTCTCACACCAGGTGTTTTAATTGGAGTAGGATTGTAATTAGTAGGGTCAATGATATAATCTATACTTGTACGTCCTGCAATTACAGTGTCGCTTGGAAAACTATCTGTGTCCCAGTTTATTAATATTGTTGTTTCATCAAACGGACTTAGTGTAAACGTTCCTGTAACAGTTTTAGAATTATCTTGACTAGTGAAATATATACGACTTACATCAGCAGCATATGTGCCCGGCAACGCTTCAAAAATTTCTCTCCAATTCTTATTACCAACAATACCATTGGAAAATAATTGCGCATTGTTGCCACTTACAAATGCACCGTATGTATTGTAGTTGACATTTGCCATTTCAGCAGCAGCGTCGGATATAGCTTTTCTACCAAATTCGTTTTCTGTAATTCCTGCTCTTGGCGAATCGTCGTATGCATTAAGCACTGGAGCACTAACTCCACTTTCAATATCACCCAGTGTTTCGTCAAACATGCTTGTAATAATATTAGTAATTACTCCCATTTTTCGTACTTTAGTAGGTGGACTGATATAGATAGGAATACTAAATGTCATAGTACAAATATCTATTTCACTGTCTACACCAACAGGTACACTTCTGTTTGACCATTGTACATTTTCTAAATTAACAACACTGATACTTGTCCAGTCAATAAAGTTGTCAGTAGTTTGCATTTCTAAGCTAGGATTAAACAATACTAATATTTGTTCTAGCAATTGTAATTTTTGATCTGTATTGCTTGTCCAGATATCTGCATTAATGCGCATCATATATGGAGTTGGTATTAAACGTTCAACTGTATAATTCTTACCTTGTGTGTTTAAGTATTCTCCTGCTTCGCTATCATATGCACGTTCTCTAATATTAGTTTTGCGAGTATATGTTGAATCTGTTAGTCTATCTTTGTCTAGTTCTAGTCCAGTTAAGTACACAGCAATTCGCGGCGCACTAGGTAATTTGTTTTCACTGTTTTCTCTAATAATATTAGCAACTTGGCGTGTTAAATCGCCGTAGGTAACTGGAACATCTTTTTGCACACCGTTTCCGTCTTGTACAGGAAAGTTTGCTAGTATGCGCATCATTTGCGTAAGATATCTTCTTATTTGTCCGTCGTAAAAATGTTGCATTAATTATCTGCCTTTGGACGAAGTGCTTTAGACAAACTCTGTCTTTCTTGAACAGTTTCGCCGTCGATTTGACTAGTTTTATTATTATTAATAAATGTAGTTTTATATGTTTGTCTTTCAAGCGTGTTGCTTAGAGACATTCTAATATCATCCTGCACTTTAACCCACCTTGTTCCATCATATCTAAACATTCTATTTGGTAAAAAGTCTGTACGTAAGAAATAATCACCTTCTTCATTGTTAGTAGGAAACCCTATACCAAAACCAAACGGCGCCCCATTAGGAGCAGCATCACCAGTACCAACTAAGTAACCTGTATATCCTTCACGTTCTGGTCTACTTGTAACTTCGTCTGTAGTTCTGGCTATATTACTTGCTTCAATGTCAGTGTCGTCTGCTGTTTGTAGTGCAACACTGCCGTCGTCATTTGTACTTACTGTATAATAGTGACTAATGTCATATCCGCTTTTAGGGGCATCAGCTTCTGCTTGTGCAACCACAGCATTAGAAATCTGCATTTCTTTTTCATATGTTGATAATAAATCACGTAGAGTATTGTCACTTCCTTCTTCTGCAGGTAAGTCTAATATTTCTGCGTATTCTTGACCATCATAAATTTGCTTTAATTTTAAGCGATATAAATGCGGATACCAAGTTTGACTAAATCCTTCTGCTGCACGATTTACATCTTCTACAACATAAAATCTTTTGAGTGCGAAACTGTAATCATTAAGAGCATATTCATCTTTTAGATGTGGAAGTTCAATTACATCGCCTGACATAATTTTTCTACCTAGAGTTTTAACTGAACTATTAATATGTATAGTTAACATAAGTGTATCATTACTTAAAAATAGTCCAAACGCACTAAGATCAAAGTCTATATCCTGGACATTATAAATGCCGCGAATATTGTAAACGTCGGGATCATACTTTCTGTCTCTATTTTCTAAGAACAGTAAGTCTTGTATGTTGGTTTCTTTTACAGCATCGTATGTCGGCTGGTCAGCAGTTCCTTCGCCGACAGCGGGATTTTCTGCACCAAGGAACTTGTGGATATTAATATCTGTACCGCCGACAGTAAACATCTCTTGAATCTGTCGATCCAAAAAGTGATAATCATTGCCGCGTTCCGGTTTGTATAATGATAAGCGAGGGATAGCTATTCTCCTATTCGTTATGTATATTTATCGTTAAGATAGCAGTTACGATAAATACTATTGGAGAACTCATATGGCAGATTTAGCAACACAAAAACAAGAAGTATACGATTATGTTAACACATTCCTCGGCGGTGGAATGGTAGATGTTGAACTTGATCCTATACACTATCAAACTGCACTTAACAAGGCATTGACACGTTACAGAATGCGCAGTGATCATGCTGTTGAAGAGTCATATATGTTTTTAACAACTGTTGTAGATCAAAATGATTATATATTACCAAACGAAGTAATGGAAGTGCGTAAGCTATTCCGTAGATCAATTGGTTCGCGTACTGGCGGCGGAGATGGCGGCAGTTTGTTTGAACCGTTTAACATGGCATACACAAATACATATTTGCTATCAGGTTCAAAACTTGGCGGATTAGCAACATACGATTTGTTTGCTCAACACCAGGAATTAGTCGGTCGTATGTTCGGTAGCTTTATTGAGTTTAAGTGGAGCAGCACAAGCAAAAAACTTACGCTGTTACAGCGTCCTAGAGCGGAAGAATCATTATTGCTTTACTGCTATAACTATCGTCCTGACAGTGAATTGCTAAATGATTATCTTGCAGTGCAATGGTTAAAAGATTACACACTAGCAGCATGTAAGTATATGCTAGGCGAAGCACGTAGTAAATTTGCTACTATTGCCGGTCCACAAGGCGGCTCGACACTCAATGGCGATAGCTTAAAAGCAGAAGCACAAGCTGAAATGGAAAAACTTGAAGTTGAAGTTAGTATGGCTGTTTCAGGTGGTACAGGCTACGGATTCTTAATAGGCTAAAAAACACCCGAGTTTACGCTAACATTTACGTATGCTGTAAATACAATATAACAAAGGAGTTACTATTGTGTGCAGTCCGTTTGTAAGAAAAGAAGCCAACCGCTTTTACTGGATAGTAAAAGGTTCATTAATCCCCCAATCATGGTCCGACAAAGATGTAGAAGGCATATACGATAGCTATATGAAACGCATCTGGGGCAATCACGAAAATTGTGTTAGCGAAGAAGGATTTCCTACTGCTTGGGCAGAAAGAGAAGCAGAAGAAATAAACCAAGTTGCTGTATTAGGTTACGATTAAGGTTGACAAATGCATAAGTTCTGTTATAATAATATAATATAATTATAGGAGAACAATATGAAACAAAAGCTACTAGTTATAGGCCACGGACGTCACGGTAAAGACACTGTATGTGAAATGCTTCGCGACAACTACGGTTATAGTTTCGAAAGCAGCAGCAAGTTTTGTAGCAAATTGTTTATCTATAATGATCTAAAAGACAAGTACGGATACACTGACGAAGAGCAGTGTTATGCTGACAGACACAATCATCGTCAAGAATGGTACGAAGCTATTTGTGATTATAATATACCTGACGCAGCAACTTTGGGCAGAGAAATGTTTGCCGAATATGATATCTACTGCGGATTAAGAAACAAAAAAGAATTCCACGCTATGAAAAATACTGGTGTGTTTGATTATGCTATTTGGGTTGATCGTAGCGATCATCTTCCTCCTGAATCAAAAGACAGTATGAGTCTTGAACAATGGATGGCAGATTATACTATTGACAACAATGGTACATTAGATGATTTGAAATTTAATTTAGATAGACTAATGTGTTACTTAGAAGTCAGGTCGTAAATCACCCTGTTTCCAACGTACCCCTTCTTTTTGCATAATACGTTGACAGTTAGCACAGATAGTTTTTAAGTTATTAGGCCGACAATTAACTAAGTCACCGTCTATGTGGAATACGTTAAACTGTTCGTCATGCTTTGATTTAAATCCACATTTTTCACATACGCTTTTCTTTTCGTACCCGCGCTGCTTCCAAAATGGTATCCCGTGTCCTTCTCCGTTACGTAAACATTTTTCGCACAGTTTACGATAGTAAGTTTTGTTGTTCTTTTTATAGTTTATTGCAGCTGGACGCTGCCCGCACTTGCATAATGGTCTCATGTCGTATTTAGCTCACCTTTTTGGTACCTTTTTCTGTGGTATATGCTAGGTGTTTTGTGTCTATTATAATAAATACTGTATAGAAAACACTAACATCCAACAGGAGAATAACATGGCATTAGTATCACCAGGCGTAGAAGTCAATGTAATTGACGAAAGTTTCTACACTCCAGCATCAGCTGGAACGGTACCTATGATCTTTGTTGCTACTGCTAGTAATAAAACTAGAAGCAGTGGGACAGGAACAGCAGCAGGTACAATTACAGCAAACGCAGGAAAACCATATTTGATCACTAGTCAACGAGAGCTTGGTGAAACATTTGGCGACCCTTTATTTTACAGCGACAACAACGGCAATATGATCCACGGTGGCGAGCTTAATGAGTATGGCTTACAAGCTGCTTATTCAGCACTAGGCGTGTCGAATCGTGTATACGTTGTAAGAGCTAATTTAGACACAGCAGAATTAACAGCAAGTGCATCAGCACCAGGCGGCGATCCAGCAAATGGCGCTTACTGGTTTGACACTTCAACAAGCAATTTTGGAATTCTCGAATGGAATTCAGCAGCAATTACAGTAACAGGCGGCCAAACATTTACAGCAAAAACACCAACAGTATTAACAGTAGCTACTGATTTAAGCGCAGGCTTAGCTAGTGCGCCAAAAGCATCAATCGGTCAAATTGGCGACTATGCTGTAGACGCAAACGATACAATGAACCGTTTGTACTACAAAACACCAGGTTACGGTACAACAGCTCAAAGATTAACAAATCGCGGCACTTGGGTAGAAGTAGGCAGCGACAACTGGAAAGCAAGTTGGGCAGTTACACGCGGTACAGCAAGTAACCCTGACTTAACAACAGCAGGTGCAGCAAGTGAAGGAATAATAATTAATACTACTCCTGTAAACTTTACAGGTGCTGAAACAAATATTGCAGATCTTGTTTCAATTATTAATGCAGCAGGAATTGCAGGGGTATCGGCAGCACTAGTTGATGGTTCAATTGAAATTTACGGCAATAGTTTAAGTGCATCAACTGGCGGAACAGCTGATAGTAAAGTTGCTATTGCAGCTGGTGGCTCAGGCGACTTGCTAGGAGACTTAGGACTTACAGCAGCTACCTATAGTACACCGAGACTACAGCCAGCACCACACACTAGCGTCCCTGAATTTAAATCAGGCGACACAACACCAGCACCGAGTGGCTCAGTTTGGATTAAAACAACTACACCAAACGGTGGCGCAAAACTGAGTGTTAAGCAGTACAGCACAGCTACACAGCTATGGTCAACTGTAACAGCACCACTTTACACTACGCCACAAGGCGCAATTTATGGGCTTGATAAAACTGGCGGCGGCACAAACTTATTAACTGGAGCACTTTATGTTAATGTTAATGTAGACGAACTTGCTAATCCTATTGGTAACTACAAAATCTTTACAAGAGCATCAGCAGGAGCAACAAGCATTACTGGTACAGTAGTTACTAGTGTTGCAGCAGGTACTTATACATTTACTTTATCTGAAACAAGAGCAAACACAGCAGCAATGACTGCTCCTGTAACAGTAAGTGTTATAACTACAGGTGCAACTACTGACGCAGATTTATTAGCAGCAGCAATTAATGCAAAAGGCTTAACAAATGTTGTAGCACTAGTTGACGCACAAAATAGAGTTGTAATCCAGCACAAACTAGGCGGCGACATTAAGATTGTTGACACCGACGGCGGATTAGCATTATACGGATTTAGTGCAGCAAATACAGTAAACTTGTATGTAGGACCAAATGCAACTGGATTAGTAGCATCTAACTGGAAGCCACTAACTTACACAGCATCTGGTTCAGTTCCATTAAGTTTACCTGCACACGGACAATTATGGTATAGTAGTGTTGTTGACGAAGTAGATATTATGGTACATAATGGCGACACATGGGTTGGATTAAACTATGTTGGCGGTACTGGCTTATCAGCTGATTCAAGTCCATATAGTGGAACTAACGCAGAAGGACCGATGGTTTCAGCAACAGCACCTATTAAGCAAGACAACGGCAATAATCTAGTAGAAGGCGATATTTGGGTAAGTACAGCAGATGTTGAAAATTATCCAGCAATTTACAAGTATAATCCAACAATTGCAGCAACAGGTTTGAGTGGTTGGATCTTAATGGATAAAGCAGATCAAACAACTGAAAACGGAGTATTATTTGCAGATGCACGTGATGGCGATACAGGCGGCACAGCAGACGATGCACCAAGTGCAACTATTGCAGAATTACTAGTAAGTGATTATCTAGACACAGATGCACCAGATCCTACACTATATCCAAAAGGTATGTTGCTATGGAATCTACGCAGAAGCGGATTTAACGTTAAGCGTTTTGAACGTAACTATGTTGACTTAACAGCTAAAAACGTTCGTCAAGGTGGCGTAGATGCTGGCGCTCCAATGGCAGCTTACTACCCACATCGTTGGGTTACTGATTCAGGTAACCAAGCAGATGGTTCAGGAAGCTTTGGACGTCACGCACAGCGTAAGAGTGTTGTACAAGCACTACAAGCAACTGTTAACAGTAACCAAGATATCCGTGACGAAGAAAGTCGTCAGTTTAACTTAATTGCAGCTCCAGGTTACCCAGAGCTAATTGGTGAAATGATCACACTAAACTATGATAGACGCTTAACAGCATTTGTTATTGGTGACACACCATTACGTTTAACACCAGATGCAACTTCATTGAATGAATGGGCAACTAACGTTAAACTAGCACTAGAAGATAACGACAATGGTGCAGTTAGCTTTGACGAGTACATGGCTATGTATTATGGCGCAGGCTTTACAAGTGATAATGCAGGTAATAACATTGTTGTTCCAGCATCACACATGGCATTACGTACTATTATACTAAACGACCAAGTTGCGTTCCCCTGGTTTGCTCCAGCAGGTACAAGACGTGGTGGCGTAAGCAATGCTACAAGTTCAGGTTACATTAATAGCGAAGGCGAATTTGTAAGTGTAGCACTTAACACCGGACAGCGTGATACATTGTATTCAAATGCAATTAACCCGATCACATTTATTAGTGGCGCAGGACTTGTTGTATTTGGACAAAAGACTCGTGCAAGAAATGCAAGTGCATTGGATCGTGTAAACGTAGCACGTCTAACTGTTTACTTACGTGGACAGCTAGAGCTGTTGGCAAAACCATACTTGTTTGAGCCAAATGACAAGATCACACGTGATCAAGTTAAAGCAGCAGCAGATGCACTGTTACTAGAACTAGTAGCACTAAGAGCACTTTATGACTTCTTAGTAGTGTGTGATGAATCAAACAACACACCTGCAAGAATTGATAGAAATGAGCTATACTTAGACATTGCTATTGAGCCAGTAAAAGCAATTGAATTTATTTACATTCCGTTGCGTATTAAGAACACAGGCGAAATTGCAGCACTAGGATAATATGCGCACATAATGAGTGGAGTTTTACCTCCACTCATTGAGGCATAAATACTGTATAGGAGAACATAATGCCAATCACAACTTTACAAAATATTAGTGTACCTACTGAAGGCGCTGGAAGTAACTCATCATTATTGATGCCTAAACTACAGTATCGCTTTAGAGTATTACTAGATAATTTTGGTACTACTGGTGGACCAGATGGTACAAGAGAAATTTCAAGACAGGTAGTAGACGTAACTCGTCCAAACGTAAGTTTTGAAAAAATGACAATTGAAGCTTACAACAGCAAAACATATCTTGCAGGTAAGCACACATGGGAACCAATTACACTTACACTACGCGAAGATGCAAACAACAACGTACAAAAAGTTGTTGGTCAGCAGCTACAAAAGCAGTTCGATTTCTTCGAGCAGTCGAGTGCAGTATCAAGTGGCTCATACAAATTCCAAACTAGCATCGAAATACTAGACGGTGGAAATGGTGCAAACGGTGCAACAGTTATTGATCGCTTTAGATTAGTAGGTTGCTACATTGAATCAGCTAACTACAACTCACTAGCATATGCTACTAACGAAGCAGTAACAACTACACTAAGTATTAGTTACGATAACGCTATCCAGTTTGGTGCAGACGAATCATTCGAAGGTATCGGCGAAGCAACTGCAAGAGCAATTGCAGCGTCAACAGGCGGAACAACTGTTACTGGCTAATACGCTTAGTTAAGGTTGGTGTTTTATATAGAAAGCGGAGATTGACAATCTTCGCTTTTCTTTATATACGCAGATAATTCGTAAGGATAAATATTAGTATGAGTTTAAAAGATGCATTCCTATTCAACCTTCAATCTGAGACACATTTGCGTGACGCTCGTCACGCCCATCAAATCTACACTCAAAACAACTTTGCGTTCTCTCCTAAAACAAAATACATGTATCATGTTAGGTTTGATCCTAACGATGAAATAGGTAATAGTGCAACTTCAAACGTATTTAGATTTCAAAAAGAACTAGGTGTACTTGTTAAAAGTGCAGACTTGCCAAGTTTTAGAGCAAGTGTAGAAAACAAACAACAGTACAATCGTAAAAAGAATGTACAAACTCGTGTTGACTACGAAGATTGTAGAATTGTATTTCACGATGATAATACTGGTGTAACTAGAGCATTACTAGAAGAATACTACAGATATTATTTTGTTGATGCTAATAAAGTTACAAACGGAGTTGACGGTGCATATGGACCTAGAGACAAGTATTTTGCTAGAGTGCCCAGTTACGGTCTAGATAATAGCAAAAGAAATCCATTTTTTAAAAGCATTACAATTTATCAATTGTCACGCAGAAATTGGGTAGCATATACTTTAGTTAATCCTTTGTTAACAGCATGGGATCATGGCGATGTTAATAGTAATGGCAGTGAGTTTAATGAAAACACAATGAGTGTTGCATACGAAGCAGTACAATATACTAGCGGCACTGTTGCTGGAGACACTCCAGCAGGATTTGCAGATCAAAGTGTAGGTTATGATGTAACACCTAGCCCACTAGGTTATCTCGATGATGCTATGATCCCAGGCGGTGGCGAAAAAGGATTACTGCCTGCATTAATTGGGTTAGGTACTTCGGCGTTATTAAATAAAGCATTTGGTAATAGTAACAGTCCGAGCAAAAATATTTTAAAGCAAGTTGCAACAGGTGTTATCGGTGGAGTGGTAACTAATATACTATCACAAAATAAACTGCCGGTGCCTGATCCACAAAATCAACAAACACCTATAACTACAACATCTAATAATTCAAAAACATTATCTAGCAGTCAAATCGCCGGGTTGTTACTATCGCCTGCTATCAAGAATCAAGTAAATCCTGCATTAATTAACAGTGGAGCAATACCAAACGTAAGTGTTAATGACTATAATAATGCCTCTGCTTCGCAAAAGGCAGCATATGATTCGCAAATATCGAATAAAATTGCAGCTGGTGATCAAAAATTAGCACAGGTTGCTTCAAATGCACTTAATAGTTTAGGATATTAAATTATGGAAAATAAAGATATTACTACAGAATTTTTTAACAATTTTTATAATCTAGAAATTAGTTATAATCCGAGCGAAGTAGACGCAGTTATAGGGTACTTCCTAAAAAGAGGTTTTGGAAAAGTTAGTGCTATTAATACAGCTAGTGTGTTATTACAACAAGCGAAAATTGATGATCTAAACGTGCAAGAATTAATTGATACTCTTAAAGGTGTAACTGATGTACAATTAAGTTTAATTGTTGCTCAAATTCTTAATTTTAATAGAGAAAAAACTAGTGTACTAGGTTTTAGAGATGACATAGGAATGTCTAATTTATTTGATCAAAGAAATGTTGTAATATGATATGTCACGTTTTGCACAAGGTAAATTCAATCTAAAAAATCCACAAAAATATATAGGTACTAAAACTCCTACATACCGTTCAGGGTGGGAATTTACTTTTATGAAATTCTGCGACGAACATCCTGCAATAGAACAATGGGCAAGTGAAGCAGTACGTATACCTTACCGGAATCCCTTAACAGGCAAACAAACTGTATATGTACCCGACTTCTTTATTTCGTATGCAGATAAAAGTACTAAAAAGCGTGTAGAACTAATCGAAGTTAAACCTGCAAATCAAGCTCATCGAGAACGACTAGGTAATAGTAAGCACAATCAAGCACATTGGGTTGTTAATCAAGCTAAATGGGAAGCTGCAAGAGCATGGTGTAAACAAAAAGGCATAACATTCCGTATTGTTACTGAAGATGATATTTTCCACACAGGTAGAAGAAGATAAATAATAGTAGCATATAATGGAATGGAACCATGACAAAAAAATTAGAAGACTTATTAAACTTACCTGATTCAAAAGAAATTATAAAAGAAGCAGAAGTTCAAGAAGTAGAACAAACAAAATACGAAATGGCTAATGTAGCTGAAACATTTCGTGATATTGAAGAGTTTGACAAAATTGCAGCAGCATTACCGGCTATAAAAGGCTTGGGCAAAATGGCAGACGACGAGCTTAATGAAATTGCAGACAAGGCAATGCAAGCATATGATGATCTAATGGATCTCGGTATGAATGTCGAAAGTCGTTATAGTGGTAGAGTATTTGAAACTGCTGGCGGATTGCTTAAAACTAGTTTAGATGCTAAAGTAGCTAAACTTAATAATAAATTAAAGGTAGTTGAGTTACAACTTAAAAAACAAAAGCAGGACAACGATAGTGCTGGACCAGGAGACGGTGATATAGTTAATGGTGCAGGCTACGTTGTTACTGATAGAAACAGTCTGTTAGAGAAGCTCAAAGGCTTAGATAAAGATAAATAATACATATAGAACAGGGATCATTGCGCAATGAGATCATTTACAGAAATACTTACAGAGTCTAAAAAGACTTACGAATTTAAAATAGGCGTTGCCGGACCCTTGCCAGAAGGGTTTGCAGATAGTATGGAAACTTCACTTAAGAAGTTTAAAGTACTAAACATGACATCAGGTAAGAAAACACCAATTCAAGAGCGTCCACTAGATTTCCCACAGTTGCAAAACATGGAAGTAACATATTTTGAAACAGAATTAGAATACCCAACTACTAGTCAAGTATTGCAAGAGTATGTTGGTAAGTGCTGCGGAGTTGATCAAGCACACATTATTGTACGCAATGCAAATGATCCAAGAGAAGAATATCAAGAAATGAAAGACGATGCTCCATACGAAGCAATGTTGACCAAAGAAGACATGGGTGGAGAAACTGCACAAGAAGATGTAGCAGGCAGTCGTATAATGAGCTTATTAAAAGAATTAGAAACTGCTCGCAAGGAAAATGAACACAGTGGTGCAGAAGGTGCTCCAGTTGGAGAATCATCTGATATTGGTGATGCAGAAAATACTAAAGCAGTTGTAGGAGGCTGAAATTATGGATATGAAGAAATTAATCGAATCAATGGATCACATTGAAGAATGTGGAATGACAGAGATGCCTGCTATGCCTGCATCGTTACCTGCACCAGAGCAGCATGAAGGTAATCCAGTAACAGTAAATGTTAACATGAATGCAAGTGGTAAAGAGCACGTTGCTGATTTGTTAGACATGATGAAAAACGCAGGACTAGGCGGCGCAGAGCCAGTAAGTGCTAAAACACTTTCACCACGTATGGACATGGAACGTTTATCGGCAATGATGGGCGAGCCAGGCGACGAACCAGAAATGGAAGAAGTTGAAGACGAAATTGAAGTTGAAGGCGACTATGCTAATGAGCCAGATCCAGAATATGGCGATATGAGTGACGCTATTCCAGACGGCAACGACTTAAACCGCAAGAAGAAAGCATATGCTGCTACACAAGACGGTGACAACCCAATGGCTGTTGAAGCTATTAAAGCAACACTAATGGCAGCACTACAAGAGAAGAAAGCAAAGCCAGACTTCCTTGATGTTGACAAAGATGGTGACAAAAAAGAGCCGATGAAGAAAGCACTTAAAGACAAAGGTAGCAAGCCTAAAAAAGGTGAAGTACCTCCGCAATTTAAGAAAAAATAAACTACGGTGGAGTTACACCAGATAGGACCTTCGGGTCCTATTTTTTTGAGTAAATAACAGTATGGCAGCATCATTAGACGGCGTCTTAATTAAGAAGGCGAATAAACAAGAAACATATACAAATGAACAAGTCGAAGACTTGATGAAATGTATGGATCCTGATGAAGGGTATTTGTATTTTGCCCGTAAGTTTGCTTATATTCAACACCCTGTTAAAGGCAAGTTGTTGTTTGATCCGTTTGAATATCAGTTGCGGTTGATGCATAGTTATCATAACTATCGCTTTAATATTAATATGATGCCACGACAAACAGGCAAGACTACGTGCGCTAGTATCTATCTAGCATGGTATGCAATGTTTAACCCAGACCAAACTATTCTTGTTGCCGCACACAAATACACAGGTGCGCAGGAGATTATGTCACGCATACGCTTTGTATATGAAACTTGTCCAGATCATATTAGGGCAGGTGTTACAAGTTATAACAAACAATCAATTGAATTTGAAAACGGATCACGTATTGTAGCACAAACAACTACAGGCAACACAGGACGTGGTATGAGTATCTCGCTGCTATACTGTGACGAGTTTGCATTTGTGCAACCCAACATCGCTGAAGAGTTTTGGACTTCAATATCACCTACACTAGCAACAGGTGGTAGAGCTATTATTACCAGTACACCAAACTCAGATGAAGATACATTTGCTACTATTTGGAAACAAGCAGAAGACAAGTTTGATGCACACGGCAATGAACAAGAACTAGGCACAAATGGATTTCACAGTTTTGTTGCACAATGGGACGAACATCCTGATCGTGACGAAGTATGGAAAGTAGAAGAAGTTGGACGTATTGGTGAAGAAAAGTTCCGTCGTGAATACGGTTGTGAATTCCTAGTATTTGACGAAACACTAATCAACAGTTTAAAATTAGCAGTAATGGAAGGTGCTTCGCCTATACTTAATATGGGTCAAACACGTTGGTATAAAAAGCCAAGTCCGCAATACACATATGCAGTGGCACTAGATCCTAGTATGGGCACTGGCGGAGACAATGCTGCAATACAAGTATTTGAGTTACCTAGTTATACCCAAGTAGCAGAATGGCAGCATAATCAAACTGCTATACCAGGTCAAGTTAGAGTACTTGCAGACATATGCAAATACTTACAACAAGAAACTAATAACACAAACGGTATATATTGGAGTGTTGAAAACAACGGTATCGGAGAAGCCTGTCTACTAGTCATCAACGACTTTGGAGAAGAAAACATTCCAGGCTTGTTTGTCAGCGAGCCAATGCGTAAAGGACACGTAAGAAAGTTCCGTAAAGGATTTAACACTACACACGGCACAAAAATTACAGCGTGTAGTAGATTAAAGACTATGGTCGAAAATGATAAAATGACTATACACAGTAAGCCATTAATAAGTGAATTAAAAGGGTTTGTTGCAACAGGATCTAGTTATCAAGCTAAATCTGGCATGGGAGACGACTTGGTAAGTGCTACACTTTTAGCACTAAGAATGATGGCTGTACTCAAAGATTGGGATCCACGAATTTATAACACGTTTACACAAGCAGAAGATATGGAAGATTACGAAGCGCCTATGCCTATCTTTATAAGCAGTAACTTTTAATTAAGCGGATAAATACATTATGCAAGAATTTGACAAAATAGGCGAAGACCTTTTTAATAAAATTAGAGGTAGATTTCCAGAAGTTACTATTGGTGACGAAGCAGGAACAGTCACTAACGAGCCAACTATGGCACGTTTCTTTGATTTTGACTACAATGGACTGGGCAAAGTAAGTGTTGCTATTGATGAAGACGAAGGTCTAACTATTATATACAGCAAAGACTTTATGGAAGATCAAGACGAAATGACGCAAGATGCGTGGTATGACTTCTTAAAAGAACTGCGTATCTTTAGCAAAAAGCGTATGTTAGATTACAGCGTAAGAGATATTACTAAGTCAAATTTAAATAAAAGAGATTATAAATTCTTAGCGAAAACCCCTGAGGACGGACAAATGACAGAATCAAAACTATACGGCACAAGTAAAATTAGTTACCAAAAAGTAGGCGAAGCACGTATTGTAATTCAACATACTGAAAGTATTAACCAAGAAAGTGCAACAGGACGCACACAAAAAATTGGTAAAATTTATATTGAAAGTGCAGATGGTGAAAGATTCCGTTACCCATTCAAACATCTAAGCGGTGCCAGAGCAATGGCACGTCACGTAGCAGAAGGCGGGAATACATATGATGATTTCGGTAAGCACATTGTAGGCTTATCAGAAGAAATGGGAAAACTACGCAAGTTTAAAAACTACATGGGACGTAGTGCTGTAATGGCAGAAAGTCTCGCAGGGTATGTAGATGTTGTTAAAGAGCGTATTAGCACAGTTAAGAAAACAATCGAATCACTCCAAAAGCCAGCATACTATGCAGAAACTATTGCTGCATTTGAAACACCAATGATGGAAGATGTTCCTGCAGATGTTGCAGAGAATTGGATTGACCAACTAACTATTAAACAGTTTAACGAAGAACTAGCAGATGTATTTCCATATATCTACAAACTAGTAGGCGAAGCAACTCGAGCAAAATCATTAGGCCCAGAAGACTTAGAAGAAGTAGCAGGTCCAGAAAAGTGCTGGGACGGTTACAAAAAAGATGGCACACAACCAGGCACTGGCAAGAACAAAGGCAAGCGTGTAAACAAATGCGTACCAGAAGAAATTGCACTAGAGCAAGGCTTTGAAGAAATGCTGGGTCAATTTGCAGAAGCAAAAGAGTGTGATGATTGCGGCTGCACACCTTGTGAATGTGATACAAACGAAGACGATGTACAAGAAGCATACATCAAGACATCAAAAGATGCAAGTGATGCACTAGGTGTGTTGCGTGGTAAAGGCAAAAAGATCGAAACAGGTGATGACGAGTACGACGGCAACTTAGCAAATGAATATGCAAGCGATGTATGGGATGTGTATTCTTGGATTGAAGCAAGAACAAACGGATTTCAAGGTATAGATCCAAAGTTCCAAGCAGCAATTGATGCAATGATGGAGTTGCGTAAAGAAGCAAAGAAATTAGAAACTCAACCAGGCTCAGGTAAGAACGGTAAGTTTGGTAATCAAATAGTAAACACATTATATCCTGTAATGCAGTATATAGATGCACACGACTTTGATAAAAAAGAAGATGACGACACAATGGATGTCAAGATCAATAGCAAAGGCCAACTAAGCAAAGACGACGGCACTGAAGAGCCAGAAGAGCAAAAGACACCATTAGGCGAGTTTATTTTAAGCTACTTTGATAGAGAAACAGGCGTATTTCCAAAAGGCGAAACTGCTGTACTTACCATGGTAGAAAAAGATTACGGCGAGCAGTTCATAGAACCTGCTAAGGCGTTTATCGAACAAATAGGCGCAAAGTTTGAAGAGTTCCAGATGCGTAACCAACCACAACAGATGGAAGCACCAGATACAGGCGAATATGACAGAATACGTGAGTTAGCTGGCTTAAGATAAGTTAGCTAACCACTTATAAGTTTTTATGTTTTTTCTTTCAAAAAAGACTTGACTAACGTTGTAGACGGTGTTATTATTAATACTGTGCTATAACATATAAAGGCACAGAGCAACATAGGTTGTTCTACACATAGGCATAACATTTAGGAGAAAAGGCACTATGGCATCATTAGCAGAAATCCGAGCAAAGCTCAAAGAACAAGAAGCCCGCGCAGGCGGCAACCAAGGTCCAACTGGTCCAAACCCAATTTACCCATTTTGGAATATTAAAGAAGGCGAAAGCGCAACTTTCCGTTTCCTTCCTGACGGTAATGCAGACAACACTTTCTTCTGGGCAGAACGTTTGATGATCAAACTTCCGTTCGCAGGTGTTAAAGGCGAAACTGATTCACGTCCAGTACAAGTACAAGTTCCATGTATGGAAATGTATGGCGAAAGCTGTTCAATCCTACAAGAAGTACGTGGTTGGTTTAAAGATCCTTCACTAGAAGACATGGGTCGTAAATATTGGAAAAAGCGTTCATACGTATTCCAAGGCTTTGTAACTGACAATCCATTGACTACAGATGAAGCACCAGAGAATCCAATTCGACGCTTTATTATTGGTCCACAAATCTTCCAGATCATTAAGGCAGCACTTATGGATCCAGACATGGAAGAATTGCCAACAGATTATACTGCTGGCGTAGACTTCCGTCTTAACAAAACATCAAAAGGTGGCTATGCAGACTACGGCACAAGTAATTGGGCACGTCGAGATCGTCCACTAGGCGATGCAGAAATGGGTGCGGTCAATACACACGGATTGTTTGATCTAAGTGAATTCCTTCCTAAGAAGCCAGACGCAACTGCTATTAAAGTGATGCAAGAAATGTTTGAAGCGTCAGTAGACGGTGAAGCATATGATGCAGAACGTTGGAGCAACTACTTCCGTCCTGCAGGTATGCAAGCACGTACTGGCGACCCGCAAAAAGAAGCAAGCCCACAAGCAACTGCTACAAGTCAAAGCGCTCCGGTAGCTGAAGCAACACCAGTTGCAGCAGATCCAGCGCCAGCGCCAGCAGCTGAAGAAGCAGAAGCACCAGCAGCAGGCGGCGGCGCAAGCGACATTCTTGCAATGATCCGCTCGCGTCAGAACGGTTAATAAGTTAACAACACCCCCCAGGCTTGCATAGCAGCTCAATACCGGGGGGTTACTTACTTCAACTTTTTAGGAGAATTTAATGGCTAAATCATTTGATGTTAGCAAGTTCCGCAAGGACTTGACTAAAAGTATCTCAGGCATGAGTGCTGGATTTAACGATCCTACTGATTGGATTTCAACAGGATCATATGCACTAAACTTTCTTATCTCAGGAGACTTTCACAAAGGTGTTCCGCTAGGTAAGGTAACTGTGTTTGCAGGTGAATCAGGAGCAGGTAAATCTTACTTTTGCTCAGGTAACATTGTAAAACACGCACAGGATCAAGGTATCTTTGTAGTACTAATTGACTCAGAGAACGCACTTGACGAGAGCTGGCTACAGGCTCTTGACGTTGACACAAGTGAAGAAAAACTTCTTAAACTTAACATGTCAATGATTGATGATGTAGCAAAAACTATCTCAACATTTATTACAGACTTTAAAGCAATGGATGAAGAAGACCGTCCTAAAGTGTTGTTTGTAATTGACAGTTTAGGTATGTTGCTAACACCTACTGACGTTGATCAGTTTAACAAGGGTGATATGAAAGGTGATATGGGTCGTAAGCCTAAAGCACTAACTTCATTAGTCCGTAATACTGTTAACATGATCGGCTCATTGAACGTCGGACTAGTATGTACTAACCACACATATGCATCGCAAGATATGTTTGATCCAGATGACAAGATCTCAGGTGGTTCAGGCTTCATCTATGCATCAAGTATTGTTGTTGCAATGAAGAAACTGAAGTTGAAAGAAGATGAAGATGGCAACAAGATCTCAGAAGTTATGGGTATCCGTGCTGGTTGTAAAGTAATGAAGACACGCTATGCAAAACCGTTCGAAGGTGTGCAGGTTAAAATTCCTTATGAAACTGGTATGAATCCTTATTCAGGTCTAGTTGAATTGTTTGAGAAGAAAGGCTTGTTGACAAAGCAAGGCAATCGACTCAAGTATATTAATCTAGCAGGCGAAGAAGTTCTTGAATATCGCAAAGCATGGATGCAAGAAGGCAAACTTGATTTGATTATGTCGGAATACGCAGAAAAAATTGCTCCTGTGGTAAATACCGACGAAGTTGACGAAGAAGAAGCAACTGTTGATCAAATTGAGGAAGCAACCACAAATGAATGAAGAACACATCAGTGACATCTGGACGATGTTTAAAGAATATACAGACAAGAAACAAATGGAACTTGTTGCCGAAAAGTATGTTGATCTATTAGCAGACTACGGTGTTAGTGATGAAACGTTTAAGGAAGTTATCGGTACAGATTCTTATTTAGATGAAGCAATTAGCTACTATCTAGATTTAGATAATGTAGACGACGATGACGAAGAATGGGATGAATAATGGGTTGGTATAGCGAAGTATCGCGAGACATTAGTAAGATACCAAGTGCTGTACAGTTCTTTGAAGACGAGCTGAT
>Ga0213869_10000118_pt1 | contig 62051 bp, 52 predicted proteins | sample PICome_10_FD_160083 | JGI IMG/M metagenome (GOLD analysis project Ga0213869, IMG submission 160083) | Coastal seawater microbial communities near Pivers Island, North Carolina, United States - PICO132 | ecosystem: Environmental > Aquatic > Marine > Coastal | place: USA: North Carolina... | reverse complement strand
TATGGTAATTACAGATGAAGAAAGTGATTTTGATTCAGTAAGTAGTGAAATTATTATCATTAATAGGGCACCTGAAATCACAGTTTCTACTGATTCTGAAACTAGTCCAGTACTATCTCCTATAACATTCGAAATAACTGAACGGAACGATCTAGATTCTCTTAATCCGCAGGCACCAGTAGATATCTTTTGGAAGGCACCTTGTGAACAAGGAAATCTAGGCATTAAATGCACATTGACACCAGATCAAGAAGGGCCGTACACCGTTGAAGTAGAGGCCATGGACGACGATGGAGCTGTAACAACTGAATCATATACAATAGATGTAACAAATATTGCCCCCTACAATCCAGAATGGGAAGTCCTATTTGACGGAAATAGAATGACTGCGAATTCTTTCGGGCTTTATACAGTGAATGAAGGAGACCAACTAACCATAAGAGGGTGGGCTGAAGATTCGGATAACGACATGTCATCATTAAGACATGTTTGGACTCCAGATGCAGAAGATTATCCTGACGTTAATGATCAACAAGAAGGCCTTGTAAGTTCAATAGAACATATTTACAATACGGAAGGTCAACATATTGCAACATTCCAAGTGTTTGATGATAATGATGAAAGTACAGATCTAATGACAGTACCATTCAAAGTGAATAATATCGCACCTATTATTCGCCCATTTTCTCAACCCTTACCTGTTGCGGAAGATCAGCAAATGCAGATATCGATTATAGTTCAAGACACCATCTATGATATGGAAAGTCTCGTTCCATGTTATGACATTGATCCTTATTCTAATTCAGATAATTTAGGTAATTCAAGTGATGATTGCGATATCGAGGCGTATTATTTAGAATATGCATGGCCTAATTCAGATACTGCTCCTGACCATATTGTATTCCACGTAACAGATAATGATGGTGCTATAGATTCCGTAAATATATCAATAGATGTCAGAAATATGAAGCCCAAAGTAGGTATGACAACCAGTGAATATCAGCCAACTGCTGGTGAAATGATTATTTTAACTGGTAATGGAACTACTGATTCTGTTTATGACATGGATAATATGCAATACTGGTGGGACATGGATCTCTCAAAGGATACTGACGGGGACGGAGACAAAAGCAACGATCAAGACATTACCGGAAAAATGGTTGAATGGTCATTCTCCAATGCCAAAGATACAACCATTCAACTAACTGTATATGATGGAGATTCATCTGATTCAATGCGGATAACAATACAAGTGCAAGAAAAACCATTTGCACTCTCAGATGTTCTGACAAATCCAATGTTCATTGGCATAATAGTATTATCAATTCTTGGAGTTGTGGGGCTGCTAATGAGAAAGAAAAACATGCCACTAGTAGTATCTTCAATAACTGAAGGGAATATTATAATGGACGATGCTTTTGACGATCCTGAATTCGACCCCTTTAGTAAAGATAAACAAAAGCAAAAAATCAGTAAAAAGAGAATAAAACAGGATAAAAATAAACCTACTGAAAAGAATTCAGAAAATATAGATTCAGACTTAATAATAAATCCTAATGAAAATGAGATGCTACAAGAAATGGAAGAATTGAAGGCGAAACTGAAGGAATTGGAAGATAAAAATCTCTCAGCAAATGAAGTCATGAGTTCCTCAGAGATAGAAGAACTAATTGGGGAAGAGGAATAGGGCATTGTATGGTCAATCTATTCAAGCTTCTAGGTTTACCCGATCCAAACAAGACAATTCCTAGAATAGTCAAGAAGAATTTAGGGTCTGCAAATCCAGGACCGATAACTAATTCAAGAGCAGACTTCCATGACCTAGGAGATATTCTGTGGTCTGAGAGAACTGAAAGATTAACGCCTCAGGCTTATAGAAATATAATCTATATGAAACCTGATGATTATGATCGGATTCAACTAGATGGAATAGAAAATGATTTAGCAAGAGGGAACATGCTTCTTGTAGATATCAGTTCATTATCACATATGCCGGCTCAGAAGAATATTTCTAAAAGAAAAGTGGAAGATTTGGGAGAAAGAATGAATATCCCTGTATTTGCTTTAAATGAAAATGACTCATTATTGATGGTTCCTGGTTCAGGAATGAGAGTAGATACTACAAAGCATAGATTAGGTATGAAAGATTTAGAAGAATTGCCCAGACAATTAGATTCTTAGTATGAAACTTCAAAATCCCAATCATTTTTACTAGAACTAGGCCCTAATTTATTAAAATCTATCTGCATTAATTTTTGAGGCATATTTGAAGAATTAATTTTAGTAGACGTCATTATACTCTCAACACGAAGTATGGCTAAAGATGCTGAAGAACTCTCAGGTAATGGATGAATTTCTACTAACTTACACTGCAACGCAGCCATTGCTGATGAAAGAATCGGTAAATCATCGCTCGATAACATATTTCCACTGACTAATTCCCACTCTGATTCATCTATCGGTAATTTTGTAGAAGTCGTCTGGATGTTTTTTGCAGAATCTAGGTCTGCAGGAAGTATGAATACCATGCAGGGTGAACCTATTCCCGAATTGCGGAGATTAACTAAAGTGTCTCTTTCTTGACCATTTCTGCTCTTTGAGAGGCTGACGGTCATCAATGGAGGTGTATTTGATACTACACCTATGGACGACATTGGTGCAAGGTTTTGTATACCTTCAGAGCTTACTGTTCCAATCAGAGACACAGGACGTGGCATCATTAAAGAGGCCAACCAGTTCCTTCTTTGTTGATGCGATAATTCAGATAGGTTAGAAACCTTAGTTTCGCCATCTAACGATAAATTGGTATCTGGTTCCGATTCATATTTACCGTCTTCTAACCAAGTATCAAGTTCGCCCGATTCTACTTCAGATGCAGAAAAGGAGGTGAATTGCCGGTAATTTTCCCAATTCAAAATATCTTTTTCATCACCACCGCGTGATTTTTTCCTTTCGATAGATGCATCAGCATATGTAACGCATCTACGGAGAAATCGAGATACTACTTCTCTTCTCTGAGAAATATCCATTTAAATCACTCAATACCTAACTCTCTAACTAGTCGATCAACATGACCACTGGCTCTAACATTATATCCTACTGAAATTAGTTTACCATCTGTACCAATAACAAAGGTGGAGCGGGAAACGCCTAAGTAAGTTTTACCATAATTCATTTTTTCTCTCCATACACCATATAAATTATGTAATTCTATATCAGAATCTACAATTAATTCGAATGGAAGTTCATATTTATCAATGAATTTCTGATGGGAATTAGATGAATCTTTGGATACACCTATAACTCTAAATCCTGAAGACTGAAGTCGAGAAAAGTTGTCTCGGAAATCACATGCCTGAACAGTACAACCGGGGGTACTATCTTTAGGGTAAAAATAAAGAATGACTTTTTCTCCAGATGAAAGTATTTCTGAGAGAATTATTTCATCACCATTTGTTAGTTCTGCGACAAAATCTGGTGCGATTTGACCTACTTCTAAGGAGACCGGTTCTGAGTTCATGTTTCTCGCAAGAGTAAGAGATAGATGAATGCTCGTACTAACAGCATTCAATAGTAAACATCCTCTGGTACAGATATGAGTAAAGTCGGAATCATTTGTTTGGTATTAGGGATTTTAGGATTCATGGCATTTCTGATTTCGATTTCAATTGTAGGATATATTGATGACAGAGTAAACGAAGAATGTGATACTGAAATAGGTACAGTAGGGCAGATCATAGGAGCTGACGAAGGGCAATGTCAAGATGCTAGAGATTCAAGAAATCTGATTGAAAGTTTCCAAATTCCAATACTAAGTATTGGAGTGATATCGGGAGTTTTCGGCGGAATATTAATTTTCAAGGATTAACTTCTCATCTCATCCCTAATCCTTTTCTTTGTTGATGCCCAACTACAAATCAAGCATTTTTCCAAATCATGATTTCTTGCAGGGCAATGTTCTCGACCAAAGAAAATAATTTGTAAATGTCGTCTAATCCAAGTATCTTTTGGGAAAACTTTCTTCAAATCTTTTTCAGTGGTTTCTACATTTTTCCCATTGGATAACCCCCAGCGAGAAGCTAAACGGTGAATATGAGTATCGACAGCAAATGCAGGAATTCCAAAAGCTTGTGACATCACTACACTTGCAGTTTTATGGCCGACTCCTGCTAATGATTCCAAAAAATCCCAATCGGGTATAACTTCACCACCACCATCTATTATTTGTAAAGCCATTTTCTGAAGATTCTTAGCTTTCGTAGGAGCTAAACCTATCTCCCTAATTATTGCATGAATTTCAGTAATTTCTAGCTTAGACATTTTTTCAGGATTGTCGGCTTTAGAGAATAGATTAGGTGTCACTTCATTGACTTTTTTATCCGTTGTCTGAGCAGACAACATTACTGCTACGAGTAAAGTGTATGCATCCTTATGATCTAGAGGAATAGGCTGAGTAGGATACAGCTCATCTAATATCTCACCAATGCGATCTGCCTTGGTGGCTCTATTCATCACTCCATCTCCACTTGAACTCTAAGACCGTAAATAAATGCTAAAAGAATTATAGAAAAAGGCACGCCATAACATGGGCCGTACATAAAATCTGAACTAGATGGAGAGCTAGTGATTCCTCCGAAAATAATGTATGCTACTAGTCCAAGAATCATGGCAGGTAATACAGAAACTAAGGCGAATACTAGTCCTCGAGTCATACTCATATATCGATGGAAGAGATTCACAATGATGAATATTATCAGTCGTTGAATAGAGATTCTATTTCTAAACTTGATTTTGTATTTAGAATATCTGAACTTTCAAGCCACCCTTTACGAGCAATTTGTACACCATACCATACATCATCTAAACCATTAGTGTCATGCGCATCTGGATTTATACAAATTGGTACTCTTTGTTCTTTGGCATATTTACATAATCGCCAATCAAGGTCAAGGCGATATGGAGATGCATTGATCTCAATAGCCTTCAAATACCCATCGGAATTTAACTCACCCATTCTTCGGATAACTGCATGCATATCAATTGGGAATCCTTCTCTAACCTGTAGGATACGGCCTGTAGGATGACCTAAAATTGTGAACGTAGGGTCTTCAATCGCTCTGATTAGTGCTTCTGTGTTCTCAATTTCATCTCTGTTACGCCAACTACCTAATGCATGAACACTGCCAACTACATGAGAAAATAGATTTCTTACTTCATCGGAATAGTCAAGTTTTCCATCCGCTAGAATATCGCACTCTGAGCCATGAAAAAGGCGAAAATTAACACCCTGATCTTTCCAGTTTTTATTTAGTCGAATAATTTCATCTGATTGTTTAGGCACCGTTCCACTAGGTATTCCAATTTGTCTACCACCGATGTTCAAAGTCTCAGAATGATCTGCAATCCCCAAATATTCCCAACCTAAAGATTGAGCAGCTTGTGCCATTTCTTCAAGAGTGTTGGTACCATCAGAATATACTGTATGGTTATGGAATGCACCACGTAAATCTGAAGGCAATATAAGTTTAGGTAGAGAGGATTGAGATAATGCTGCTGCTTCAATTTCACCCATATCTTCTCTCATCTCTGGAGGTATCCAATTCATATCCAGATTTTTATAAATTTCAGATTCATCGGAACAATTTAGTGTATATTTAGCAGCCTCCATTCCAATTTTTCCATCTGCCAAGCTTTCAGGAAATAAACCAAATTCGTTTAAACGCAGACCTCGATTTATTGCTTCTTGCCGCATTCTAATATTATGCTCTTTAGAACCGGTAAAGTAAGCTAATGTAAATGGAAACATTTCTGGATTAACGATTCTAACTTGCGCATCGATGGTTGCATCATTATTTCTTTCGATCAGAGTCTCTGCTAATCTTTCATCGAGACTACCAGAATTAATTGAATTTGATAGCATTGCTTGCTCTAAAATTAAACTGACTTTAGATTCACCATACCCCTTTACCTCAGCTATTCCTGGCAAATTAAGAATCTCTGCAATAACATTTTTATGATTTTCTGGAAGTGAAGATACAACAATATCAAGGTCGCCAATTGTCTCTCTACGGCGGCGTGCACTTCCTGCAAGTTGGGCTTTTTCTACCCCTATTATTTTAGATATTTTTTCTTGTAATGCACGACCATATAATAATCCAACATCCATCCTAGTTCTACCTTGGTAACGACTTAGTAAATCAATGCCCTCAAGATATTTCTTCTGGCTCTTTTCTCCAAAGCCACTCAGTGGAGCCACGTGCCCTAATACGCATGCTGTTTTTAACGCTTCAACTGATTCTATACCCAATGATTCATGTAAGATTCGTGCTCTTTTTGGGCCTAAACCTGGAATTCCAACAATCTCGATTAAACCTGGTGGGATTTTATCATATAATGACTGCATCTCACCCCAAGTTCCCTGCATAACTGCTTCAGTGATTAAACCACCAATCCCCTTACCTATTCCTTTAATCTCGACAATGCGATTTTCAGACACTACAGTGAATAAATCTTCTTCCATGGAAGCTAAAGTACGTGAACCATTTTGATATGCACGTACTCTGAAACCATTCGCTCCTGATAATTCTAATAATATTGCGATTTGTTCTAAAACATCAACAAGTTGAGTCTTACTGACGTAAGGTGCTTGTTGCCTTCGAGATTTAGGAAGAGTCCAGCCACCCACCTTCGCCATGCTTGCATGAACTAGCCACAGGTCTTGAACCATACCATTGAGATTAGGATTGACGTTCCCCAACATAAACAAATGAATGCCCCTAGCATCAATTATGGAGTTAGTTTCATTGTTAGAATCCGCATCTATCACACTTTGTGGTTTTGCAACTATTTTATGGATGGCAATTGGTACTTTAGCAAGATTTGAGAAAGGAGAAATTATCACGCAAAAGGCTGTGGCTTCACTTTGTATTATTTCTGCTATTATGCTTTTTTCTTTACATTATTTAGGAGGAGAACTTTGGGGATCTACAACTGTGGCAAGACCACTGGCAGTTACTGCAATCATTGTGGCTGTAACTGGAATGCTAAATATCAAAGGAAAAGATGTTCAAGGTGAATCAAATCCGCACCAGATAATGAAAATGAGAGCCGCAGAGAGGGACGAATGATTACTGCTGACCGAGCTTCTCGTCAATAAAAGCCCGCATATATGCGGGTAATTCTCCATTAACGAAAATAACATCATTTACACCATCAAGTTTCATGAGAGAATAATAAATTTGCATAGCAGTCATAGGGGTTGAACTACAACCTGTGCAGCCACCCTCTAGAGAAATCATGATTATTCCATCAGTTGTATCTACAACATTAACTACACCATCGTGAGCGTCTAGAATAGCTTGGACAGGCCCTACTGAATCTAGAATTAACTGCTCATCAACCATGTCTACACACCCTTCTGCCTGAGCCTACTGGCCGAGGACTAATGAACCTGAGGCTCTTTCAACTACACATGAGTGCTACTTCTAGAGTCCTAATGATTGATTTATTAGTTGAAAGAGCAGAGTTTGGCCACGGAGGAAATCAGGAGGTGATAAAGCCAATTGCTGCATTATCTGATGTAGAAGTCCTACTAATTACACCACAGATGCAATCTTTTGATGCTGGGCATAAGATAGAAACAGAAGTTAAGCTAGAAATTAATGACGTTCCACATTGGGATAATGAATATGAATTTTGGAGCCAAACTGAAGAAATTCTAGAAGGAAGAAAAATAAATTTTCAGAGAATTGTTATGCCTATGCATGAAAATGAAAGTAAAATGAATGATTGGCTGAATAACTTAAAAATCGATGCTGTAGTTTGCTCAGGTTCTAGAAAAAATGTTAGTATTTGGGAAAAATGGATGGGGCCTACTGAAACTATGTTTAGAGCTGCTGCAAAATCAGGTACGCCCACATTAGGTATTTGCTTTGGACATCAGTTGCTCTGTCATTCGCTAGGTTCAGATGTTGAGCGGGCAGATGAATTATCGAGTGGAATCTGGAGTTTAGAACTAACAGTGGATGGAAAAACTGATATTTTACTCACTTCACATAAACAGAATGATGAAGAAATATCAGGATTATTTAGTCATCAAGATCATGTGGCTTCGATACCTGAAAATTGTACCTTATTGAGTAAAACATCGCATAATTTAGTGACTGCTGTGAGAGTTAACAATGAATCTGGTAAACCATTACCTGCATGGGGAATTCAATTTCACCCTGAGGCGGCTAGGAAACGAATTGAACGTGCATATGGCTGGGGTCATATCTCTGAGGAAGAATATAATTCATTTAGAGGAGAACATGATGGCGCAGGAATATTGTCATCTTTCGCTAAAATCGTCTTAGAGAAATCATCCTGAGCCACTTATCTAGAGGGCGTTTATTGGGATTCTGATTATAAGTAACTCTTTGGTCGGCGGGTCACAAAGGTGAACACCATGTTAGATGATATACCGTTAATTGCAGCAGGAGCAGGTCTTTTAGGTCTGTTAATTGCATTTGTATTATACAGAAAAGTGAATAGTGTAGAGATAGATAATGAAGTTGTAGCAGATATAACTGAAGAGATTCAAGAGGGAGCTATGGCTTTTCTTTACGCTGAATATAGAGTATTGAGCGTATTTGTTGTTTTGGTAGGTGTAATACTAGCATTGGTTAATGATACTGAGACTTCAGTAGCATTCTTTGCTGGTGCTATCGCATCTGTAATGGCAGGATTCTCAGGAATGAGAGCTGCTACTTCAGCAAATGGAAGAACGGCAATGGCTGCAAAAAATGAAGGTCAAGCTGGAGCTTTGTCAGTTTCATATAATGGAGGCGCAGTAATGGGTCTTTCAGTAGGAGGACTAGGTTTACTTGGTATCTCATTAATTGCGTTCTGGCTCGGTGCTGATGATGTAGACAGTAACCTTTCTGCTGCGGCAGGTTTTGGTATGGGTGCTTCATCAATAGCACTTTTCGCACGTGTTGGAGGTGGAATATACACCAAAGCCGCAGATGTTGGAGCAGACTTAGTTGGTAAGGTGGAAGCAGGTATCCCTGAAGATGACCCTAGAAATCCAGGAGTTATTGCAGACAATGTTGGAGACAATGTTGGCGATGTTGCTGGAATGGGGGCAGATATCTTTGAGTCATTCGTAGGATCTATAATTGCAGCTATGATAATTGCAAGTAATTCCCAAGATATGGGCGTTGATTATGTAATGATGCCTATTATGCTTGGATTAATTGGCTATGTAGCATCCATCATAGGTGTATTCTCAATGACTTTCCTAAAAAATGGATCTGACGCTGCTGCTGCATTGAGAAATACTACATTCATTGCTGCTATTTTATTCTGGGTAGGCGGTTACCTGTCGATTAATCAAGAGTTAATTAGTGTAGATATGGGAGTGATGCATTCAGTAGTGTTAGGAAGTATCGTAGGAATTATGATTGGACTGGTTACTGAATACTACACTGGCATTGAACCAGTTTTTGGAATCAAAACTAAAGCTATACCACATATTGGAGAAATGTCAAAAACAGGCCCAGCAACAAATGCGATTGCTGGTCTTTCAGTAGGTATGATGTCAACTTTCATACCTATTCTCTTGATATCAGCTGGTATTCTTGGAGCAAACTACTTCGGTGGAGAGGAATATGGACTCTACTGTATCGCAATGGCTGCTATGGGAATGCTAGCGACTGTTGGAGTAACAATGACTGTAGACGCATATGGACCAGTTGCTGACAATGCAGGAGGAATTGCAGAGATGAGCGCTCTTGGAAAGGATGTTCGTGCAATAACTGACGAACTTGATTCAATTGGAAATACTACAGCAGCAGTAGGTAAAGGATTTGCAATAGGTTCAGCGGCATTAACAGCACTTGCATTATTCGCAGCATATACTGCTGCAATTACTGCAGATGGTAGCACACTTGACCTTACATTAACAAATCCAATGGTAGTTGTAGGACTTCTAATAGGAGGAGGATTACCATTCGTAGTTGCAGCTATGACAATGACATCAGTAGGAAAAGCCGCAGGAGAAATGGTTCTAGAGATTAGGAGACAATTCAAGGAAATACCAGGGCTCTTAGAAGGAAAAGAAGGAGTAAAACCTGATTCGAAGAAGTGCGTAGATATTTCAACTCAGGCTGCATTAAGAGAAATGGTTGGACCAGGTATTGTTGCTGTTTCTGCCCCTGTAATCGTAGGTATGATCCTAGGATGGGACGCACTTGGTGGTCTCTTAGCCGGTTCACTAGTAACTGGAGTACTGATGGCACTATTCATGGCTAACGCTGGTGGTGCTTGGGATAATGCAAAGAAAGCAATTGAACAAGGACATATTGAAGGTGCTGCTAAAGGAGATGCTGCACACGACGCTGCAGTCATTGGAGATACAATTGGAGATCCTTTCAAAGATACATCAGGACCTTCATTGAATATTCTAATCAAGTTAATGTCAATAGTTGCGGTTGTACTAGCAGGAACTGGTGAATTAACTCAGAATGGAATTCTCTGAAACAAAACACCGTTAGCCTCTTGACCAGAACATAGGAGGAGTGGACATGACGAAGGTCACGACATTTGGTATGATAATGATAATACTGATTATGCCGTTATCTGGCTGTAGCAGTATAACCAGCGGAATAACAGGTAGTTCTGCGAATGAAGAAATTCTAGTACCGAGCTGGGAAATTGGAGACTACTGGTTGTATACATTTTCTACTCCCGATTACAGTGATGATACTACAAAGTTAGTTGTAGCAACAACTGATATTGAAGAAGATGGAACTGCATATATGCTTGCAATTTCAAGTATTGGAGAAGCGAGAAGACATGCTGTTTTGAATCATAATCCATTTCTTGGAAGAATTACTCATGACCAACTAAGCCCATTTGAGAATGGTATAGCTCAGCCAGTACTTGACTTCCCATTGACAAAAAATAAAGCATGGAGTTTTGACCTATTCGGTAACGAATGGAATGCAGTAGTTAGTTCAATTGATTCATCGATTGCATCAATAAGAGCAACGGCAAATGATGGCTCTTCAATAGACTATATATTCGATGGGAATCTTGCTTTCTTTTCTTCATTCATATGGACTGATTCGGAAGGTATTATTCAATTGAAAATGAAAAATGCTGACCAAGGAGTTGGACATACAGGCGATGTATATTTTGTAAGAGGAGGCGATTTATACAGTAATAGCTGGTATAACAGTGGACCAGATGCAGAATTTGTAGATACTTTTCTAGTTAATGATCACCCCAAAGACGGCGAATGGGATGAAATGATATATTTTCTTGATGCATCTTGTGGAGGAGGGTCAACAATTTCTCTAACCTTAAGAGATCATTTTTCAGTTTCTGCTCTTGAACGCTTTTGGGGGCCAGGAGCAGAAGAAACTGGCACCTTAGGAACAATACCATATCCAAGTGAAGATTATACGCTTACTGTAACCTTCACCGGAGATACACATCTACGAATTTTATTAGCAGGTGGAATTACTTATTCTTGGAATCTTTAGATGATATTCATGTCAGGCACGTTTGTAATGATGCATGGGATGACTGGAACTTCTGCAAAGATGCAACCACTGGCTAATCAATTAGTCCCAGACGGTTGGAATATCATTTGTCCGGAAGCAAAAATACCTCATCCAACCAGAGGAGGATATGCTTGGTGGTTACGTTCAGATAATCCTACTGAACCACTTGATGATGAATCATTATCGCAAGTTAGTGAATCAATTTCAAGAGTTATCTCTGAGATTCCAGATGGCCCTATAATAATAGGAGGGTTTTCTCAAGGTGCTGCTATTGCCTCAGCCATGCTTGAATATGATATACAGACAAGAATAGTTGGGTTAGTACTACTTGGGACTAAAACTGTTAGACCGGATAAACTTAGAGAAATAATACCATTTATCAAAACAAGGAAAGTAGTGTGGATGCATGGTTCTCGTGACCATCTTGTTCCATTAAAACAAGGAATAGAGCATATAGAAATTTTCGAAGAAGCTGATTGGGAAGTTACAAAACTACAACATGAAAAGGGTCATATGGTTAATCTAAACCAATTAGATGAATTAAGACAGGAAATACAAAATATGGCTAATTCGATTCATAGATAATCAATTAGATGATCGGAACCACCTACAAAAATTGGTTTCTCACCCCTCATATCAAAACAAATAGGAACTGTTCGATGACCTGTGACTCCGACAACTTCTGAACGAAGATTATCTTCATGATCAAAATTAACTTCAGAAAATGTCAGATTCTTAGATTTTAAAACATTCTTCGCTCGATTACAGTAACCACATATTGTTTGTGTAAAAAGTAAAAAATCAGTATTGCATTCTTCTAATATCTCTGAAAATCTATCCATGACTACACATCCCGTAACAGTCGTAATAGACAAGGACTAATGAACCTGAGGATATTGGCTATTCTTAACAATAAAACTTACGAGGTAGATGGTTCAAGGTCTTCAGGAGTCCACCATTCTGGCCGTTCACCTAGGTCAGTGTCTGGATCTTCTTCTACCCATTCTTCACCATCTTGAATTCGCCCCTCGAGGACTCTGTCAGTCTCATTTTCATCAATAAAAATTAACATTATAACAGTAATCATTGTCAATACAGCGCCTAAATATATAGCTGAAGAGTAATCAAATATACTAATCATTCTTGCAGTTAAGCCATAAGCAATTACACCAGATAAATTGAATAATGACATATATGCAGTAAATTGAGTCCCTCCAACCTTACTCCAGGTAAGCCTCATACTTAATGAAATAATACAAATCCATGCAATTCCTGCTATAAATGCCTGGACAATAAGGAAAATTGTCATCAGGGTAGTTCTAGTCCACAATGGTTCGAGGAAAGCCAAAGTAGCATTTGCAAGTGCAAGACCTAAGAACCCTACCATTGCAACTCTTCTTGTTCCATATCGATCTCCCAAAAGACCTCCTAAAATCTGACCAAACATACCACCAAAAACAACTATCCCTCCAACAATTCCACTATATTTAGCAGGGGACCAGCCGGCATCATTGACGAAAATATCAAACGTTATTGGAATGACGAAAACATATAACTCGGATAGAAGACAAAGTCCAATTAATAATAAAGCAGATTTTATAGAGAATGCTTTAACAAGATAGAAAGAAGTTCTTGCAACTGTATTTCTACTATTTGCCGAAAAGACCGAAAATGGATTAGGTATCTCCGGTAACTTACTTTCATCATCTGAATTTTTCAATACTAATTGTATCAAGAATAATAATAATGCCAATCCTAGAGAACCGTAAGCAATTGGAGAAGTAAATGAACTAAAAATTGCGCCTGCTTCCCAATCTATGGTGAATACATCGACAGCAAATCCAATAAACCATGTACACAAACCCATGATTACAAAGAAAGCAGTAATTGAAACATTTGTTGCTGAAACATTGGATCCTACATTTTTAGCAACTCGGAATTCTGCTTCATCGGCCCATGGAGTAAGCGAATCTTCATCTTTATCATTAATTACTTCATCATTTCCTACATCGACTAAGATTGCATCTACCTTAGACCAAGGGAATAACTTAACACCCGGTTTTTCCCTTAATGTAAGAGGAATAAAGACGATTAATAGTAATAAGGCTAATTGTGCTGCTATAACACCCGTAATGTCAATCTTTGTTATTAGCACACCCAGTGCAGCACCTCCTACAATAATTCCTCCCCTCTTAGCTGCAAACATGAATCCATTGACTTTAGCAACTTCATCAGGTTGAAGAATTTCTACTGCAAGTGCGTCAGTTGCTACATCTTGAAGTGATGCGAAGATATTGTGTATGAATAGAATTCTAGTCACTAATTCAATTTGGCCATTAAGATCGGGTATGAACATTAGACTACCCAAGGACAGAGCCATTCCAGTCTGAGCAAAAAGAATCCATTGTCTTCGTGGACCATACTTTTCGATAAATACTGCGTCTACTACAGGTCCCCAAATCCACTTGAAAGTCCAAGGCAAAGCAACTGTTGCGAATAAAGTTGCAATTTCTGCTGCACTAGTGCCATTGTCAACAAGATATGCAGCAAAAACAACACTAGCGAACCCCCACGGGAGACCTTGGGCGAAATACATAATACATAGAGTAACAATTCGTCGGGTTTTATTCGATGTAAGATCGCCTCCTTGCCTCCATTCTTTAGACGAATTCCTAGTTAATTCAATCGATGAAGGAACCCATATTAATGGATTAATCTTTTTCACTGAATTAGATGCCCAAGTATTGATATCAAAAGATTCCTTTTCTTCAGATATCTCTCCTGCCATCCATTCTTCACGATAAGCTATCCAAGCCAGAAGGAGAGTAACTGCTAGGAATGGTATGATGAAAAACATAGGGCCTAGAGAGGTTTTTCCGATATTGGCAGCAGGATCAGTAATCGAAATATAAATTGGAAAATCCACATAAACATCGCCCGGTTCGCCTCCTTCGTCAGAATAGTACATTCTGAAACTACCTGAACAATCTACTTGACCTAATGGATCAGGGACTGCGCATGGACCGTTTGTTTGGGCTGGGACTGCATAAGATACTGTGATTGTTGTCCGAGTATCTTTCGACCAAGTTCTGATAGAATCATCAACTATGATATCCCAGCCGGTAGTGTAATCGTTTCCATTGTTTACTGAGTTTGCAGGTTGGGTAAATTGAGAAATTTGTTCGTCACCTCTTAACAAAGTTAGTGTAAGGTCACATTCATCACCTCCACAATTTCCTGATTCAATATTAAATTTCATCCTAATCGAGATTGATTCGTTAATTTCCAGAATAAAATCCTCTGAAAATCCAGATTGAAGTTCGCAAGAAATATCAACAATTACGTCCTGACCTTCCGGGAATAATATCTCACCATATCCTTCTGGCGCTGAGCTTTCTGATAAATTATCGAAATTAGTCCAACAATCATCTAAATTTTCTGATCCCCAGATATACATATACGGGTCATCATTCGTTGGGTGATTCTGAACAGATTCAGATTGAGCACCAGCAAATAGGGAAAAACAACTGATAGTCAAAAGTAATATGACCCCAATAGAAAGACTGCGACTAGTTGACTGCATAAGCAAAGGGATGATAAGTAACGTTTGAGGCTTATCCCAGCATAACCTGCATTATTTCCTTTGAATACCAGTAGTATCATAATCCCAATCTATTAATTGCCAACCAGATTCAGTTAGTTTTTTTCGAACATCTTTAATTGACATTGGATGGCAAAAAACTGCTGCACAACCCCCCGCACCTGCACCCAAAGCTTTCCACGCCATTATGCTGCCATTTTCTCTTAAAGGGTCTATTACTGAGTTAAATGGGGCGTTTATTGCGGAATCAATCAAATCTATCCCATTAGAAATTTCATTAAATGATTCAACAAATAATTGACGTTGATCTCTCTGTAAAGCATCTACTATCTTGCGAGTTGCATGACGAATTTTGTGTAGACCTTCAATGACCTCTTTATCTCCAGATTCATATTTTGCCCAAATATTCTCCTGCAAATCTCCCGATTTACGAGATATTCCTGTATGAGCTATTATCATATGTTTTTTAATCCATTTTATTGCAGAACGAGCAGGTTGAAATGGAGTTATCTCAACATTTTCTCCATGGAACATAAAACGATTGAAACCACCATATGTCGCTGCCCATTGGTCTTGTCTTCCACACCTATTACCTGAAGATAATTCTGCTTGATAAGCAGCCTCAGCTACCTCATCAGGAGAAAGAGAATCATTTCCATCTAATAGTGTAATACGAGCAACATTAAGTGAACCACTAGCTCCTAATCCTGAATTTATAGGAATATCAAATTCATATGCTATCTCTCCCGATTCTTCGAACTTAGCAGTAACATACTTATTGATAGTAAAATTGACTACTTCACCACCAAAATCAGTACAATATGGATTAACATCTGTCCATCCTCCTGCTAAATCTACACGGACGGGAACTTTGACTTCAGTATGTGCAACCATGGGTGAGCCGAGGCTTAATCACATGAGAACCCTCCGCCATAGCCTAACCGTTTGACCGAAAACAACCCATATGAGTACCTTCTCCGAGACATATGGCTGACACAGTTGACGATGCAATATTGGCGTTTTCAAAAGGAAAACCGGTAATGGTGTTTGACTCGGATTTTCGTGAAAAAGAAACTGATTTATTGTGGCCAGCCACAGCAGCAACTCCTGAAGTAATGAGGAGATTGAGAACTGATTGCGGTGGTTTACTATTCTTAGCGATAGGAGATGAAATTGGTCAAATGTTTGATTTACCATGGCTACAAGATTTACATACTCATAAGGGATTAGTAGATGATAATCCTGTACTCTCACATTTAATTACAAATGACTTACAATACGATACAAGATCTGCATTTACTTTATCTATAAATCATCGAGACACATATACTGGAATTACGGATAGAGATCGTTCTCTAACAACCAAAAGATTTGGGGAACTATCAGGTGAATTAATGGATAAATCCGTCACTGGAGAAGAGGCATACAAGACATTAGGCCTTGAATTTAGAACACCGGGTCACATTCCTGTTTGTAGAGAATCACCCGGCGGTCTATCAGCAAGACAAGGACATACTGAGTTAGCAGTAGCTATTGCTAGGCTTGCTGGGCAAGTCCCTGCAACAATTGGTGCTGAAATGCTTCAACCAGATGGAGATGGCGCACTTTCTGTCGAAGACGCAAGAATTTACGCCGCTAAATATGATATTCCTATGATTACCGGGGACGATTTAATCAATGCTTTAAACATGCATAAATAAAGGAAAAAGATTTACTATATATCATCAGGAGGGAAGAAAATGGTTCGTGTAATGGCTGTAGGTGTTTTTGATTTACTTCATGCAGGGCATCTACACTATGTCGAGCAGGCAAAATCATTAGGAGATGAATTAATTGTTGTTGTCGCTCATGACGATACCGTGCGTAAACAAAAACATGAACCAGTAACAAATCAAGAACTGCGGAGAAGGATGGTTGAAGGATTAAAGCCGGTCGATAGGGCAATAGTCGGAAACCCACCTAGTGAACCAATATTTGATATTCTAAATACTGTAAAACCAGATATCATTGCCCTTGGTTATGACCAAAAACATTCTCGTGATTCAATAAAAAGTGGACTAGACAATAATGGATGGAGCCAAGTAGAAGTAATTAGAGTAGAGGGGCTCGCTGATGATTTAGATGGTACCCGAAAAATAATTGCTAGGATACTAAGTTTATGGTCAGGCGAAACCGGTGGACCTTACGAGGAAGATTGACATGTATACAGGTATTGTTGCAGGGACTGCACCCGTTGTAGAGATTAAAGATGGTGAAATCATACGTAGTTTCACTATTGATTTAAATGGATTTTTAGAAGACTTACAAATTGGAGCAAGTGTAGCTCTAGATGGAGTATGTATGACTGTTGTTTCAATAGAAGATAATCTTGTTAGGTTTGACGCTATTGAAGAGACTCTGAGCCGTACAACTCTGGAAAATCTAAAGGTAGGTTCATTGGTTAATATAGAAAGATCTCTGAAAATGGGTGATGAACTAGGAGGGCATATGATTTCTGGACATGTATGGATGACTGCAAGAATTATTTCTAGAGAAGAACGAGGAGAAGGTACTAATTTTCTGATTGAAAACCCATCTGAAGCAAGTCCGTATATTCTTGAGAAGGGTTTTATCTCAATAGATGGTATGTCTTTGACCATCGGTAAAGTAACTGAGGAGAATTTCTCACTACACATTATCCCTGAAACATTGAGAATTACAACAATTAGCGATAAGAAAGTAGGTGATTACGTGAATATAGAAATCGATTCTAGAACACAAGCGGTAGTCGATACAATTCGAAGAAGTATGGAAGTGAAGAAATGAAAATTGCAGCGATTTGTGGTTCATTCCATAAAAAAGAAATACAAAAAATGTTGGAATATGCAGAAAATCAAGCAGATTCTAGAAATTGTGAGATATCCGAGATAGTATGGGTTCCAGGGTCAATGGAGATGCCTTTAGCTCTAGAACGTCTTCTGAAAAGAAAGGATATAGATGCTGCGATTACTCTGGGGATTATTGAACTCGGAGAAACACAGCATGGTTTGGTTATGGGGCAAGCAGTCACTAGAGCAATTATTGATCTACAAATAAAGCATAACAAGCCAATCGGATTAGGGATTATTGGCCCAGGTGCGGAATATCACCATATAGAGCCAAGATTGGAACCCCATGCTAGAGCCGCAGTTGAGGCAGTAATTACAATGTTTGAGTAACCTATTAGAATTCATGATTATATTTGAAAGGTAAGCACTCAATAGTGTTGTTTTGAAGTTAATGTTCAAAGCATTCCTATCATTCCGAGAACTATGACCGATGAAGTGCGCAATGTGATAATCATAGGCTCCGGACCTGCGGGTTATACTGCTGGTCTATACTCTGCTAGGGCTCTGTTAGAGCCATTGATGTTTGCAGGATATATGTCAGGAGGCCAATTAATGCTAACTTCAGACATAGAAAATTTCCCAGGATACCCTGATGGAATAGGTGGCCCCGAGATGATGATTCATTTGAGAGAACAGGCTGAAAAGTTTGGACTAGAAGTCCAAGATAAAAATGTAGAGAAAGTAGACTTCTCAGAACAACCATTCAAAATTTGGGTAGAAGGAGAACTATTTTTGACGAAATCTGTTATTATTTGCACGGGGGCTGAATCTATATGGCTAGGAGCAGAGGGGGAAGAAGAGCAGAAAGGAAGAGGAATCAGTACATGCGCAACATGTGATGGAGCATTTTTCAGAGAAGAAGAAGTATTGGTAATAGGAGGAGGAGATTCCGCTATGGAAGAAGCAACATTTTTGACTAGATTTGCTAGTAAAGTCACCTTATTGCATAGAAGGGATGTTTTTAGAGCATCTAAAGTAATGTATGAAAGAGCATTGAACAATCCAAAAATTGAGATTAGACCATTTAGATCTGTAAAAAGTTGGCTTTCCGATGATGCCGGACTAAGTGGCGCTATTCTTGAAGACCCAAGAGATGGAAGTATCGAACAAATCTCATGCACGGGAGCATTCATAGCTATAGGACATAAACCGATTACTGATTTCTTAGAGAAGCAAGTTGAAACTGATGCGTCGGGTTATATTTTGGCGAAAACGCATACTATGACAAGCGTGCCTGGAGTATTTGCCGCAGGAGATGTTGTCGACACAAGGTATCGACAAGCAATTACTGCTGCAGGAATGGGATGTCAGGCAGCAATAGATACAGAAAAATGGCTTGAAGATCAGCATTGAGGGTAAAGATGCAAGACAAAAATACTACTTCGAATCAGATTACTGATGGAAGTCTAACGTCAGAACAGAAAGCGAGATATGCTAGGCACCTAATGCTACCACAAGTAGGTGAAAGTGGACAAGAGAAAATAAATTCTACCTCTGTTTTAGTTGTTGGAGCCGGTGGTTTAGGTTCTCCTGTACTGATGTATTTAGCAGCAGCAGGAATTGGTAGAATAGGAATAGTTGATGATGACTTTGTCGATATTACAAATTTACAACGACAAGTAATCCATTCGACATCATCCGTTGGAGAATTAAAAGTTAATTCCGCTAAGAATAGAATTAATCAAATAAACCCCAGTGTCAAAGTTGAAGTTTTCAACTATAGGTTAGATATTAAAAATATCGAGAATATAATCAAAAATTACGATATTATTGTTGATGGGACGGATAATTTCGCAACGAGATACACAATAAATGACTGTTGTGAAATATTAGGGAAACCTTGGGTTTTTGGAAGCATACATAGATTCGAAGGACAGGTTTCTGTGTTTAATTTGGAAGGAAGTCCGAATTATAGAGACTTATTTCCAAAGGCACCTCCCCCTGAATTAGCACCCAATTGTGCTGAGGCGGGGGTACTAGGAGTGCTGCCGGGAATTGTGGGTTCATTCCAAGCGAATGAGGTACTGAAAATCGCATTAGGTATAGGAGATACGCTAGATCATGAATTATTATTAATAGATGCACTAACAATGAATATTAGAAAACTTAGTTATAGTGCTGATAAAAAAAGAAAAAGAATAACTCAGCTTTCTGAGGAAGCGATATCTTGTTCGGTGAGTCAGGATGAGCAACAATCATTAGATTCCTCACAAATCGAAGAATATATGGGAGAAATTCAACCTTCAGATTATGTAGAAAAACTGAAACAGGGCTGGGATCCATTTTTCTTAGATGTAAGAGGTGAAGCAGAGGAGAAAATAGTAACTCTTCCAAATACTAATCTCCGAATCACGCATACAGAAATACCTTCTAGAATTGGAGAAATACCAACAGATAGAGATATTGTAGTTTACTGTAGAAGTGGCATGAGGTCAGCAATGGTAGTTAAGTTCCTTAGAATGTCGGGGAAATATTCCAACAATCTATACAATCTTTCTGGCGGCATTCACTTATGGTCAAAAACAGTAGATTCAAGTATACCTAAGTATTAATCTTATTTATTCATTAATTGTGGTTTAAATTTTCGCAGTACACTTTTTAATTATGGTATTTAAGCGATATTCTCTGATTGAAACGATAATATGTGGTATTTTAATTTAATTTAGGTATAAATATTAGCAGTCTACTTTATAATTAAGGTAAAAACTGTTTTTAGAGATTTTTTTTAATCCCGAAATACCACAATTAGATAGAAAATACCACATTTGTATCATGGGAAGCGATTACTTGTAGTACTTAGATGGATTCGGAGCGCATATGGCTATAGCACGGCAAGGGATTTGGCTGTGCCCAGAATGTAATAATCACGAAGTTTGGAAAACCAGAGACGTAGATACAAAACAAATAGATAGAAAATGCAGTCATTGCAATAAAAGAGCGAGAGTTACACTAGATCGTTCAGATACGGGGAAAGGTCGGAAAAGAAATTTTCAGATATGGGAAAGAGATTTATCGATAAGTTTCAAAGAGGTCAAAGAAGAAGCGGAAAGAAGGAATAGAAATGATTCTACAGATATAAATACCTCCATTATTAACCCGTTCACAAAAGAAAAATCTAGTCAAGAGGAGTTACCGCCCATATGGGGAGCCAAATGGGAACCAAAGGGACCACTAGTCTTTACAAAAAAATTGAATGAAATCCAAGCACGTAAAGAAGTATTACGTTTTGTTGCTGAGAGACATGACGGATACTTAGAATTTATATCGAAAGAGTGGAAGAATATGGAGCCCCATTCTGAATTCAATGGAGATACATTTCATAAATTCAGCATAATGTTTTGCGATAAAATATCTAATTCACTTAAAGAAAGGCTATGGACGACGGATTTAGCAATAATAGGTGATGATGAAATCATCCCTCGGAGGAAATCTGAATTATACTTGGGCAGAAGAAATATACGATTTTTGAGAGATTTGTCACTATGCCTTAGAAGAATCGCATATTTATCCAGCGTTGACTTAGACACGCATTTACAATGGCAACGATGGATGACAAGAACTAGAGCTATTGACGAGCATTTAAAGGATCTTTTTACTAATGGAATAAGTACTCCAGATGGAGGGACGTTTGGAGGTAAAGGATTCAGATCTACATGGCAAGAAGGAATCGTGGGGTGTGCAACGTCCTTAACAAGAGCTATCGACTTACCTATCGAAGAAAAATTTCGTGCAGATATAATCGCCCCGATGATTAGGGACGTAGGGTTAGCACTTGCAGTTGGTCAAACTCCACTGGAAATATTTGCAGCCCAGATGGGTAAATCAGGATCATATATGGATGGTGGCAATTTAGATTCAGGTGGGCGGGATTTACATATCGGAAATTGGGAGAAAGGAGTTCTTCCCCCCACTGCACCTCTCCCAATAGCTAGTGCGACTGCCACTGGAGTTGCTTTAGCAGCTAATTTACTAGACATTAATCGATTTCATTTGGCCCCCGTCGGTGAGGGAACCAGCAGTAATGGAGAATTTTGGGAAGCAATGAATTTAGCTGGGGCAAGAGGTTTACCTATAGCATTCATGATTCAAAATAATCAAATAGCTTTAGACACATTTACCGTAGGACAATCAGGAGCCGAAACCTTTGGAGATAAAGGCTATGCTATGGGAATTCCTTCATGGTCTATTGATGGGTCCGACCCTTTGCAATTTCATGCTTCGACTGCAACAGCTAGGGAGTATGCACTCGACGGAGGAGGCGCCACATTAATACATGTAGAAACAATGAGGGGTTGTGGACATGCACACCATCATGATGACCTGTATCTCGGGTCAGTGACAGGTAACCCTCCAGGTTACGTAGGAAGAGATTTATTGACATATTGGGCAGAAAAAGACCCTTTGCCAACACATAGAGAATTTTGCATCTCACTAGGTGCTAATGAGAAACAATTAGCTGCGATGGAAAAGGAAGAACAGTACTATGTCGATGACGCAAGAAAAGAAATGGAAATGATGCCTTGGCCAGAAGGAAATACCGTAACACAAGGTGTAACATCTAAGCATAATGCAGATTCGCACTCTCAACAATATGATCGTTTTGAGAAAGACGATAAGAGCATGGTACTAGGGCCACTAAAAGATGGTGAATTGTCAATAGAATTTTCCAATGCACCCAACTCATCCACATATAGTAGAGCTATCCAGAATGCAATGGTAGTTTTAGCTGAAAAATATGGCAATCAGATAGTTTTCATGGGAGAAGACATGGAAGTTGCTGGAGCATTTGGTATGAATATACCACTTAAAGCTAAAGGGCATTCAGATAAGTTACTCGATATGCCGCTGTCAGAATCAATAATTATTCATTCAGCCACAGGTGCGGCTCTAGGAGGCATGAGACCAGTTGCAGAGATTCAATTCGGAGGATTCGCGGCATTAGCGATGAATGCCCTAGTAAATAATGCTGCACAATTACGATGGCGGTGGGGAGCAGAAGTTCCTTTAACAGTAAGAATCCCTCTAGGCGCCAAAATTAGAAGTGGACCATTTCATGCAAATATGATTGAATCATGGTTCATGAACGATCCTGGTTTGACTATAGTTTTCCCAAGTAATCCACAAGATGCATATGATTTATTAATTGAGTCTCATGAAATGAATGACCCTGTAGTTTTCCTTGAACATTTGGGTTTATACGGCCTCGGAGGAGGAAAAACAGGGTGGGGTGAATCAATTAATCAAGTAATCGACACTGAATCAGTGAAGAAGAGATTAGAGAATAGTGAGACTTCGATAGGTAAAGCTAAAATTATCAGAGGAGGTAGTGATTTAACGATTCTGACTTGGGGTGCCATGACACATATTGCCCTAAAGACTGCTGAGATTTTGAGTAGAGAGAATATTGAAATTGAAATTGTTGATTTGAGAACAATACTACCATTTGATAGCTCAACTTGCATCGAATCAGTTTTGAGAACAAAGAAAATGATTGTGCTTCAAGAGTCTCAATACACTGGAGGTCTGGGGCATACCGTAAGCAGTAGAGTAATGGAAGAAACTTTTTGGGATATGGAATCTCCACCTATAGTCATAGGAGCACTAGATACGCCTGTTCCGTTCTCGCCAACACTAGAAGACTATACAATACCAACCGTAGAACTTGTAGCAAGGCACGTGAGAAGAATGTGCAAATAAATTAGAAAAAGGAGATATTAAATGTTTGATTTCATGTTAGATTTACCTGACTTAATACTTGTATTATTGGGATTTATTCTTCTTATATCGGGTGGAGAAAGCGTAGTCCAGGGAGCTATTACTCTGGCTAGAAAAATCAACGTATCTCCTTTACTAATTGGTTTTACCATAGTAGCAGTTGGGACTTCGCTACCAGAATTAGCTGTCACAATCAAAGCAGTTAGTAGTAACAGCGAAGAACTTGTAAACTTAGCAGTAGGTGGCGTTTTAGGTTCAAACGTTGCTAACATAATGCTTGTACTAGGGACTGCTGCAATGCTAGGCGCTTGTGATGAGCCCGAATTAGGGATCAAAAAAGATGCAATCGCAGTAATGGTTGCTTCTGTAATACTTCTAATCACAGTAATACAAGGAAATATAAGTGGATTAACTGGAACTCTAATGCTACTATTGCTAATATTTTATTACATTTATTCTTATAATTATTCTAAGAAATTAGGATTAGAAGAGGAAATTGACGAAACTTGGATTGGTGAAAACATGATATTAGCAATTGTAATTACAATCAGTGGAGGGATTATGATATTCTTAGGCGCGGAATTCTTGATTGAAGGAGCAACTGGCATAGCGGATTCAATGGAGATATCCGAAACTATAGTCGGATTAAGCGTAATTGCCTTAGGGACGTCATTACCAGAGTTAGCAGTGACAATAATTGCTGCCTTGAGAGGACATGAAGGAGTCGCAATAGGTAATGTGCTAGGATCAAATGTCATCAACATATTAGGAATTTTAGGAGTTTCTTCTGCTTATGCAGGAGGAATAGTAATCTCAAATGAATTTGCAGGAAGAGATATTTGGATTGTTTTAATTACATCTGGACTTATTGCTGCAATGTTACTTGGTGAAAGAAGAATTGGAAAAAAAATGGGGGCAACTATGGTTGCTGGTTACCTTTTTTACATGATATTTCTTTACACAATATGAAATTGATAAGAGGCGAACTGCTAAGTCTGAATGCTTCTTGCGGGCATCATGGTTAACTTAGAATTGAGCGACGAGCAACTTATGTTGCGAGAAATGGCACGTGATTTTGCTAATGAAGAAATTAAGCCAAATGCTGCATCGTGGGATCGCGATAGTACTTTCCCTAGAGAGGCTATATCTAAGGCTAATGAATTAGGATTATTGACTCTCAAAATACCTGAAAAATATGGTGGTGGAGGAATGGGATCTTTTGAAGAAGCAATTGTTCTCGAAGAGTTAGGTTGCGGAGACCCTGGATTTGCTACTGCATCGGGTAGTTCAATGCTAGCATCTTATCCAATAATCACGGGAGGTACTGAAGAGCAGAAAGAAAAGTATCTTCGAATGGTTACTGAGGGTAAAATTGCCGCATATTGTGTTACCGAACCAGGAGCTGGCAGTGATGTTCAGGCAATTAAAACTGAAGCAGTCAGGCAGGGAGATGAATATATCATTAATGGGCAAAAAATGTGGATTACAGGGGCAGGATATGCAGACTGGTTTTTCGTATTAGCTTACACAAATAAAGAGGCGGGATACAAGGGGATGAGTGGTTTCATTGTTGAGGCGCATCTAGATGGAGTGGAATTAGGTAAGAAAGAAGAAAATATGGGTCAACGCTGTTCTGACACGCGGTCTGTTACATTCAATAACGTAAGAGTCCCTGTTGAAAATTTAATAGGAGGTAAAGAAAATGATGGTTGGATGAATGCTATGAAGGCTTTTGATTTATCGAGACCAAGTATTGCATCTCATGCAGTAGGAAATGCAAGAGGGGCAATGGAAGAAGCCATTAATTACGCAAGTGAAAGAAACGCATTCAATAAACCTATTATTAGACATCAAGCCATTTCATTTATGATAGCCGACATGGCAACAAAAATAGAAGCTGCAAGGATGCTTGTCTGGAAGGCGGCTTTGAAAGCTGATTCTGGAAAAAGAAATACACTAGATGCTGCTCACGCAAAAAGATTCTCAGCAGATATGGCTATGGAAATTACTACAGATGCGGTACAAATATTCGGAGGATATGGGTACTCTGAAGAATATCCGGTTGCTAGAAGAATGAGAGGAGCAAAAGTAGTACAAATATTTGAAGGTTCTAGCCAAATTCAAAGATTGATCATAAGCAGAGAGATGCTACAAGACATTTAGACACATACAGAATAAAGAAATCAAATAACCGTTTGATTCAAGTCTAAGTTCTTTGACGGATGTATGTGAATATGCGCAATAGGGTTGGTTTGTTGAAGAGATTAACTGCAATAATGATTCTGGGATTAATGCTACTTCCAGTATTGTCTAGTGCTGTACCATTACAAAATGATAAATTAGTTCATAATCAAGTAGATGAAGTCCTTTGGTGGGAAAACACGAATATGGATGAGAATAATGACTACATACATGATGCCATATGGATAGCAGCTGAGAACAACAGATATGAGTATTTAGATGAAAATAATATGATAAGTGTGATTGTAGATTTTGATCACACGCCTACTATTGAAGACGAATTAATGCTTGAAAAAAATGTACTTTTTGAAGTTCAATTCAGGTATTGGCTTATTGATAGTATAGCAGGTAAAGTAAATATAAATTTAATTCCAAAAATTATCGAATTACCTGGAGTTGTTTTCGTAGAACTTGATGGCCGACTAGAAATACAAATGAACGATGTGAATGAAGTTCATGACGTAACTCAGGTGTGGGAAGAGACCGGATATACAGGGGCAGGGAGCGTAGTAGCAATAATTGATACTGGGATAGATAGCGATCATGTAGGTTTAGATGATATTGATGATTCAAACTACACTAATGACACAAAAGTAATTGCATTTTATGACGCCGTTAATTATCCAGAATTGACAAATGGCACTGAAATTAAAGCATATGATGATCAAGGACATGGGACACATTGTGCTGGAATAACTGCTGGTACAGGGGCACCTGATTTTCAATATAAGGGAGTAGCTCCTAAGGCGCAATTAGTGGGAGTGAAGGTACTAGATTCGGGAGGTTCGGGTTCATTCGCAACTGTGATGGCTGGTATGGAGTGGACTGTTGAAAAGAGACACATATTCAACATACGTGCAGCAAGTATGAGCTTGGGTGGTCCAGGAGCTATTGAGTGGACTTCTTCGGAAGAAGAATCGGTTAACAGAATGGGTAATGAGATGATGAGGGAAGGTGTAGCACTTTTCATAGCGGCAGGAAATAGCGCTTTTAGTGCACAGATAGGCACACCCGGTTCTGCTGAAGACGTAATTACTGTAGGCGCTCTAGATAAAAATACTGCAATAGCGGTTTACTCGAGTCAGGGACCGACTGAAGAAGGGAGAGTAAAACCGAACATAGCATTTGTTGGAAGTAGTGTCATGGCACCTGATTTTAACACAGTTGATGGTTACACAAGTAAGTCCGGAACTAGTATGGCTACACCTGGTGCTGCAGGATTAGCAGCATTAATGTATCAAGCGAACCCCGACTTGTCACCATTTGACATTAGAAATATCATGCAAGAAACTGCAACTTATCGAAGATGCGACTACATGTTTGCAAATGAGCCCTGTGCTGAAGATAATATCCCTAAAAATAGACAAAACAACGTTTACGGGCATGGACATGTAAATTCAGTACCATCAGTAATGGAAGCAGCGAACAAAGTTTATGAATTATCTTTGACACTGAATATTACTCTTGCTAGCGATTATGATATGGATAATAGAGTTATCCTAAATCAAGAAGAGGGAGTTCAGTTTAATGTTGAAGGAGGAGCTACAAGAATTCAATGGAGAACATGGGATATGAGAGATAATTGGATGGATCTCGCTGGTTTTGATGTCGATGATACGACATTCACAGTAACTCATTCATTACTCGTAGATAGATTACAATACCTACCTAATAATACGGTAGAAGGAGATCAAGTACTATTAGTTAGAGCAATTACAAATGAAAAATCGTCAACTAACTTAGCAGTCGATATACAAATCATAGGTGAAGAAAAAATAAGTTCTGAAGATAGTTCTTCGAGTAATTCAACTATAATAATCGGGTTATTATCTGCTTTAGTATTAATTTTATTTGCTGGTTTAACAATCGCAACTGTGAAACTAAAAGAAACAGGATTTTGGGGGGAGGAAGAATATGAAGATTTTTCTTCTTTTGATAACTTAGTAAAAAAACAGGATGAAGAAGTTATTGATACCCATGATGAAAGCAGTGATTAATTTGCAATTAAAAAATGCAATAATACTTGCAGCAGGTGCTAGTGAAAGATTAGGTCAACCCAAGGCACTTGTTGAGATTAATGGAGAAACTCTTACTGAAATAATAATTAAAAGATTGAAAAAACATAATCTAGATATAATCATAGTTACTCGCTCAAATTTAGAACAATATCTGGAATCTTTTGGCGAGAAAGTTGTTATTAATCCAAAACCTGAAAATGGTAGAACAGGGAGTATACAATGTGGACTAAGAGAAATTAAAGGTAAAAGATGTATAATTGTACCAATCGATAGACCTGGTTTCTCAGATCAGACTCTCAAACGATTAATCAAATCAGATATTACAACATGCCCCAGTAAAAATGGGAAAGGAGGACACCCCGTAGCTTTGACAAAAGAAGATTGCGATAGAATTTTATCAAGTGAACCATCAACTCCATTAAGAGATTTAATTAATCCATCGAAAATAGAAGTGGAAGACGAATATTTACATTTGAATATTGATTTTCCAGAAGACATAACTATACTAAAAAATATGATTAAATAATTATATTATTGTGAATTGTATTAGCGAAATCAAGAAGAGTAGAACCTTCTCACGGGTTCATGTCTGTTTCAGTCCTAGCATGGTCTTTGAAACAGGTAAAGCTTGGAAAAAGAGTTGCTATAGCCACAGTAATCTCGGCTAAAGGAAGTGTTCCGGGGAAACCAGGGGCGAAACTAGCAGTCACTTCTGACAACCAAAATTTTGGAACCGTAGGAGGTGCAGGCTTAGAATTGAGAATTCAAAATAATTTGAAGAGGTTATTAAATAAAGACTCGAAATTAAGTCGTAAGGAAGGGGGCTCAATAGAGATATTTCAGTTATACAAAGATGCGAAGGGAAAAGAAGTGACAGCCCTTGACAGCCTATGTGGGGGACAGGTGACAGTGAGTATGGAAGTGATTGAACCGGTACCACACATATTGATTGCTGGTGGGGGCCACGTAGGTAGATGTGTTGCTCTAGTAGCTGATTCTTTAGGTTGGGATTATTCAATATTTGATGTAAGGAGTGAATACTCTAATCCAGAAAAATATCCATTCGCCATAGATACTATTTCAGCAAGTGTGGAAGATTTTCTTAATTCTGAAAATAATGAATCAATACAACGTTTCTCTGATATTCTATTACTTGGTCATGATTGGTCTGTGGATCAAGAACTTCTATTGAAATCTCTAACAATTAGAGGAGAACAAATGAGACCTAGGATTGGTGCAATCGGTTCAAAATCAAAATGGAAGGCTTTCAAAAAAGCTGCCATAAATTATGGCGTAAATGAAGAATGGTTCGAATCAGCAAGATGTCCAATAGGAATAGACATAGGTGCTGAAACGCCAGAAGAAATTGGATTGGCTGTGTGTGCAGAAATATTACTATTAGAGAAAAAATCATAGATACGGAGAACTGAAAAAGAAGTCATCTCTCGGCTACTTAATGAAGAATCTGACTGTGGCTCTTGTGTTAGTAATGACACTAGCATCATTTAGTGGATGTTTGGCTAACGAAGTTGAAAAGGACGATATTATTGAAACAGAATATGACTTTAGAACTTATTCGGTTGTTGCACCAGTTGATACTGGAATTAATGTATATCATGACCATTTTAGAACAAATGAAACTTATCCACAGTGGCTGCTAGAAGGATTAGGAGTCACAATGACTTGTGAACTAACATTTGTAGGAACCTGGCAAGAAAGATATGATGCCGATAAAGAAGCATGTTGGGACATCATAAATTCAACAGATATCGTATATTTTCCCGGTACAAAGATAATAGGCACCACACCAGATGATGAAACGGATATACCAATACTTGATGACCCCTCAGATGGGCATGGGTCAGCCGTCACAGGGGCTGTATTAGATGCGAATCCAGATGCAATAATATTCTTTGTCGAAGGATTCAGTGATGCTGCTGTACTAGCTGCAGCAAATCAACCATTGGTAGACATAATAACAACAAGTTTCGGACCTATTGGTTCAATACCAGTGCCAGGTATTGAAGATGCAACAAAAGTTGCAGTAGTCCAAGAAAAGAAAATTCATACAGGTGCTGCCGATAATTCCCCGTCACCAGCAGTTCAAGATTCTACAGCAGGTCCGCCTTGGAGCATAGGTATCTCAGGATATGCTGAAGAAGGCGATGATCAGAAAGAAACTATGAGTGGTTCATATCCTGACATAGCAGCAGATTGGACTCAAGTATTACCAAATCATGATGACATTGATGGCTATCATGAAACTAGTGGTACTTCTTTTGCGACACCTAGGACTGCCGGACTTCTATCAAAAATTATCCAACAACTTAGAACAGAAACAGGAGATTACTCTTCTGGCGCTAGTCCGGATACAAGAGGTGGTTTCTTAGTTAATGGAAATAACCTAAATATTTCACAAGCACAAATAAGAGATGCACTGAACCTTTCTGCTTGGTATCCCTCATTCAGCACATGGGACCCATTGTCAGGAACAACCCCCGTATCTCCAGTAGCCCCTTGTACACAACTTGGATGGGGAGTTGTTAACGAATCAAACGTACAGCCAATCATCAATCATCTTAATGGCATGAGTGCACAGCCTAACAGACCTTCTGATGTAACTACATGTATGGAAACAAATCAACAAATTAGAGAGTCGTACTGGAATTAGTCAGTATCGGCGGATTCAATAAGACAAAGGCACTGCATACTATTATGCGTAGGGTCATTCTAAGATGGAAGACCAGTTCTTTGCGTGGTTCGAAAGAAATTTCAGGGATTTTAGAAATTTGTGAAAGAATAGAAATTTTAGGACATCTTTCAATTACTGATCAGGGAGTAACTCAGTTAGCTGAAGTTAAATTGAAAGAAGGGAAAAAGATAGAAGAATTCAATGATTTAGATAACTTTGAAGTTGTAAAAGTTCATGAAGAAAATGAAGATGGCGTTTTGATTAGTCTTTTCTGCAATCATAACTTAGCCGTTACTGCGATAGAATTATCTAATATTCATATTCACCCACCTTATGGTATTTCTGAAAAAAATGGGATGGAGATGAGAATTTCGGGACTATCAAACTCAGTTAGAAGATTTATTCAACTAATCAGAATTGTTTTACCTCCTGATAATATTTCGGTTCAAACATTTCAGAAAGAAAATAATGATAATGTGTGGAAAACGATCCTTACTGAAAGGCAAGTAGAAGTATTATCTCATGCAATAAGGAAGGGGTTCTATAGTATGGATAGAAATGTAACGCTAAAACAACTTGCAGATGAGATGGAAATGGCTAGAAGCACATATGGCGAACATATACGAAGAGCAGAAGTTGAAATAATGAATAAAATATTCAATGATTTGAACTAAGTCAGAAAGTCTTGAACCGAATGCTAAAATGGAAACCCCTTGTGGTGACGTTGTTAGCATGAGTGTCATACGTCTTCCAATGCTCCCTGGGTCGGAAAAAATACCTTGGAAAGCAACCATAAATGGCAAACTAATTGCCAAACCAATTGAAAGCAATGCAATACTCCTTGATGTTTTAAGAGATCAAGTTGGGACTCTTGGTGTAAAAAGAGGATGTGACATGGGTACTTGCGGATGTTGTTCGATATTAGTTAACGGAAAACCAAAACTTTCATGCCTTGTTCTAGCTCAAGAAGTCAGCGACTGCGAAATCACAACCGTCGAAGGGTTAGCAGATGGCCATCATCTACATCCTATTCAAGAAATGTTTGGAGAATATGGAGGCAGTCAATGTGGATTCTGTACACCTGGTTTTTTAGTGGTAATCTCTGCTTTATTAGATGAAAATCCATCCCCTAGCGATTCCGAGATTAAAACCGCAATTGAGGGGAACCTATGCAGATGTACTGGTTATCAACAGATTGTTGACTCCGTCAGAGCAGCAAGTGAATTATTAAACTCAGGACAAAATATCGATAATTCTACGGAACCTAAGAGTAATCCAAACCCTGGATTTGATGAATGAGGGATTTTTAATGACTGAAAAAGAAAAGAAAGAGATGGTTGGCTACAGACAGCAACCAGGTAAAATCTCTTTTTCTAGACCTGGTTCCGGCGGGAAAAGCCCATTCAGCGAACCTCGAGATGAAGAAATGATTCCTGAAAGTCAAGGAGGGCAAAAAGAGCAACCTTGGGGCGACCATAGGCATGATAAATTGATTACAGGAAGGATAGTGGGCAAACCAACATCACTCATCGATAGTAAATGGAAAGTCACAGGTAGGGCAAAATATGGTGACGACATAAGATTGTCAAATGAATTAATAGGTAAAATAGTAAGGTCCCCATATCATTATGCAAAAGTATTGTCTATTGACTTATCTAAAGCATTAGAATTACCGGGTGTGGTATCTATAGCAACTGGAGATGATGCAAGCAACAAGTTTGGCGTCCTTCCGGTAACTAAGGATGAACACGCTATGGCAGTAGAAAAAGTAAGGCATATCGGAGATTTAGTTGCATGTGTTGCAGCAGAAGATGAGGCTACAGCTTTGGAAGCAGTGCGACTAATTGATGTTGAATATGAGATTTTAGAATCGATACATGACATGAAAGATGGCCTCAAAGACTCAAAATATCCCATTCATGATAGAGGGGAATACCATATTGGTGAAGCGAATGTTCAAAAGAGAGTTTTTCAAGAGTTTGGAAATGTAGAGTCTATGCAAGAAAATGCAGTTGTTAGTCATAAAAATAATTGGTTTTTCAATGGCGTAAATCATGCCGCTACAGAACCACATGCAGTAGTTGCTGATTGGGACCCATCAGGTAGATTGACACTATACACGCCGCAACAAGTACCTCATTATGTACACAGGGCATTAGCAGATGTACTAGAGATACCCATGCATCAGATAAATGTGCATAGGACATTTGTAGGAGGAGGGTTCGGAGGTAAATCAGATCCATTTCCACATGAAATGTGTGCTTCAATATTAGCTAGAAAATCGGGCAGACCGGTAAGAATTACATTTGACCGAGAAGAAGTATATTGGATAAATAGGGGGAGACACCCATCTCATATCGAAATGAATCTGCATGCAGATAAGAAAGGAAGACTCTGCGGTATTGAGACTGATGCTCTTATTGATGGCGGAGCATTTGCCTCTTTCGGTCATGTTACTACGTACTATAATGGAGTATTACATACAGCACCTTATGAAATTGGCGCATTTCATTACACAGGAGCGAGAGTTTGGACAAACAAACCAGCAAGTGGAGCAATGAGAGGGCATGGCGCTGTAAATTCTAGGTGTGCAGTAGAGGTTGGAATAGACGACCTATCTGAAAAACTACAAGTAGACCCGATTTCATTTAGATTGGCAAACCTACTACCACCAAATTCTGCTACAATAACTGGTTTTAGGGTAACAAGCATTGGCATGAGAGAATGTTTAGAACGAGTAATGGAAGAGTCTGGTTGGAAAGATAAATTTAGAAAAATGCCATTAGGACACGGAATAGGTATAGGATGTGGTTTCTTCATTTCGGGGAGTGGATTACCTATACATTGGGACCCAAATAAATTCCCTCATGCAACTGTACATCTGAAAATTGACATGGATGGAGGGGTGACAGTACATACAGGTGCTGCTGATATTGGACAGGGCTCAGATACTGTAGTTGCACAGTCGGTTGCAGAAGTACTTGGATTACCACTTGATATGATTAGAATAAAATCTAGAGAGACCGATACTTCTCCAGTAGATTTAGGATCATATTCTTCCAGAGTTACTTTCATGAATGCAAATGCAGCAATATCAGCGGCAATGAAAATCAGAGAAGATTTACTTAATGCGACTTCAAAGATTACAGATGCACCAGTAGAAAAATTAGTAATCGGAGATAGAAGAATTTTCAGAAAGGATGACCCGGCAGTCGGCGTATCATACCTAGAAGCATTGCATAAAGCACAAGAAGAGATAGGGGCATTAGTCGCTTCGGGCGCTTATAGAACCCCGCCAATGGGCCGTGCCCACAAAGGTGCAGCAGCAGGTTTGGCGCCTGCTTATTCATTCTCTGCATATGTTGCAGAAGTGAAAGTTGATGTAGAGACTGGTCAGACAAAAGTTGAGAAAGTCTGGGCAGCACATGATTGCGGTAAGGCATTGAATCCACTTGCAGTTAAGGGACAGATAATTGGTTCTTGCCATATGGGTATGGGGCAAGTTTTATCTGAAGAAATGCGATATGGAAGAACTGGTAATTTAATGAATACAGATCTTCTAGATTACAAGATTCCAAGTATACATGAAATGCCAGAAGTGACGCCAATAATTGTAGAATCAAATGACCCAGAGGGCCCTTTCGGAGCTAAGGAAGCAGGTGAAGGGCCTCTTTTACCTATTTTGCCTGCAGTATGTAATGCGGTTTATGATGCAATAGGTGTCCGAAGTAATGAACTTCCTATAACACCTGATAGGCTATACAAAGACATTGAAAAGAAATGTAGGGAATTGAAAATCGATGACCCTACTGATTTACCGTCACCTCGCCTGGAAATTTCAAAATTACAAGATACTTTAGAGAAAAGAGCAGAACGGCATTCTGTAAGAGATAGGGAAAGGAGACTAAAATCAGATATCAAACCTTACCATAACGGAGCGTTATTTGGAATGGACCCCACAATCCCTCCAGATGAGGTTGATGAATCTTGGAAGGTTACTGTAATACCCTCAAAAGAATATTTGGAAGTACCTCGTTTAGCAGGAAGCGCATGGTTGCACACTGAGAGAAGGAAAAGAGGTGAATGAGATGAAAATGCCTCCGTTTAAGTTACATATACCAACCAGTATAGATGAGGCTATAGAAATTGCCAAACATATGCATTCAAATGAAGAAGAATTTGATTGGGTTGCAGGAGGTACTGATTTACTTCCAAACTATAAATGGCACCTAAATTCAAAGAAAAATGTAATTTCATTGGCTAAAATCTCACAATTAAATGAACTATCCGAAACGCACATTGGAGCAATGGTAAGACTACAAGATTTAGCTGACTCAGAATTAACTCATCCCGTTCTAGCAAAATCGGCTAATTCAATAGCCAGTATCATGATTAGACGTTCAGGGACAGTCGGCGGGAACATTTGTTTGGATACTCGTTGTTACTGGTATAATCAAACAGAAGATTGGAGAGAATCAATAGATTGGTGCCATAAATGTGACTGTGGAACAGGTGCGGATTGTAGAGTTATACCCAATCAAAATACATTATGTGTAGCTACGTATCAAGCAGATTTAGCACCGGTATTGATGTGTATGGGCGCTAAAGTTCACTTGATATCTATATCTGGAAAGAGAGAAATGTTATTGAACGACTTTTTTGAATTAGATGGGATGAAAAAGAATAAATTATTACCTGGAGAATTACTAACTCATATAACCATACCAAAAGAAACTCTGCAATGGGAAGGAGATTATCAAAAATTACGTCAACGTGAATCATGGGACTTTCCCGAAGCAGGCGTTGCAGTTCTTTGGAAAAAGGAAGGCGAGAATCTAGAGCAATTAAGAGTAGCAACCACAGGTTTAGAATCAATACCTGGATACCATGAAGATATATCTTCAGAACTAGTCAAAGATTGGAACGGAAAAGAAAGTATTAAAATTCTATCAGAACAAATTAGAAAAGCAGTGAAACCTGTCCAAAACACATGGTTTACCCCCTCATATAGAAGAAAAATGGTGAAGGTCTTAACAAAGAGAGCCTGTAAGGGTCTATTAGGTGAGTAAGATGAAGAAATTTGTTTATTTTGTTGTATTTACGTTTTTATTTTCCAACTCTGCTATGCTTACTTACGCACAGGAACCAGAGTTAGGTAATTGGGATTTAGGGATAAAATATATTGCAGACGATGAGGGGAAAGCGTTTGTTCTAAATGAAAATGGGGAACGAGTAATACAATTCTATGTCCATAATACTCAAATGTTTGAAGTTGAGATTAGTTTTGAATATGAATTACCCTTTGAAGGACTTGCGGATGGGCCTGAGTCAGAAAAAATACAAGCAGGAGACAATGAAACATTCGATTTAATTATAGAAGACGTAAATGTTTTCAATTTTGCAGCTATGTCCAAAGAAGAAATGAAAATTACGGCGACTTTAGTGTCGAGAGCCGGAATTGCTGTAATTATTCCAGAAAATCAAGAGGCAGTAGCAGATATTGAAATCCCAACAATACACTCAATCGCAGTGGACATAGCAGATCCTGCGGGACCAATGAACGCAGGAACAGATATGATTCTGAGAGTTACTGTGACCAATAATGGAAATGTAAAAGATAAAGTGGGTGAAATTGATTTATCGGATAATTGTCCCTTAATGACATCAGATAATGGGTTAGACAAGTTACTTGTAACTGATCTTGAGAGAGGTCAATCAACAAATGCAGACTTGAAAATAACTGCATCGAATAGTCATCCGAGGAAAAATTGTAAATTAGAAGTCACAATATATTCTAACGGAGCAATGAATACTGGAAACTCAAAAATATCAGAAGATGAGACTTCGATTACAGTAGAGCCTCCACTTGCTAAACCAGTAGATAATCAAAATGATGATGATGATGAAAACAGTGTTTCAGAAGTGGTAGATTCTAGCCTTCCAGCTTCAGGAATAGGTATGATTCTACTGTCATCAATCTTGGCCCTATTTTATGTAGGAATAAATAGTAAAAAAAGATATATTTAGTCTGAAAAGAGACTGATTGCAGTAGTGCTAAAAATAAACTTCAGGCATTATAAATAAGTTATCGACCTGAACTAGTGGCAGCAACATATAACTATCATTCATTAGTGGGTTGGGTTACTGTCAGCGTTTGCTATGTTCTATATCAGAAAAAGGGATTGATTAATTGTGACTGAAGAAAGTGAAAATAATTTCGATTTCAATACAGTGGTGATAGGCTCTATAGCCGTAACTGTTGTACTTCTTTTACTCGCACCTATGATTATGGTTATCGGAAAAGATACCTCATATTCTGCATACGAATCAAATGATTTAGCACAACTTAGTGAAATGAGAGCAGACATGTCAGACCCTACTGGACTACCTGATAGTTACTTCATTGCAAATACAATGTCAACTCCAATGCTAGTTAATGATTGGAAAGACCCTCATCGTACAATGTTAGTTATTATCTCACCTGAGAAACCAATAGATGAAACTGCTGCAGATGCAATTTATGAATTTGTAACCGAAAAAGGAGGAAAGGTAATACTTGCTGCCGACAATACTAATGCAAATAGACTAGCTTCTAAATTTGGAGTATCATATTTTGACTCACCACTATTGGATCAAAATCAACATTGGCTAGAATATAATGAAGATGGATCAACAAAATATCCTGTATGGCAGAATGTTTGGAGCGTTGCAAGTGTTGAAAACGACGTTAATGAAATGGAAGCAGGTGCTGCCAGGAAAGGTTGTTCTGAATTTCAAATTTCAAATAATGATCCTAAGTCATGTAGAATTCCAGTGATGTTTCGTTCCCCTACTGGAATAAGATTTGAACCGACATCAGAGGATTTGCCACAACAGAACCCAGATAGTCAGAGGCAAGTCAGTGTTCTAGCATCTGCATCATCGTCAGCATTCATAGACATCGTAGGAGATGGAGATTCCAGTAATGCTGAAAACCCTGCACCAGGAGATTTGTCTCTAATGATACGTGTCGATTATCCTAATGTCCCTGTTTACGATAGAGTAACAGGAAAGAGTGGATTAAATAGTGGATTAGAAGAAATAAGAGTCACAGGTAGTATCGTATTCGTTTCTGATGACGAAGCATTTTCAAATAGGCTATGGGATATATCTACGGCTGCTGAAACTGGGATGAGAAGTTCTTGTGAAGGAATTGTAGAATCAAAATGTTGGATGAATGAAATTAATGATAACAATGACTGGAATGGCAATAGCGTCTATTTCCAGATGCTAATACATTCAATGATGGAATTTGATAATACTCAACTTTCAAGCCAAATTAGACAGGATACTGGTAATTTTCAAATTGTTTTCGATGAGAGCAGGCATGTAACGGGTACTATTTCTGCGCCATTCGTAGCAGCTATGTCTACTGTTGTATTGCTTACATCTAATACATTCCTTAAATGGCTCGTAGTTCTCAACGTAGGTTTATTGCTACTAGTGTCAATGATGGTTATACCACAGAAAGAAAATTGGAGGCATGTATTTGATTTGACTAGATTTAATCAAAGACCAAATAAATTGGATTCTAGCACATATAAATTAAGAGTCAAACAGGCGTTATTTACTAAGGTTAGAGTTCACCATGACCTGACTCGCGACCAAATGGCTTCAAAACCACCAGCAGAAGTCCAAGCAATGATAGGCGACCCTAGGCTAGTCGAACTAGCCTACAGCCAAACACGTACATACTCACCCCAAGAACTAAGGCAACTTATGGTAGCTATTAGGAAATGGGGTAAGAATTGAAAATTGGAGAGATGAAAAAATGAACGCAACACCACCAGCAGAAAAACCAGCAGCACCGCAAGCAGACGCGGTCAGTCAGGGATATGCAAAGAAAGCCGAAACCGTTCGTGGAACTAAGAAAATGAGTGACAAACTCGAAGCTGTAGGGGCGATCGCAGAAGCGATTAGCCTAGAGGTTCAGAAAGTTATTATTGGAAAGGCCCATGTAATTGACAATGTTATGGTTAACATTTTATCTAACGGTAATCTTCTATTCGAAGATTATCCTGGACTTGCAAAAACACTGATGACCAACACTTTCGCAGACGCATTAGGATGTGATTTCAAGCGTGTACAATTTACACCGGATTTGCTTCCAGCAGATATTACTGGCACAAATATCTATGATGCAAAGAAAGGAGAATTTAGTTTCAAACCAGGGCCTATCTTCTGTAACCTACTTCTATCTGACGAAATAAATAGAGCACCTCCAAAGACACAAGCTGCTTTGCTGGAAGCGATGCAGGAAAAGCAAGTTACCATTGGTGTAATCACTCACAAATTACCTTCACCATTCTTGACAATGGCTACACAGAATCCAGTAGAACAAGAAGGAACTTATCCTCTGCCAGAAGCTCAATTAGACCGTTTCATGTTTAAGATGTCAGTGGGATATCCTGACAGAGCGGATGAAGATGAGATTCTAAGAAGAAGGATTGAAAGAAAGAAAGATGCAGTTGAAGTTGATGTAATCACCGACCCTGCTAGAGTTGTTGCTATGCAACAAGCAATCGAGGATGTGTACGTAGACCCAGCAGTGAGAATGTACATGGTAGAAATTGTGTCCAGAACTAGAGAAGACCCACGTGTATTGGTCGGTTCCTCTCCTCGTGGTTCTCAAGCATTACTGAAGACAAGTCGTGCTGCAGCTGCTATGCGCGGAAGAGATTTCGTCACACCTGACGATGTGAAGGCCGTAGCTACATTAGCAGTTTCACACAGACTAATTTTGAAACCAGAACATCAAATAAAGGGTCTTGAGACTGATCAAGTCGTTGCAGATATCCTTAGGCAAGTTCCTGTCCCAACGGTTTGAATAGAAGACAGATCTAAGGAGGTTTGCTTGTGGCATGGAGTAGAAAATCAGCGATGTTCGCTTCTTTAGCGATAGCTCTGTATCTTCTAGGCCTAGTTTTACGTAACCAGCAGTTAGTAACAGTAGCTGTAGTTCTTCTTTCCTTCCTTACTTGGGCAGCATTCAGAACTACAAATGCTGATGTCTCATCATCCGGTAGAAGAATGGATGAAGAAGTGAACTCAGGTGGTGTAGCACTACAAAATCTCGTAGCATTAAGGAGACTTTCTTCAGCACGTGTCTTCGAAGACGGTGAAGTCGACGTATCTATTAGAATCCAGAATAAATCAAACCTCTCCAAGGTTCTGGAAGTTAGAGACCGTGTTCCTGAAGTAATGAGAATAAAGAAAGGAGCAAACTATGTTTTAATGGAATTGGGACCTCAAAGAGAAACAGAAATTGCATACACTATTGAAGCCCCATTAAGAGGATTTTATACTATAGGCCCTGTATGTATCAGGATACAAGATACATTTGGGCTATTTCATAATGAAAGAGAAATACACTTATATGATGATTTTCTTGTATTTCCAAAAATGGAAGATATTAAAGATGCACTGATTAAAAGTCGTGTACCAAAAATATTTACTGGTGCAGTGAATATTAGAAATCCTGGAGAAGGGTCAAATTTCTATAACCTTAGAGAATATGTACCAGGGGATGCTATGAAGAAAGTCAACTGGAAAGCTACGGCCCGTTCAGGTGGAAAACTAATGGTAAATGAGTTTGAAAGAGATGCGGTAAGCGACATCATACTATTAGTAGATAGTAGATCAGTTTCAGAAACAGGCCCAGTAAGTCGTAATTCATTAGTTTACAGCACAAGAGCAGCGGCAAGTCTTGCACAATATTTCCTCTCGAGAAGAGATTCAGTAGGATTAGTTGTTTACGGCGATGAAATTGTTTCAGTTGACAGAGATACTGGTAAAAAGCAATTATATGTTATTTTGACAAAACTGGCAGGGGCAATGGCTAAAGGAAATACTCCACTTAAAGTCGTTACAAATAGAATCATGCCGCACATAAATAGAGGTAGCCCGATTATTATTCTGAGCCCATTAGAAGATGACCCGACAATAATTGAAGCAGTTAGAGATCTAAGATCAAGAAACTTTGACGTCACCATATTATCGCCAAGTAGTTTACAATTCGAATTTGATGCAAGAAGATTAGATAGAACTGGTTACGAATTACTCAAAACAGAAAGGGACATCCTAATGAGCGAGTTAAGAGGACTAGGAGCTAATGTAATGGATTGGGAACCCGATATGCTACTAAATACAGCTTTGTCTGGAGCTAGAGGATTTTGAGGAGTTGATTAATTGGCAGAACAAAAATCAGATACTGCTCATTTGTATGATGGGAAAACTATCAGATCATCAGCACCTAGTAGGAAAAAAGCTGCTGGGAAGATGAAGGGTAGTAGTGAAATCCCTAAAGATGCAATTCCAGAAGTGCATGTACCTTCAGTTATTGAGTCATTCTTTGGAGGACCAATTGTAACTAGAACTAAATTCCTCCCTCCAGATAGAGTAGTCCAAACTCTACAAATGTCAGCAGCAATTATTCTAACATTATTATGTATTGTCACATTTACAGTTACACCAGTTTCCGGTACAGCATGGTTCTGGCTGAGTGACCTCATGGAAATACCCATCTTGGGAGTAGCAATTCATCTCCTACTAATAGGAATAGGATTTATTGGAGGAATGTATGGTGTATTTCAAAGAGACCAACGCGCTATATTGATATCTTATGTAGTTCTAATATTAGTTACAATTCGATTTGCGGGAAGTAAGGTTGAATTCGGTATTGATCTGTTACCAGATGGTGAAATTTCACAAAAACTACTCCTAATTTCTTATGCACTTTTCCTTGTGATGTACATTGAAATAACTAGTGGAATCATACGTTTCTCTATGCTAGATAAGTCGATTAGAACAGGTGAAGTTTATGTCATGAATGTCAAGAAAATAACTTCGCAATATTACAGGTCATTATTAATTACCCCAATAGTAGCGGGATTAGTTGCTTTGGTCACATTAATGATTAATCTAATTATTCCATCAATAGTTGGATTACTAGGCAGTGATGCGGCTGCAGATAGATTAGCAGAAAGTGTAGAATTAACTTCAGTTTATGGTGTGGCTTTAGGAACCGCAGTTGTTTTTATGATTGTTGCATCTGCATTTGCAGTGAATCTACCAGTAAGGTTAGCTCAAATGAGAGAAAATGGTAGTAAATAAAATATCTACTCGATATATCCGCCAATAATTCCTAAGTCCGCCATAACTAATATCGCTACAGATTCGACTACAGGCACAGCTCTTGGTCCTAAAACGGGATCATGACGACCAAGAACCCGAAGTGGTCTCTGTTCACCACTAGGTAGATGTAGCGTAGATTGTTCTCTAGCAAGGCTACTCGGTGGTTTGAAGTGAACAACAACTCTGACTGCAGCACTAGTTGAACGTCCACCTAATGAACCATCAGCATTTCCAGATTTAGAACCTGCTAAAGAAAACTCATCATCTTCTAGTACCCATGCATCATTATTCTCAGAACCTCTCATTTTAGAGGTCTCAAATCCATGAGAAAACTCAATAGCTCTGGCACCAGGTATGGCCATCATACCTCTAGCTAATGCTGGCTCAATACCATCGAACCATGGTTCTCCAACTCCAATAGGTAATCCCTCAATCAATAACTCTACTGATGAACCTATAGAGTCAAGATCACGTCTTATATTCTCTAATAATTCAGACATTTTAACGACTGCATCTGGATCTCTACAATTCAAACGAGACATATCAGTACCATTATCTAAAGGAGATGATCTATCTAATTGGAATAAAGGCTTAGAACGAATCTCTCCAACACTGGCTAGATGGGCATTACAACTCCAACCCACTGAATCTAGTAAACTACGCGCTTGACTACCTGCAGCAACAAGTCCGAATGTCAATCTTGCAGATTGTGCCCCACCCCCTCTCAAATCACTTACACCTTCTGACCTTACATGTTCAACCATATCTGCGTGACCAGGTCTGGGATGATCTGGAAGAAATGAATAGTCTTTCGAACGTATATCCGAGTTGTGAGTCAGTAGAAGTATTGGCCAACCGGTAGCAATACCCTCATGAACACCAGACATTATCTCACATTTGTCGATTTCTGCTCTCGATGAAAGTCCTTTCCTACCAGGTTTTCTTCTGTCTATGAATTCAATTAATGCGTCGTTGTTGATAGGTGTTCCCGCTGGTAATCCCTCTAATAACGCACCAACACATCGTCCGTGACTTTCTCCAAAAAGAGTCACTCGAAGTCGATCTCCTAATTTCATACTCATTTAATCATCTCCGCTAAATCAGATTCCTGAAAACTACTCTCGATAATTTCATATTGAGTTCTACTAAGAACTTCTTCAATTAATGCTTTGTCTTGTTTAAAACAAACAACTGAGATAGCAGGGCCAGAGCCAGTTATTGCTGCTGAAAGAGCTCCGTTCGCTATGACATTATTGCAAATCCTGAGAGCCTCATCATCATCTGTCGCTGCAGCAACTGCCATACCATTTGCTGACATAGCGTGGAAAACTGAACCGTTTGATAGAGAACTTAATGAGCGTTCAAAAATTGTTAATTGGTCGTTAAATTTTTGAGAATTAATTTCATTCGAACGCGCCCCTCTAAGTATAATAAATACACAATAGTCTTCCTTTATTTCGCCTTCTATTAGAATAGAATATTTGGCAGGTTGAGATGGATCTACTAATTTCCAACCCGGAGAAATAGATGCCCATGAATCATCCATACTACCGGTTACAGTACAGCCGGCATGTCGTTGTGAAGAAACGGACAAATCGATTATTTCAGATTCATTCAATCCAGTCCATGTGGCGATATTTAACGCTTTAATTGCGGCACAAGAAATTGCTGAACTAGACTTAAGTCCCTGTCCCATTGGCACATTAGATACTATTTGCCATCCAAAATTATCAGGTAAAGGAAGACCAGCTTCGCTCCATATTATTTCAACTGAATCTAACAATGAATGTAAATCCTCTTTTATATCTTGAGGCTCAGATACTAACCTGACTAAAACTTTCAAATCAATACCTATTGAACAACCTTTACCTAATCCTAGAGCATGGAGAACAGAAATTGCGGCGTTGGCTTCAGCCTCTGCGAGTACTTTCATTTTTCCCTCATCTCCCCGTCAAGCGCATTACCTATATGCCTCATTTGATTATCATTACGTACTATGATTTCATCTCCAATTTCTAAATTAGTAACAGAAATTATACTTCCTGATGCATTAACAAGTCTTACGGTTTCTGCTTGTTGTAACATTATCTGACCTTCATTACCAGACTTAGATCTAAAACGTATTATCAAAAATGGCCTTCTTTCTATTTTTAGTCTACCAATGATAGATTTCCTAAATACACCAGAATGAGAAATAACTGATACCTCATCACCTGCTGATAATTCTGAAAGATATTTAGTTGAACCATCGGACATCAAAACGTAAGAATGAATTGAACCAGCATTTACTCTAAATGGCCTAGATGGGACATATTCTGACTCTATTGTTTCTCCATGAACTAAAGCCAGAGACGACGAATTGGACCCAATTACCATACCTTCACCAATTTCTAAACGCTCTATTAAATCAATACATACTCTTTCCCCGACCCCACTAGAATTTATTGATAATATTGTTGCAATTGATAAGTCGACAATAGGTTTAGAATATTTATCAGTAGATTTTTTACTAGAAATTATCAATTCTGCTTCTTTCCATATTTCTTCATTTTGAGAAGGTAGTAGCAAGGCATCAACTCCGTGTTCAAGAGCAAATGCAGCGCCATTAAGATCGACAACGTTATTTATTGATACTGCGATTTTTGTTCCACTGCCCGAGGAATGTGAGATTAAATTCTCCAAAGGAATCATTGTCCAATCAGAACATCTAACAAGAATCCAAGGAATCATTCCAATAAGCGATATTGCTTCCTTCTGTGATGATGCATCATCAAGATTAACTTCCGCGACATCAGAATCAGAACCTTTCCAAATACGAGAACAAGATTTACGAAGAGATTCTGTACCTGAATCTTGCCAAAGTTCCACAGACTCACCTTTCGATTAACTTTGAAGCTTCATTAGCAGTTAAGCCATCATGAACTATTGCCCTAAGAGCACGAATACAAGATTCGGGATTCCCTGAACCAAATACTTGACGACCAATACAAACACCTGAGCCACCTGCCAAAATTGCGGATTCTACGATTTCTAATAAATCAATAAATGAAATCCCTCTTGGCCCACCTGAAATAAGAACTGGTATAGGGACTGCTTGACATACTAATTTGAATGAATCAATGTCTCCTGTCCAAGGAACCTTGACTACATCACATCCCAATTCCCAGGCAACTCTTGCTGCATGCGCTGCACCTCTAGTAGTATCATCTTCAGCAATCTTCAGATTGGGACCTCTTGGATATATCATCCCTAATGTAGGGAGCCCTAGGGGTAAAGCCTCACTTGTCAACATCCCCATATCTTCAATCATCTCTGGCTCATTCTTATCACCAAGATTTATCTGAGCAGAAACACCGTTAGCACCTCGAATCAGACATTCTTCTGCATTTGCCACTTTTACTTTATACTGGTCTCTCGAACCTGCGTTCACGGTAGAAACTGATACATGACAAATGAAATTACTCCATCCTGTTGTCTCAACAAAGTGGCTCAGAGCGCCTTTCTGTAAAACTATAGCATCTGCACCACCAGAGATACAAGATGATATTACTTCATCCATTCGTTCTAGACCTATCTCAGGATATCCTGAGATACCATGATCCATAGGCACCCATACGCCTTTACCACCCGGAAGAATTCGAGCAAGACGGTCTACAAGCCCTTCTCTCATGAATTACCGCCTGCTATCTTACTCTTGAAAGGTATCGTATAGAAATAACAGACAATTCATACAAAAAATATGCCTTAAATATCCAAATCTACGATAAGAGGGGCATGATCAGAGACTACAAGACCTCCTTCTCTCAAAACTTTAGCAGATCTGAAAATCTTTAACGCTGCTTCATTAGCAAGAGCATAATCAATCCTCCATCCTCTATTCAAAGCTCTAGCCTGGCCCCTATTAGACCACCAAGAATATGGTCCCTTAATATCACCAACTTCTCTCCTAAGTAAGTCATGCCAACCTAAGGAAAGGAATCTACTAAACCATTCTCGCTCATGAATAAGAAAACCAGATGTATTTCGATTGCCAGAAGGATTCCAAATATCATTTTCTGTATGCGCTATATTAAGATCGCCACAAAGCAAAACCGGTTCATCTAATTGTATAAATTTTTTAGACCAAATTAATAAATCTTCTAACCATTGATCTTTAAATTTCTGTCTATCAATATTAGCTCCGCCATTTGGAAGATAAATATTGATACAATGAAGATTTCCATGTTTTGTATGAAGAACACGTCCTTCAGAGTCATTGATATCAACATTCGTAGATATGCCACGACCTTCTTCAGAAATCCCTACTCTTGACCAAGTTGAGACTCCTGAATATCCTTTTTTCTCAGCGGGGTGCCAAATAATTTCATGGCCACCTATTGGTTGCCAATTTTTTGGCATCTGTTCAGGTAAAGCCCTTACTTCTTGAAATAGCCAAACATCACTATCTATTTTATTAATAAAATCATCAAGTCCTTTACGATGCGCGGCTCTGATGCCATTTAGATTCCAAGTTACAATCCTCATCATATGCGCCTCATTGAGATAGGTCTTTTACTTTCTCTACCAAATCCATACGCCTTAATCTCCAAACTCCAAATGGAGTCATTGCTACTGCAATAAGAACCACTCCTGCCATCAACTGCCAGGCGACGCTTGGGATAATAGTAACAGGCACTATAAACTGCCAGGATGAAAATGATGCTGCTAAGCCCACTGCTCCAGCATAGGCAAACAGAACACCAACAATACCCCCGATGACACCAATAAGAAGACTTTCAAACAGAAGCATCAGACCAAGGCTACGTGTTGAAGCCCCTAATACTCGTAATGTTGCCAATTCAAAATCACGTTCTGCAACATTCATAATCATCGTGTTGAACATTACCACTATAGTGAACAGGAGTCCAAGATACATCATGCCCTGGAAGATTTGGGTTTGTTGATCAAGTAAACTGTTAATGCCATCGAGAAGGGTTTGCCGCTCTACGATACCAGTAGAAGCCTTACCTAAATCGGAATTAACCTCTACTCCTTCTGGTAGCTGAAGATAAATGGAAGTTGCATTGACACCTAGGATTTCACTTAAATCTCCACGTAGAAAATACATAGTTCTGGCGAGCTCAGAACTTGATACTCCCACAATTTCAACATCCTGTTGAACGCCATTAATACCTACAGTTTGTTGTTCTCCAACACTCCATCCTAGAAATCCCATACTGCCTTCATCCATAATTACTTCAGGTAACTCTCCGTTAGCATTTGGGAAATCTCCCTCAATAACTGAGATTGGCCGCATTCCACTTTGGAAATAATCAAGACCTACAATATTGAATAAACGCTCAATATTTTCAGAATCAGTAACTGAACCGAGGGGCATTTCAATAATAATTTCATAATTGGCTGAGTTATTTTCTGCCCAATCTAAAACAGGTCCTTCGGCATCAGATATAATGTATACTTGGGCATCCCATATCTGATCATTCTCAAGGCTACCAACCATAGTTTCTTGCAGCCCTGCACCCATCATTTGAACCGAACCAAAAAGCATCAGAGAAATTCCAACTGCTACAAACGTCATCATCAGTCTAATGGGTTTACGAACACTTGATCGGATTGAAAGTCCAAGTGTTGTTGGCATCCATGAAGTAAGTTTACGGAGTTTGTTAGAACCTACACGCATTTCATTTTGCCCACTTAATACTTCTAATGGATCAAGACGACTCGCTTTCCATGCAGGAAATACTCCTGAAAGAAAAACAACTAACATGGTTGAACAGAGAACAGAAAAATAGATTGAAGACGGAACTGTTCTCTCAACAATTGGTAGACCAACAAGGTCTTCGTAGAAATCTAACATTACATTCATCCCCAAAGGTCCAGCCAACGCTCCTAAAGCACAGCCTATTCCTCCAATGGCCAAAGGAGCAAAAAGATAGCCAATCATAAGCGATGAGCGTTCGACGCCAAGGGTACGTAATACCGCGATCTCTCTAGATTGACTTTGTACCAAACGCTGCAGGCTCAAAACGATGGTAATGGCTGCAATTGATGCAATCATCACGGTGAAAGGAACTGTTGTTCTCTCGGCACCAGCCAAATCTTGTCGCATAATTTCTACCGGTTCATTTTGACCTCGATCTCTAATTCGTGCATCCAATTCGGTAGCATTGAGTGATGTTGTAACCAGCGCCTTCACCGCATCGATTTCTGAACCTTCATACTCTTGAGTGTCTGGTAAGTCATACAAAGGTGTGCCTTCAACATCCAAAACAATCGTATTGCTGGCACCTATCGCATTACCGGTAAGTCTAGCCATTCCAGTATCAGAAAGATAGCCGACAACGTATTCACCAGATTCAGGAGGAAATATTGAACCTTCAGGAGCCATAAGAACATGCAATGGATGATAACCTAATCCTACGAGAGTAAAATCTACAGTTGCATTTCCTGCCCCTATACTGACGATATCTCCAAGACTGAGGTTTAGAGCATCAGTGACGTGAGCGTCTATGACAATTTCATCGGCAGCAACTGCTGTACGGCCTTCCGAATTACTCTCAGGCATCCATACGCGGTCAGCATTGGCATCAGCAGGTATTCCATACCAAAGAGAATTAATGATACGTTCGCCATCTTCGTTACTGTAAAACATCGCTCCCTGAGTAACGGTTCGCCCCTCACATGAATCTAGAGAGAATGAGCTTACGGTGTTTGATTCCCAATTTGAGAATAAGGAGTTGCAGAAAGCATTAACTTGTTCTGGCGTCCAAATTACACTCCTATTATCAATCCAAATATCTGCAAGATTAGCACCTCTATCATCATCAGCTTGTATTGTGTCATACATGCCGCCGAGATTGTGCGCATAGCCGCCAAAGGTGATTCCAGCAAAAACACCAACAAACACCATCAAGACAACAGCAATAAGACGGGTTTTTGTACGCCAAAGACTGCGTGCCAAGCGTTTATTCAGTAGATTCGACATCGAACAGACCTCCAATCAGACTCCATCATGTAAACTATCTATCTTTTTATCAGAGATGATTTTACCACTATCAATTCGAATGACTCTTGTAGCATACTTAACTAACCCTTCATCATGAGTAACAAAAACAGAGGTAATATTTTCTTGTTTACACGCATCTACTAAAGCCTCCATGACTTTGTTTGAAGTTTCAGTATCTAAGTTACCAGTCAATTCGTCTCCAAGTAAGAGCGTTGGTCTCTTTGCTATACTACGAGCGATAGCAACACGCTGTTGTTGACCGCCACTAATCTCTCCAGGGAAACGATTGATTTCGGCTTCTAGGCCGACAAGTTTCAACAATTCCTTCGCACGAGAGGAATCTTTGTTACCTGCTAATTCCTGAATCAATAATATATTTTCAAGAACTGTAAGATCCTGAAGTAAATTAAAAAATTGGAACACGTAACCAATATTCTGCCTTCTAAACGATGTCATCTTCTCGGAATTATTACGTGGAACTTCGACATGAAGAAATTTATATTTTCCACTAGTAGGACTGTCAAGTGCGGAAAGACAATTCAAGAGTGTAGTTTTTCCTGATCCAGACGGACCTAGAAGGATGATACGCTCACCTTCATGAATCTCAAAACTCACGCCATCGAGGGCTTTGACTACACCTGCTGGAGTTTTGTAGTGACGTTCTAAGTTTTCCATTTGCAATAATTTATTCATTATTTCACCTCCGAACTTTTTTATTTAGATATTAGAATTACTTGATGTCGCAAAAAATGCCATAGATTCCCTGAATAATTCTTCTCTTCTTCTTCTTTTGTTCCTTCTAAGATGAAGAAAGGTAAAGACAAAAGCAAGTAAAATTAAGAATGGAATGAATGTTTGAGCATGATACCTTTCCATGAATTCGATAATCCCTCTAGCAGTGTATGCCCAAGTTATTGAAGCCGCTGAGCCGCCAACTAAACAGGCAAGTAGAACTCTTCTGAAGCGCATTCTAGCTACCAAACCCAACATAGCACCTACCAATACACCACTCGCCATGAATGGGATCCAAACAAATACAATCAATCCCCAAAACCCATATTTATCTATCCTAGATCTATTTGAGTACGCAACATATTCGACAGATGATAGAATATCTCCCATGAATGGATTTTGCAATAGAACTCCGGTTAATCCTGCTTGTTTAGCGACCATAGCCTCACCCACTAGGTCTGTATCTTCTGATTTCCCTTCGAATAGAAGATAATCAACTCGTGACGAGCCCAATTCAACTCTTCCTGCCAGTGCTCTATCTGAAAGAGTCGCTTTCTCATTTCTAGCGCTAATTATCAATTCACGAGAACCTAGATTCTTAGCAAGTACTTCACTAAGATAGTCATTCAAATCTTCTTGCATATCAATAAATGACTTTCGATAAAGAAAATATGAGAAACGCATCATAGGAGTATATATCACCCTAATTAATATAGATTCATCATCAACAATTATAGCAGAACCATAGTCGATTAGATTGTGTTTCTTAAACCATTTATCCAGTAAATGAATGGTTTTATCTTCTAATTTACCATTAGCGCTGAGACCGGAGAAAAACGAGCTATAATCTTCCGATAAAATACTTCTCTCAGAACCAATGATGGAAAGGTCATTAGAAAGTATAAATTCATGATTCGAATTAGAATTAATACCATCAAGAGAAATAGATTTTATTTGTAGTGGCCTCATTTCACCAAAAACCGCAAATTCTTCTAATAAATCTCTTGTAAAAGCAGCACGGATATCTGTTGCTTGGCCAATAGTTTTATTCGTTGTATTGTAAGGAATTATGACGTCGATTGATATCGCTCTTTCTTGCATTTTCATTTCTTCAAATTTTATCGTTATTCTCTGATCATTTTCAGATTTTCGTAAAGTCCTTTCAATAAGTCTGCGCAGTTGTTTATCAGTCAATAAATCATCAGTATCTCGGTGATACATACGATGCATCAAAGGATATTGAACACATAAGAAAAATATAGACATGCCCAAAGAAATGAATGCCATCCACCATGCAGGAACGCTCGCACTGCCTCCAGTAAGCATTGCTGTTTCTCTACCACCTGCCCATTCAGCGGCCATCAAAATCCATCCCCACCCACCAAGAATCTCCATTGTGAAACAGGCTCTAGGATCAGGATCAGAAATATAGATTGACGAATGAGTTGTTACTTCTAAGTCTACTATCTTTTCATTTCCGATCATCTTAAGTTTTTCAGAGACTTCTGAGAATGTTGTTGAATTAGTAACCAAAAGTCCACTATCGAGATCCCCTTGATAAAAGCTAACAATTAACAAATAATCACCAGGGTTAATTTCGCCACTTAAGATAAATGAAATATCAATATCACCTTGACCACTTTGGTAATGAACTTCACCAATATCTGACTTATTTAAATCGGTGAATCTAACAACTAATACTGAAGAATTATCATCTCGGGCATTATGGGTTTCAACGAAAATTTCAAGATGCTCTGAATAAATCTGATACCATAATTCGCCTTGCATGTCACGACATTCACCTCCTGTATCAAGAGGAGTTTTAGACAGTGTCTGATCAATTAATATTGAATCTCCAGCAAACATCCCAGAAGAAAGCAGGGTCACCCCTCCAAAGAATACAATTCCAGCAATTACTCCAAAAATTAAAACAACGTCGTCAAATGTTTTAGGGAATCTCTTATCTTTATCTGTTCGTCTCAATCTTATTCTATCAAGCTCTCTGTCGAGACTATCTTTTTCAACTAAATTATCTATTTCTGACGAAACGCTAGATTCAACCAATGAGGCGTCCTCTACAGACATATTACTTCATGAGAAGGAGAGGGACATTAAGTCAACGGTATGAAGTTAGAAAATAAAATAATATAAATCAACTAATTCATTTTTTAAAAATGGTGCAGGGGACAGGATTTGAACCTGCGAAGCACTACGCACTGGGACCTAAACCCAGCCCCTTTGACCACTCGGGTACCCCTGCTTGGTTCTTCGGGAGAGCATTTGAGTCAAGAATGCAACGGATGGCGTCTTCTCATACCCAAGGGGTCTTAACGGGGAGTTAAAGCGACTGAAATGGGTGGCACTATGGCTCGCATAGGTATAATCGGTTTGGGTAATTGGGGAACAGCACTTGCGAAAGTATGGTGTGAAGATGGACATAATGTAATGGGATGGACCATTGAACAAGAAGTATATGAGTCAATAATGACTGAAAATATCAATAAAAAATATTTACCGCACACAAAAATTCCAGAATTACAGGCTACTATGCAAATTGAAGATATCACTACAGAATGTGAGATTATTGTCTTAGCAGTCCCTAGTGGTATAATTCTAGGAGTTGTTGACCAAATAATTCCATATTTACGACCATCACATTTACTAATAGATTTAGCCAAAGGATTAGCCCCTGAAGAAGAAGGAGGTTCAGGTATAATATCTAAAGCAATCACAAAAAGATTAGAAGATGCAAAGAAATCTAATCCGCTAGTTGTAATGACCGGCCCTACAATTGCCCCAGAGGTTGCAAGAGGTGTAATGACGACTGCTCTAGTTGCTTGCCATGATCGATCTATTGCAGAAAGAATAGCTGGAAGACTTTCTACCAATACATTAGTACTAACACCTGCCGATGATCCTGAGGGTGCAGAATTATGGGGGGCATTCAAAAATACTGTTGCACTTGCTTGCGGGCTAGTTGATGGCCTTAGGAATAGCATAGGAGGAGACAATCTGAAGGCAGCATTAGTTCTAGCTGGGTTCAGTGAAGGAATTAGGCTATTGAATGCAATGGGAGCAGAACCCACAACTGCATTCGGGCCTGCTGGACTAGGAGATCTATATGTCACTGCAACTAGCCCAAGAAGTCGAAACAGAACTTTAGGTGAAATGTTGGGCTATGGAAAATCATTAGAAGAAGCTCTAGATGAAATGCATATGGTTGCTGAAGGCGTTAGAGCGACGAGAATGTTCGTAAAAATAGCTCCGAAATTAGACGTAGAAATTCCTTTTCTAACATCGCTTAGTCAACTCTTAGATGGTGAAATACCAGTTGAAGACGCTGTACGTAAAATGGTAGCTTCATATCAGCATTAATTAGAAAATCGGATAAATTTGATAATTATTTTAGATTTTTAATCATTCCAGAAGGTAGAATGACACTCAACCATGTTGGTTTAGGTAAATCACCTTCTTCAGTAAAAAATGAACGCGCAAATATAGAAATTAAGTCAATAATTAATACCACTATAAAAATAATAATCAAATAAGCAATTACTTTGTCATATTGTAAGAATTTTAGATAGAGATTAATGTAGTAACCAATACCTCCTGCACCTACAATACCTATTACAGTACCATGTCTGAAATTATACTCGAACATGAAAATTGCTTGCGATATAAGATCATTTGCTGATTCGGGAATAACTACATGAAGAGCGGTTTCAAATCTTGAAAGGCCCATCGCTTCTGATGCGTATAAAGGAGTTTTATTCATTCCTTCTATGGCCTCATACTGAAGTTTACCCAAGTAACCAATTGTATAAACAGTCATAGCGAGAACACCAGATAAAGGACCAAAACCAACTAATATCACGAAAAATATAGCCCAAATTATACTGGGTAAACTTCTGAATGCGGCTAGAATAAATCTAGAACTATATGATAACCACCAGGGGTTAAGATTACGCGCAGCAAGGAGAGATATTGGAAGAGATAATATCATACCAAAAACGGTTGAAACAAACGCTATCTTAATCGTTTCAAGTAGTCCAATCCAAGCAGTAGAACATGTGAAATCAAATAACGGATATGCAGTACAAACAGGATATGCTTGAGGTTCTATGACACTCCAGTCAGGAGGCCACAATGATTCATTGATAAAAATAAATAGATTATCGATACTTCCAGATAATCGGCCCCAGTCATCAATCATCCCGTTAAAGATCCAAAAAGAAAACAAAAGAACTAACACAGGAAATGATTTCAGCATCAGACCAGAAGATTTAGAGAATAATCCGTCAAAACTCATATTTTCACCTCCATAGCAGTTGCCTCTGTAATGAATGGATTAACACGGCCATCATCAATGACCAGTAATCTATCTGCCATGGATTTCGCTCGAGAAATATCGTGTTCGACAACTAATAATGCGGCTCCACTTTTCCGGACATAATCCGTCACCTCTTTTAATACCATATTCATAGTTTCTTCATCTAATTCACTTAGAAATTCATCAGCCATTATCAAAGATGGTTTTTGTGCAAGAGTCCTAGCTGTAGCAACCCTTCGTTGCTGACCGCCAGAAAGTCTTCTTATAGGCTCATTTAACTTATCTGAGAGACCCATTGAATCAATAGATTCCAAGGCATGCTTTTTAGCTAATGAGGATGGTAAAAGTGACCAAAATGATTTGTTGTGTCCAGCATTAGCCCCAATCATCACATTATGCATAACACTAGTATGTCGAATAAGACCGAGTCGCTGAGGAACATAACCTAGTACACCTTTACCGGGCTTGAAAGGACTTACCTGCCCACATACCTCTAATTTCCCCGATATTGGACGGATTAAACCTGCAATTGTACGCAGAAGAGTAGTCTTACCCACTCCAGATGGGCCCGCAATAGCTACTATCTCTCCAGGATAAACTTCTAAGTTAGGAATTTTAACTAACGGTTCAGCTGCTTTGTAACCAATCTCAACATCTATTAGCCTTATTATTGGGCTCTTATGAGATTCGACTTCTTCCAAAACATCAGTCATAATCCAGTCACCACTGTTCAGAAGCAAGTTTAGGGGCGACTAAACCATTATTTGGTATTGCCGGGAGATAAATGATGAAGCCTACCTCCCAGCAATTGTATTTTTATTACTCTTCAATTTCAAACTTATCATTATAGTAAGATGAAATACCTGGAATATTACTGATCAATTCAGAATAACTACCTAAATGATCTTGAGATGTTACTCTTACTAAGCCAGGAGTATTTAGGATATTAGCCAAAATCTCAGAGCCACAAGTGTTTCTTTGGGATTCTTCATCAATTACGTGCACTGAAATATCATAACAGCCAGTGAATGTACTTCCCATAGCGGTATAATTTTCAACATATGTTTCATAATTCAAAGACATTAATGAGTTTAATATTGCAGTCCTAGTTTGGACATCTAAACTACTTGGATTATACATTATTGGGTGACTAGGTGCTTGTCCAAATGAGTCGAGTGCAACATACTGGTTTATATCAAGACACCATTCTTCATTATCATTGATATCTTCATTATCACAGTAAGAATCTACAGTACTATCCTTAGCAAAAGCCACATCTCCTGAACCATCCGATAGGCATTTGACAGCCCCTGAATAACCATAGTAAGGAGTTCCTGAATCAGGAATTGAGGCATTTGGACTAAAGAAATTATAGATTGTGCTTCTTAATGAATCAATATCATTCTCATCGCCTATTACCGGAGCATAATTATTTCCAATTAGGTAGCCCATCGGTAGAAGCATACCTGCGGATTTTAACCACCCTGTATGACATGAATTTTTACCTTCAAGAAGAGCAAATGGATCTGTTTCTGGGTCATCATCAAGATGTGCCGCGGCCATCTCGCTATCCGCTCTAACCCATGCATGAGCATTGTAATGAGTACGGCCATCCGATTTTTGATCAGCTGCCATTACTGCTAACCCATATTCTTTCCAACCAACCCATGCTGCGCCACCATCCATGAATGCAATATCTGCATTTCCAAATCTTAATGCTTCAATAATTGCCCCTTCTGAATCTACACTGTATAATTCAACAGGGACGCTCAGAACTTCCGATAAATAGTCAGCTAAGATTTGAGGATTTTCATCAATATTTTCATAATCTGCCTTAACCTCATATGCTATTCTAACTTTTTCTATAGTCGGAGAAACCGTCCCATTTATTGTAAATTTATCGTTGTAATATGCAGATATACCTGGAATATTAGAAATCAATGATGAATAACTAGTCAAATGTTCCTCCGCATTTGTTGCGATGATACCCGGAGTATTGAGTACATTTTCTAATATAATACTGGCCTCTTGATTTTCACTCATACCAACAAGAACTTCAGTTATTTGAAGTAAGAGATCTGAATCCATTAATTCAGGATTATACATGACTGGGTGACTAGGAGATTTACCAAAGGCAGGAAGTGCTACATATTCATCTCTCGAAAGACACCAATCACTATTTTCTTCTGACAACTCATTGCCACAAAACGAATCAACAGTGCTGTCTTTAGCAAATGCAACATCTCCTGTACCATCAGAAAGACACTTTATAGCTCCTTCATACCCATAATATGGAGTGCCTGAATCAGGTATTGATGCGTTCTCATTAAAATATTCGAAGATCGTATTTCTTATAGTTTCAACATCATTTGGATCGCCAATAACATTTGCATAACCATGACCAATTAAGAATCCCATCGGAAGAAGCATACCTGCTGATTTGAGCCATCCAGTATGGCAAGAAGTCTTTCCTGAAAGAAGGGCGAAAGGATCAGTGTAGGGGTTTTCATCCAAATGTGCCTCTGCCATTGCACTGTCAGCTCTTACCCAAGCATGGGCATTGTAGTACGTCCTTCCATCACTTTTCTGATCAGCTCCTAGAGCATCAAGACCATACTGCTGCCAGCCGACCCAAGCAGCACCACTATCCATTAAAGCAATGTCTGCATTACCAAATCTTAGTGCCTCAATCATAGCACCTTCTGAGTCTACGCTGTATAGTGATACATCATAATTTAGTTGTTCAGACAGGTAATCTGCTAATTGCTGTGGATTTTCATCAATATTTTCGTAATCTGATTGTATTTCATAGGCTATTACTAAACTACCTTGTTTTTCTTCATCATTATTCAAGCACCCAGCTAAAGTAGTTGTCAAGAAAAGCAATGAGATTAAGCAAGTTATCATTTTATTTATATTCATTTTATTATCACCTGGTATTATTTTTAGGGCTACCTAAACTTCCGACGGAGGTAGCCTATATTAATTTTAGGACACCCTAAACTGTAAAACATGAAGGCGATACAATCATGTTGTCATGTTAGAGTCGGGAGACTGTGGGGCCTATGTCATACAAGCAACTATTACCTCTGATAGCAATTTTCATGATGATTTCTGTGATGATTCCTTTTGATCAACAAAAAATACCTCTGGAAAATGAAAGTTTGACTTTGAATCAATTAGGAGGCGGAGGCGGAAGTATAGAAGATAGGTGTAGCTCTATTACTTTCGAAGATATCCTACCTTACACTCATGCACATTTTGACATTGTGGTCGATGACGACTGGAATTCTGCAGAGGTAGAAGCGAGAGCATGGATAAATGGCAGCAGTGTTGATTTGTTGAGAGAAAAACTTGATTCATATTTGGAAGAGTTGTATCCTAGTGGGGGAGACGGGTGGATTTCAACTGACGAAAAATCAGCCGTTGAGGCTGTTGCCTCAGAATGCATAGAATATGCAATGACTCGGATAGGATTGAGAGAGTCTTCCCCTCACAGGGGAGGCGTGGGGTTAGATTGGAAGAATGCTACTTGGCAAGATAATGGCGTCATAATAGAAGAGTGGAATTTAGTTCCTTCTAATCATGCAGACATAAGAGATTGCACTGCTATAGGATCTAGTAATGATTGTGAAGAAGTTCCTGTTTATCCCAATTCAGAAAGAGATTGCAATATCCTGATTGAAACTTCTGAGGGAGTAGATGAATGTAGACTTGAACTATGGATGAATGCTACGATGGTTATACCTAATATGGCCCAAGGGGAGGAATTTACTCTCGCATTTAATGCGTCTAATATGACCAATGCTGTTCTAGATTTCACATTCCCTAGTAATCCAGATTTAAGATTAGACATGTGGGAAGAATGCGAAGGAAGAGATGTTGAATTCGAGCCTATGACTCATGAAGATGCCCCACTAAGAGGGACATGCGTAGGAGACGGCTCATCCACGTATATATTCGAAAATAATGAAAATATCAAGTATACTCTATTCCCTCATAGAAGTGAAAGTATTTGGCCTAGTGGAGAAGATATTTTTGCAGATTTTACAATTGCGCCTATACCAATTGATGAACCACCAGCTTGGACCGAAAATGCGCCTCTTGATGAATCATGGTTTCCTTCATTAGAAAGTGGAGAAATAGTATGGGCTGAATGGGAGAGTGTTTCGTCATGGTTTACCGATGAAAAACCACTTACTCAATTAGAGATTAATTGTGATGCTGATGATTCTGCGAATATACTCCAAAGACCTGATAAATCATTCTCAGGAATTGTACCCAGTGAGGGGGTTGTGGGCGTTACCTGTGAGGCGATTGATGTGGCCGGACAGAGTTCTGGAAATAGGACATGGTACCTTGGAATTCCGATTTCTGTATCAACAGATTCCAGTATTCTCCAAAGCCCACATCCGATAAAAATTGAGCTAAACCAGGGATGGTCTGAATTAAATTTAGATTATAGTTTCACACAAACTGGAAATATTAATATGGCTACAGTTGAAACAACCACAATAATATCTGATACAACACTAATGGTCGAATCAGCTGGATTAAATCCGGGCTTAGTTAATCTATGGATTGAAATTTATGGCGCAAATATATATCCAGTAGATAAGATATTTTATCTGGATATAATGAAAGAAAGTTCGCCACCAACGATCACTCTTTCTGAATATGGATGGGAAGTAGATACTTGGAAGGCACAAGGTCAATTTAGCGACCCAGACGGAGAAGAGGTTCTATTTTCATTATCCATAGATAATCTATCTGCTGGCAGTATATCTGTTTCAGGAGATTCTTGGAGTACTCCAATAATAAATTTTGGATTATGGGATGAAGGAATCCATGAAGTGAAAGTTATTGGTTGCGATATTTCAATGAAATGTAACGAAGTTGTTGTGTTGGTAAATAATTCTCATTTATTCGAAGATATGGTTACTCTTCCCGTTGAAAACTCTAAGGAAACTGGTTTTTTACCTGGGTCGAGTATTGTTTTGACTATTTTAGCCCTAACTATCGGTCTCATATACTCAACCCGACGCGAATGAACTATGAGTTTCTCCGGGAGTGTCAGTCAACCATCTCATGAAGGGGGGTTGTTGGTATCTTTCGAAGGTAGAGCTCCTGGACTGTATACAGGTATCAGAATTGTTGGTGGAAAATTCCTCGGAAGGGTTGATTCAGTAATTGGATCTATAAATGGTGCATTCATTCACATCAAACCACTAGCAGAAGGTGTAGTTGCAGAAAATGCTGTGGGTTCACCTGTTGAAATTGCACCAAGAGATAGAAGGCCACGTAATGATAGAAACGGAAATAATCGAGGAAGAGATAATAATCGAGGTAGAAATGATAGACGAAGTTTCGATAGAGATATTCACATGAAACCAGGTGATTGGCGTTGCCCAAAATGTAAAAACCACAACTATGCGAATAAAGAATTCTGTAATCGATCAACTTGTAATGAAAAGAAACCAAGTGGAAGTAATAATTCTTATCAAAGAAGAGATAATAATCGAGGAAGAGATAATAATCGAGGAAGGGACAATAATCGAGGAAGGGACAATAATCGAGGAAGGGACAATAATCGAGGAAGAGATAATGGTGATGTTTCCAATATAAAACCAGGTGACTGGATCTGTCCGAAATGTAAAAATCATAACTATGCAAGCAAAAATTTCTGTAATCGCTCAAGTTGTGACGTTAGAAAACCCGGAGGTCCAGACAGTTCCAAAGGCAGTAGAAATACACAGGCAAGAGCAAGAAGACCTGATAGAAAATCTACTGAAAGACGAGGGAATAATCATTCATCTCGAAGACAAACAAGTCGTCAAAGTTCATCGAGTTCTGGAAATAGCAGAAGAAGAGATAATAATAGAAGTGGAAAGAAATTCAATTCAAGAAGATAATTCCCATTTAACAGACGTCCTTCTACCCGAGGCTTAATTTCTTAGAACTATTACCGCTGTTTATGTCGAAGGACCCAGAAACGATTTGGCTCGACGCCTTAGATTCAAGAGAAAAGGGAGATATTGAATCTGCAATTGAACTTGCTAAAGATGTTGTTCATATGAATGAAGATCATACTGATGCTTGGATGGCAATAGCCACCTGGTCACTACCCCCTCCGTCTAGAGGGAAACAAATACAACCTACCCTCGGACAATCGGCTAAAGCAATGGCTGCTTTAAGGAAAGTTGTATTATATGATCCAAAAAATATTGAAGCATGGAAAATAGGTGGCTGGATATTAGTAGATAATCTGGGCATGCTTGAAGATGCCCTTCAATGGTGGGAAGAATATAGAAATCAATTCCCCAAAGATGTCAACCCGTTGATAGAACAAATTTCAATACTAGTTAGATTTGGATTATACGAAGAATGTGGCATAAAATTATCAGAATTATTCAGTGGAGATTTAGATGAACTGTCCAGTCAGCAAGCAGTAAGGATTGATGGTGTGAAAAGAATGGTTGAAAGAGCCGCTAATATGGAAAAAGAAGAAATTTTCAGACCTCAAGAACCTACACATCCAAGATGGGATGTAATTGAAAAAATGAAAAAGGTCAAGCCATTGAGTTCAACTTTATGGTTAATTGCTTTCATAGCCCCTGTCGTATTTATTTTCGGCAGCATATCTATGACATTTTTAGGAGGAAGCATACCTGGTTTCATACTTGTTTTCTTAATGATACTCGGGGCTTTTGGTTTCTTAACAAGGGCATCGATGGGACTCTTACAAAGAAGAAATAGACATGCACTAGATGTTGATCGGGCTATTGATTATGAAACTTCATCAGGAAAAATATGTATACCTGAATCAATAAGAGGGAGTATTGTTTATAATTCAATGATTAAAAACCGTAGCCCTGCAGTTATACAAAGACTAGATCTTCTAATTGAAGCAGATGAAAAGATGAGTTCTAAATTTATACTGAAAACCCCCCTGTGGGATTTAGAGGAAGAGTAGAATCATTATTTTAGGTTCCAGCACTGTAATCTGTAGAATAATTTACTTGCTCATCAGTTAGTTCATCTATTGTAATTCCGGTCGTAGATAATTTCAATGCCGCTAATTCACGGTCTTGTTCTGTTGTGATATCATAGACGTTGTTAGAATATGATTTACCCTCTTTAGCTAATCTACAAAGTGCGAGGAATTGATTTGCAAAGGACATATCCATAACCTCACTAGGATGTCCTTCGGCAGCAGCTAAATTCACTAAACGTCCTCGCGCAAGTAAATGAATTGTCCTCCCATTACTCAAAGTAAATGCTTCATTATTTTCGCGAATTGTAAAAACTTCTACTGCTCTTTCTTCTAAGTCAGGAATATTTATTTCACAATCATAGTGCCCAGTGTTACTAACAATTGCACCATCTTTCATTGAATCTATATGTCGACCGATTATCACGTCTTTCATCCCAGTAGCTGTACAGAATATATCACCAATTGATGCGGCATCATCCATTTTCATTACTCTAAAACCATCCATTATGGCTTTTAAAGCACAAATTGGATCTATTTCTGTAATAACTACATTAGCACCCAATCCTCGTGCCCTATTAGCAAGACCACGCCCACAATGTCCATATCCTGCAACTACAAACACTTTACCTGCAAGAAGAACACTTGTTGATCTTACTATACCGTCAATAGTTGACTGTCCAGTCCCATGAACATTATCAAAATCCCACTTAGTCTCAGCATCATTAACTGCTATTACAGGATATAATAATTCACCCGCATCTGCCATTGCTCGAAGTCGGTGAACACCTGTTGTAGTTTCCTCAGTACCACCAATAATAAATTCAGATAATTCGGGATATTTACTATGTACTCTGTAAATTAAGTCAGCACCATCATCAAGCGTCAGAGTCGGTTTGAAATCTAAAGTACGATCAATACATTCGTAAAAACCGTCGTTACTTTGACCATACCAAGCATGAACCCCGTAACCTTCTCTTGCTAACCAAGCAGCCACGTCATCTTGTGTTGAAAGAGGATTACAACCAGACCATGAAACTTCTGCACCGGCAGCAACTATGGTTTCAATTAATATTGCTGTTTCTTTAGTTACGTGAAGACAGCCAGAAACTTTCTGTCCAGTAAGAGGTTTATCTA
>Ga0213869_10000116_pt1 | contig 62544 bp, 50 predicted proteins | sample PICome_10_FD_160083 | JGI IMG/M metagenome (GOLD analysis project Ga0213869, IMG submission 160083) | Coastal seawater microbial communities near Pivers Island, North Carolina, United States - PICO132 | ecosystem: Environmental > Aquatic > Marine > Coastal | place: USA: North Carolina... | reverse complement strand
GACGAACCTAAATCTATTGGGGGGGCTGATCAATATCCAAACCCTGCTCAATATGTGCTATCTGCTTTAGCATCTTGTACTGCTATCACTATAAAAATGTATGCCGATAACAAAGGATGGGATGTTGGCAACATCAATGTAGATGTGAAAATGAAAGATGTTATATCTACAGGAAAACCAACAAAGACAATAGTTAAAGCTGTGCAGTTTGAAAACCCCTTGGAAGATGAACAAATTGAACGCTTGTTAACTATTGGCTCAAAATGTCCTGTATCAAAATTATTGGAACAACCAGTAAACATGGAATTTGAAAAATGAAAAAATACTTATCAATTATTATTCTAGGTGCTATCATAACGGCATGCTCAACAGAGAAAGAATCTAAAATAAAAGATCAAATGGAACCAAAAATATTAGCGATTGGACGACTACAATCAACATTAGACATCCTTGTTGAAGAATGGGAAAGATATGGCAGAAACGTCATTGCAAGCAATTCAAAAGAAAATATTAAAGAAATAATTGAAACAGAATCAATAGATTTTATCTGCATTGGAGGTGGACTCCCTGACAATGAAAGAGACGAAATGGTAGAGTATATCTCTAATATTAATTCTAGTATTGATGTTCACCCAATACCAAGAACTGAAGAAAAAATGGGGCCATATAACTTTATTCCTTTTCTAAATAACCTTGCTATAATGCACAAAGTACGTAAGGCAATGGAAGAATAAAAGCTTACAACAAGGTATATAAGCAATAGCGGTTTGGGTGTGAACTCAAACCGTATTTGTGTTTAATTGAGTATATTGCTATCTGAAGAGTTAGCGCAGTTTTATCCGCTACTGCTCATATACTAAACGTTGGCAGTAATTCAAAATCGCTGACTAATTACAGACTGAATGAAATAACAAAATGAAACTCACTAAGAATAATTTAGCCATAAGCCTCATAGCAATAATCGGGTCGGGCGCCTACCTGGGAAATCTTATTAACATGGGGTTGGTCCATGCACCTTATTGGCAATCTCTCGACACAGACTCCTTTATAGCAGATTTTACCCTGAAATTCCCATTACTCCTGACCACATTACCCTTGACCATGATTCCATCCATTACTGGAGTTGTCACTTGCTTTATTTGGTATAGAAAAACCAAAGCTAGCAAATCATGGAGGATTGCTCTTTACGGAGTAATTGCAGGATTTCTAATCTCAGCCATTTACCATATCCCAACAAACTTCGGCTTTTTAGGAGGGGAATTTACGCAAGAAGCAACTGCCATAAGACTTCAATGGTGGGTCAACTTACATTGGGTTAGAACTGCGTTTGCCTTGCTAACAGCTGTTTACTCTGTGCTCGGTTTCAAAACAACCATTGAAGCCAAACTCTAAGAATCAATCCATCTGAATTATAAAAAATACTACTCATTAGGTTTAGAATAAAAACCACTGGCAACACTATGTAAAATGCATTAAAACGCATTTTACACTAACCGTTGATCAAACATTTAAATTAGTATGTCAAACATTTGACCATTTTTAATACTAAATTTTAAAACTAAAAGCCCTGCTCTATCTGTAAAATACAGTCTTTTTCCTCGAGAGAATTACTAAGTGGAACCAAAAGGACAGTTCTCGAACTCTTTTAGATCTGATTTGAAAAAACTTATTTGTTTTAATTTATAAATTTTAAATGTCCTTCTCAATTATATTTGATCCATTTTCTTAAGTAATTATGATGAGCTACCAATACAGGAATTAAAAGAAAATGGGTTAAAACTCGTATTTACATCTAATAACTACGAAATTGTTATAAATATGGAGCTTCTTTAAATGTGGATTAGTCAATAGTAGATTCTCCATTTATGTGGCCGAAAATAGTATTAAAATTAAGATGGGTTTAGAAATAGCTTATATGGTTTCAGACTTAATACTTAGAAACAATACCAAAATGAACAAGTCCAAAAACACTATCAATAAAGGTTATGTCAATTCTCTTATTTTACAAGTTGGGTATCTTTTATTTTACGATACTATTTTTCTAATTAAACTTAAAAAAGTATTAATAAAGACTAAATCTAAAAAAGATAATTCAACTCTTTAGTTTTGGATTTTAATTGATGTAACTTATTGCAAAATAGTATTATATGAGTTTAACAAATAACGACATTTTTAAAAAACTTCGTGTTGCGTTAAAGATGAGAGACGATGATATTGTTAAAGTATTGTCATTGGTTGATTTTGAAATAACAAAGAGCGAGTTAGGGGCTTTTTTTAGAAGTGAAGACCATCCTAAATATATGGAGTGTCAAGATCAGATTCTTAGAAATTTCTTGAATGGATTAATTATTCATAAGCGTGGCCCAAGAGAAGATAAAAGACAAAAATAAGGTCTGAAAAAAGTTGTAAGAATACCTAGAAGAAATTACGAAAAAGACGCACAATTTCTTTAAGTTGCAAATGACTTAGATGGAATTGTAAAAGATAATAGAGAAGAGTGGAAAGCGAATTCATCCAATCTCAATCAGCGCCATCCTAGGTATAAAAATGTGCTTCTTTAACTCTATTTATCTATTTGTATATTTTATTGAGGGGGTAAAGATAATAACTCAATTTCGTGCTTTATTAATGCAGTTTCGTCAATGGCTTTTATCTTGTTTTCTAAATCTATTCTTTGCTTCAAAAGTTCTATCACTTCTGGATTGTCTGTTATTTTACTGTATTCTATATTCATAATATTTTGTTTTTAATTTCGTTACTATCCTTACATACATACGTTAGCGGCTATTAATGCAGACGACTATATAGACAGAAATATTAACAATAAAATATAATTTAAAAGAATGAAAAATCTAACAATCATCTCTATACTAATTGTTGCGACAATATTTTTTGCCTGCAATAAATCATCGGTTGACACAAGTCAAATGGTAAATCCGCTTCTTGGCGATATCAGCTATGAAAGCAAGTTTGGACACAAACCAGACGCGAAAACTGACAATAATCTTAGAGTTAGAACTCATCTTGAGTATGTTGAAAACATACTCAGGAATAAAGACGTTTCTAATCTTTCGGCTGAATTGATAAAAAAACGTAATCATCTTTTAGACCTACTCCACGACTATTGGACAAACGGAGTTTTTCCTAAAAATCACGACTATGCTGACCAAAGAAAACCTTGCTTCATTGACAAAGATGGAACTATTTGTGCTGTTGGTTATTTGGTAGAGCAAACCACGAGCAGACATGTAGCAGACGACATAAATAGTAAACATAAATACGATGAACTTTTAGCAATGAATAACTCAACGGTTGACAATTGGGTTTTGACAAGCGGACTTACAAAAGAAGAATGTGCAATGATACAGCCGACTTATGGACCAACACCCGTTCATACTTACAATCACATTACAACGTCATACGGTATTTCATCTTCAATTATTGGCGGACTAAATCTTTCACTCAATACTATAAACGGTATTCAAATTGGTAAAGGCACAACTAATAAAACAGTTCCAATTATGGGACTAATAACAGGTGCAGGTCAAATTGCACTTGGCTCTGCAATGTTTCCGAAAGAAATCAATAGTTGGGGGGCGATCTATACAAACGAAAGTCAAAAGACACTTTCAATGGTTAACATTGGACTTGGGACAACAACAATGATTTTGAGTACATGGAATTTAATTACTAACCGCAAACCAAAAGACAAATTAATGACATGGAACATTTACAGCTTTCCGACAGAGGACAACAATACAGGAATGGCGTTCAGCTTGTCACGGAAATTTTAACAGCAACTAACAAACCTTAAGACAACCCTACGGGTCGCTAACGCTTATTTTTAGCTAAACCGTTGATCAAACATCTATCATAGGATGTCAAATATTTGACAATTTTTACTAATAAAATTTAGAAATAAAAGCCCTACTCCTTCTGTAAAGTAAAGTCTTTTTCCTCGAAAAATCACTAAGCGGAGCCAAAAGGACAGTTCTCAAACTCTTTTCATTCTGATTTGAAAAGACTTATTTGCTTTAATTTATAAATCAAAAATATAACAAAAGAGAAATAAACGTAATACGTTTATCCCCACTTTGTAGCCAATTAAAAATGCAAAGTAACAAGAGAATTGCAACTGTGTCCCCTAAAAAAAAGATATTCTATTATTAGACATACTAATTAAATATTTAAAAACTAATATTACTATCGAAACAATAGTAATATTTTATATATTCGTACTTAATTAATAAATAATCAAATTATTTTAAACTAAAATTTATGAAAAAAATTAAACTTATACTTGTTTTTTGCATGCTGACAATTTCTAACCTAATTAATGCATCAATTGTACATGTTCCAAATGTAAACGCAACCATAGCATATTCTAGCGGAGGAGGATTTCCTACACCAATTACATTAAATATTGATGCTACAGATATAGAATTTACATATGATAATTTTATGGGTATTAAAGCTCAAAATTATAATAGTCCAACAGGGAATATTTTTACAGTTACTCCAGCTGGAACGTATTCTGATGGACTAAAGTTGTATCAATTTAATGATCCAATTGATGGAAGCAATTTTTTGAATATTGATGGTGCAACTGCATTCGGACCAAATCCATTACAACCGGGTCAAGAACCAGCAGGAATTCATTATGTTGGTGTTAAAACAGATAATAACAATTATGCTTGGATAATGATTGATGTTGTCACTGGAGTTGAATTAATTATAAAGGGATATGCATTTGAAGATAATGGTAGTTCTATAGTTGCAGGTGATATTGGCATTGTATCTCCAAACTCTATATATGACAAAGTATCAAATTCTACAGACCATACTACATTGAAGGTTGCAATTGATGCATGTTCTTTAGATAGCACTTTATCAGGGACTGGACCATTTACACTATTTGCACCAACTGATGCTGCATTTAATTTATTGCCAGCAGGTACAGTTACTGCTTTGCTAGCGGATATACCACAATTAACAGATATTTTATTGCACCATGTTATTGGAGATAGTATAATGTCTACAATGTTATCAAATAATCTTGTAGTGCCAACTTTGAATGGAGATGTGTTAGTTTCAATTACTAACGCGGGAGTTTTTATTGAGTCTAGTGATGGATCCATTGCTCAAGTAACAAATGCTGATGTACTAGCAGATAATGGAGTTGTACACATTATAGATGCTGTTTTAATACCAGCTTCTTCAAATACAATTTATGATATAGTAGCAAACTCTGCTGACCACACAACGTTAAAGGCTGCAATTGATGCTTGTTCATTAGATGCTTTTTTGTCTGATCCTGGTTCATTAACATTGTTTGCGCCAACAGATGCAGCATTTAATTTATTGCCATCTGGCACTTTAACTAACTTGTTAAATTTTGATATTCCTCAATTGAATAAAATATTGTCTCATCATGTTGTTAATTCTAATGTAATGTCAACAATGTTATCAAATAATCAGGTTGTAACAACCCTTAATGGAGATGTATTAGTAACTATTAATACTATGGGAGTTTTCATTGACGATGCCCAAGTAACAGGTCCAGATTTAACTGCAGATAATGGAGTAGTACATTTTATTGATGCTGTTTTATTACCTACAACTACGAGTATTTCTGAATTTAATAATAAAGAGAAAGAGTACTCATATTCAATTAACATACTTGGTGAAAAAATAAATAGAGACTTAAAAAATCAAATAATTTTTGATATTTATACTGATGGAAGTATAATTAAAAGGTTTGAGCATTAGAAATTATTAATACCCACTCGATTGAGTGATTCATTTTTGATGGAGGTTATCCAAAAATACTTTCCGATTTCTGCTTTTATAATCTGTATTCTAGGCTGATATTACATATGAGCTCATCTGTATTACTAAGTATTAGATTTAGATATCTCTCCATTAAAAATGAGTTATTCTTTAAATATTGTAGATTAAATACAATAAAACTGCATTAAAATCACTATTTGAATATAACTAGTATACTTTTATAGTTATCTTCTATAGTTTTTATGATAACAGATTTATCGACTTTAAGTCCTTCAATGCTATCTATTTGATTAAATTCTCGCATATTGGAATTTCCCCACAAAGTGAATTCAGTAATTATTGGAGTTAAACGAATCCCTTTTTCCGTTAACAAATAAATATTTTCTTTTTTGTTATCTGGCATTTTCGTTTTGAAAATCAGTTTATATGACTCTAACAATTTTAATCGTGCAGATAAAATACTTGGTGCGATTTTTTCATCTGAATTAGAAATTTCCTTGAATGTCTTTTTATGCTTAATGAGCATATCTCTAATAATCAACAAAGACCACTTATCTCCTACAATATCTAATGCAGATGAGATAGGACAGCTAGAACGAAATTCTTTTTTCACTTTTTATAAATTATAACTATTATTTCGATAGTAATTTATATTTTTACATTCAATTCAAAACAATATAAATAAAATTATGTTAGCAGGACATTTTACAACGGCATTAATAGCAAGGCAAAAGTTTCCTAAAGGGACTTTACTATATTTTCTAATTATATCACAGTTACAAGATTTTTTATGGTTTACATTTCACTATATAAGCCTTGAACCAACTTATCCAACTGATGCCTTTGATGCCACTTTAAGTAATATGGTGGTAGACATGTTATACAGTCACGATTTATTACCTCAATTATTTTGGTTGGCAATTGTTTTCGTAATTGGAAAAATTTTATTCAAAAGCACCAAGATAGGGTTAGTAAGTGTAGTTCTAGTTTCAATCCATTTTGTTTTAGATTTCTTTTCAGGACATATACACCATATTTTTGGAGCAGATTCAATGGAAGCCGGTCTTGGATTATATGCTTCAAATCCTTATTTAGCAATTTTAATAGAAGCCTTATTTAGTATTGGAGCTTTATGGTATTTCTTTGCAGAAGAAGCAAAAAAAGGAATTATTAGAACTACAAAAAATAGAGTTTCAATTATTTCTGTTTTTGCTTATGGAATAATTTTTATGCTACTTATTGCAACAAAATCTTTTAGACAATTATTCGTTATTCCAGAATTTGACTTAAAGTTTAACACCAATATGCCTACGCTAATTTTCACATACTGCGCAATGATTTATTGCTTAAATTATTTCGTTCCGAAGTTTAAGCTTGAAAAAACAATGAGGAAATGATTGAAGGAATATTAAATTTTATCCAGGAATTAAAATTTCGGAATGAATCCTTATTTTGGTTTGGTTTATTGTGCTTATCTCTTTCAATAATATTTCTTGTTCTAACTAAAATAACATCAACACAAGTTCATGGAGTAAACGCTTGGTTCAAGCCTTTTAAATTTGCAGTTTCAATAGGGTTATTCTCTTGGACTATGGCTTTGTACTGTGATTATCTATCCGATTTTAATGTTACACCTTTTAATTGGACGGTAATTACACTGTTCGGTTTGGAACTTGTATATATTATTTTTCAAGCATCAAAAGGACAATTATCTCACTTCAATATTAGCACACCAACACATTCACTTCTATATACGTTAATGGGTTTAATAGCAGTACTTGTTACATTATACACTGCTTTTATTGGCCTTCTATTTTTCACACAGTCTTTTCCAAATTTACCTAGTTATTACGTTTGGTCAATTCGTTTGGGAATCTTGATTTTTGTTATTTTTTCATTTGAAGGAGGGTTAATGGGTTCTAGAATGAATCATAGCGTTGGAGCTATCAATGATAATTCGAATTGGTGGATTCTAGGTTGGAGCAAAACTGTCGGTGATTTAAGAGTATCGCACTTTATCGGAATGCACGCTTTACAAATTTTACCAATACTCTCCTTCTATATTTTTAAAAACACAAAAGCAACAATAGTTATTTCAATACTTTATGGGCTTCTTGCTGCTTCAACATTAGTTCAGGCATTAAATGGTAAACCTATTATTGCTCAAAAGGAAATTAAAGAATCAGAATAAAACGGCATACAACAATGTATAAAAGCAATAGCGGTTTTAGAGAAATCTCGAGCCGTTTTTTTGTTTTAATTAGGTATCTTGCTATCCGAAAAGAAGGTGCGTTTTATCCGCTACTGCTCTTATACTAAGCGTTGTAACAATCGCTAAAAAATCATATCTTACTGATGCAAGAAACGCTTTTTAGCATAAGCGTTAGGAGCAATAAAATAAAAGGTAATACTAAATGAGATATTTGGGGAATAAAACAAAACTACCTTATGCCAAAACGATGTGCTTAATTTAAATAATGAATTTTCACATCAAAATAAAAGGAACGGATATAGAATGTATAAATTAATAACTTTTAATAGATGATATCATGGGAAAAGGGAAAGACGCGAAGAAAAATGTAAAAAAAGAAGCTGCTAAAACTCCAAAAGAGAAAAAAGCAGAGAAGAGACTAAAGAAATCTAAAAAAGCTTAGTTATTTTAGAATACAACTAAATACAACAACATATAAAAGGCATTAACATGTCTGCTGAAAGGAAGAAATGTCCTTTAATACTAAACATAAAAGCCAACCTTTTTGATTTCAAAATCGTTAATACTCGTAGTATTGCAATAACTTAAACCAATAAATTATGAAAACTTTATTTACTGTTTTAATATTTGGCTTATTTTTAATTTCCTGTGAATCAACGCACTCGAGCAGTAAGTCAATTATAAACAATTCAGACTTTGACTTATATATAACTTATAATAATTACTGTTGTCCATCAGACTCCATTTTGCATTTGGCTCCTAATGAACATGTTTATATTTTTCAGTCTTTAAAGCTTGGCAACCATCCAGATGAACTTCCAAATTCACCTTGTTCAATTTCAAATTTAGACACTGTTTTAATTTCTGTAAATTCAATTATCCCCTATTCTTTTATTGGAGATTTTAGAGATGAGTATAGATGGGATGAATCCATAGGTGGTAAAAGAAATACCGTGCATTTATGTACTTTCACAATTACTAATGAAGATATTATTCAATAAGAATTATGTATCACTTTTCTAAAATACTTTAGCAGATGCTGTTCATGTTTTAAAATGGGAATCAAGAATTTGTCATTAGAAATTGTAAAGGCTATAAAAATAGCTAAACCAAATTGGAAGACTCAGTTTAGTCTTAAAGTTACAAGCTAATTATATGGGATTAATAAAGAAACATAAATATATTATTACTATCAGTTTTCTTTTTGTGACTTTATATTCATTAATATCTCTTGTAAATCATTATTTCTTTAAAACATATGCACTTGACTTGGGTCTTTACACCAACGCAGCGTTCAAATATGCACACTTTATTTTTGCTGATAGTTCTATGATAAAGGGGTTTCACGAACCAATTCTCGGTGGTCATTTTGATCTATACTTGATTATTTTCTCCCCACTTACGTATTTGTTTGGGACATATACACTTTTAATAGTCCAAATAATTGCACTTATTACAGGCGGTATAGGCATTTTGAGATACTTTCAAATAATTGGAAATAAAAAAAGCATACCATACTACGCACTTATTTACTTCTATATTTTCTTTGGGATATATGGCGCCCTTTCTTTTGATTATCACAGTGTTGTAGTTGCTAGTTGTGTTGTCCCGTGGTTTTTTATATCAATATACCGCAACAATATGGTAGTTTCAGTCCTCCTATTAGTTTTCATGCTTGTTTCACAAGAAAATTTTGCCTTATTTGTATTTTTTATCACTTTAGGATTAATAATTGAATATAGGAAAAACCAAAAAAAATCTTATCACCTAATACTATTATCATTAATTTCTCTTGCTTATTTTTTAATAGTTATTCTTTGTATCATTCCTTACTTTTCATCACAAAGTGAGTATGGAGGATTTTTGTATTCTTCTTTTGGTAACAATATTTACGATGCAAGTAAAGCTATTCTAATGAATCCAGTTGAAAGCTTTAAAGCTTTTTTCACAAATCATAACAATAGCATTTATGGAGATTTTGTTAAAGCTGAAACGCATATTATACTGCTAGTATCGGGATTGTTATTTCTATTCAAGAAACCACAATACCTATTAATGTTAGTGCCAATATATTTTCAGAAATTTTTCCATGACAACTATCTAATGTGGGGCATAGATGGTCAATATAATATTGAGTTTGCACCAATAATGGCTATAGGAATTTTTAAAGTTATATCCGAGTTTAAGAAAGAAAAACTAAAGGCAGTAATTTCTTTTATTGTATTAACTCTAGCATTAACTTCAACAATAAGAATAATGGACAATACTATTTTATTTACAGAAAAATCTAAAATTAGATTGTACCAAAAAAACCACTATTATAGAGATTATGATGTGAGAAGCGTTCATAACAATTTGTTGAAAATACCCAAATCAGCAAAAGTAAGTGCTCAATCCCCTTTTGTGCCTCACTTGTCATTACGTGAAGATATTTATCAATTTCCAATTATTAAAAATGCAGAGTACATAGTTTATTCTAGAAAAGAAAGCTTTTATCCTCTTTCTAAAGAAGAATTTATATTAAAAATTAATAAATTAGAAAAATCCAAAAATTGGAAAATAGTACATAATAGTGATATTACAATTTTAAAAAAAATCAGATTATAACAGTACATATAAAAATAATAGCTGGTACATTAGTGAATTAAAGAGTTGTAACCAGGTTGAAAATTCCAAGCTCAAAAATTAAGTGGAATTTTGGTATATAGTATGTTAGATAAACAATTGATAAACTGACGGAAATTAAATAACACCAGCCAATAAAAAGGTGTAAAGTGCATACCCTTCGGGATACGCTGCATATATTAATCGTTGTGAACGATAAAAAAAACCTAAATAAGGGTAGTTGGAAAAACACAATAAATATTGTCAATATGTAAAAGCACTTAAAAAGAACAATTTACATAAAATATACCACGATAATCACTATGGATTTCCAATATTATCGGATAATGAATTATTTGGAAAGTTAATATTAGAGATTAATCAAGCTGGTTTATCTTGGACAACAATTCTAAAAAAACAAAATAATTTTAGAGCATCATTTTCCAATTTCAATATTGAAAAAATAGCCAACTATGGTGAAGAAGAAAGAAATTCACTTCTAAACAATCCCGGAATTATAAGAAATAAATTAAAAATAAATGCTGTCATTTTTAATGCAAATAAAATATTAGAAATTCAAAAAAAACATGGCTCATTTAATAATTGGTTAGATAAAAAAATGACTAACGATCTAAATTCATGGATTAAACTATTTAAGGAAAATTTTAAATTTACAGGGTTTGAAATAACCAAAGAATTTCTATTTAGCACTGGATATTTAAAAGGGGCTCACAATGAAGATTGTCCAACATTCAAAAAAATAGAGAATTTAAATCCAAAGTGGAAAGTGATTTCTAAAAAATTATAAATTTTATTTGAAAATTAATTTGTTACAACAAAGTTTCTATTTATAACATTAATATTTATTTTTATTAAAAATTAAATTATGAAAAATATATATTTAAAAACATTTGCTATAATAGCTACAGTATCGTTGATTTTCTCATTTACAACTTTACCTAAAATTCAAAGTTTAAAAATTGGAAAAAAAGCACCGATGACTAGTCATAAAATGAAGGATGTTTCTGGGTTAGATTTATCACTTGAAGACTTAGCTTTTGAGAATGGCGTTTTAGTAGTTTTTAGTTGCAATTCATGTCCATTTGTAGTTGGAAATAAAGAAATGGAAGGTTGGCAAGGCAGATACAATGACCTTCATGAAATTTGCAAATTAAATAAGATTGGAATGGTGTTAGTTAACAGTAATGAAGCTAAAAGAAATTCTGCTGACTCTTATACCGACATGCAAAAGCATAGTAAAGAAGAAAAATACAATTCCGCTTATGTAATTGATAAAAATAGTGAACTTGCTGACGCTTTTGGAGCTAGCACTACACCTCACGTTTTCTTACTAGACAGTGAATTTAAATTAATATATAAAGGAGCTATTGATGATAACGTAAAATCAAAATCATCAGTAAAATCAAACTGGGTTAAAGATGCTGTGATATCAACTGGAAAAAATGAACCTATTTCTCTAGCTGAAACTAGAAATTCCGGTTGCAGTATAAAAAGACTATAAACCCAGAGTTATATGCCTAATTTATCTTCAAAAGCAAAGGTGATGCCTTCATCACCAATTAGAAAACTTGTTCCTTATGCTGAAAAAGCTAAGTCAAAAGGAACAAATGTTTTTCATTTAAATATTGGACAACCCGATATAGAAACTCCTAAAATTGTTATTGAAGAATTACAAAATATAGATAGAAAAGTTATTGAATATAGCCATAGTGCAGGCTTTATTTCTTATAGAAAAGGACTAGCTAATTACTATAAAAATATAGGTTTTAGTCTTGACCCTAATAAAGAAATCATGATTACTACAGGTGGTTCTGAAGCTTTAATTTTTGCTTTTCAGTGCTGTTTTGAACCTGGAGATGAAATAATAATACCTGAGCCATTTTATGCAAATTATAACGGTTTTGCAATATCTTGTGGAATAAAAGTAATATCGGTAACTGCAAAAATAGAAAATGGTTTTGCCCTTCCCCCAATTGCTGAATTAGAATCAAAAATAACTTCAAAAACTAAAGGTATTCTAATATGTAATCCTGGAAATCCTACAGGTTACTTATACAAAGAATCTGAAATGCAAATTCTTAAAGAAGTAGTGAAAAAACATGATTTATTTTTATTTGCTGATGAGGTTTATAGAGAATTTTGCTATGACGGCTCAAAGCATTACTCTGCTCTAAATCTTTTAGATATTAAAAACAATGTTGTATTGATAGATTCAGTTTCTAAAAGATATTCAATGTGCGGTGCGAGAATAGGTGCTTTAATTAGTAAAAACCACGATTTCATGGACATGGCTCTAAAATTTGGACAAGCAAGACTTAGTCCTCCTACATTAGGTCAAATTGCTGGGGAAGCTGCTCTTAAAACACCTCAGTCTTATTTTGATAAGGTGATTGATGAATATGTAGAAAGAAGAGATGTAATTGTTGATGGATTGAATAAAATTGATGGAGTTATTTGCCCAAAACCAGAAGGTGCATTTTATGCAATTGCTCAACTTCCTGTCAAAGATGCTGATCATTTTTGTCAGTGGATATTGGAAAAATTTAATTATAATGGTAATACAGTAATGATGGCCCCTGCTTCAGGATTTTATGCAAATAGCAAGGTGAAAAATCAAGTTAGAATTGCATATGTACTTAAAAAAGATGATTTAGAAAATGCTGTTCTTTGTATTGAAAAAGCTTTAGAGGAATACAAAAAATCCTTCTAATTAAGTAGGTTTACTTTGTAATATTATTTCTGTTGCTCCATATCCAAATTCTTCATAAGAAGCATCATAGTACTCAAAATAAGGATGGTAAATATCTAATTCCTTTCTTATTTCATGTCTTAGTACACCCTCGCCCACTCCATGAATAACCACAACTTTTCTTTGTCTTTTATCAATGGAATTATTTAAAAATCGCTTGAAACGAGTCATTTGAATTTTTAGGATTTCTCCATTACTCATTCCTTTATATGAATCAATTAAATTTTCTATATGAAGATCAATTACAACTCTATCATTTGATCCATATTTATCCAAATGATTAAACTTTTTTTTAAAATCAGTTAAACTTTTATTTTTCTTATCAGAATTTATTTTTGACTTTATCTGATTATCGAAAGACTTATTATCTGTATGGTAATCACCTTGGCTTCTCTCTGGAACAAGTTCATTTGTAGTATATATTTCTTCAAAGCCAAAGTTGTTTTCTAATTCAACTTTATTGTTTTCCAAAACTTTGGTTATAAATCCATATCCCTCAGAGTTTAAGAATCTTACCTTATCGCCTATTTTGAAAGTCATTACTCAACTAATTCAGCATATAAATCATAGTGATCGGATTTTATAATCTTCACTTGAACAAAATCTCCTATTCTACAGTAGGTATGTTCATTTTTTTCAATTAATACTTCGTTGTCAACTTCTGGAGAATCAAATTCACTTCTTCCAATAAAATAGCCATCCTCAGCTCTATCTATCAACACCCTGTACTGATTTCCTATTTTTTTAGTATTCAACTCATAAGATATTCCAGATTGTAAGTCCATAATGGAATCGGCTCTTTCTTTTTTAAGTTTTTGGGGCACATCGTCCTTAAAATTATAAGCATGGGTGTTTTCCTCGTGAGAATATGTAAAAATACCAAGCCTGTCAAATTTCATTTCCTCAACCCAATCGTGCATTTCTTGAAAGTCTTCTTCTGTCTCACCAGGATAACCAGCAATCATGGTTGTTCTAATGGCAATATTTGGAATCATAGATCTTATATCCTGAATTAACTTGGTAGTCTTTTCGCGACTTGTTCCTCTTCTCATGGCCTTTAAAATATTAGAAGAACCATGTTGGAGTGGAATATCTAAATAATTACAAATCTTCTTTTCTTGCTTCATCACCTCAATTACATCCATAGGAAATCCAGTTGGGTAAGCATAGTGCAATCTTATCCATTCAATTCCATCTACTTTACATAATTCTTTAAGTAACTCTGCTAAAGCCCTTTTTTTGTAAAGATCTAATCCATAATATGTTAAATCTTGAGCAATAAGCATAATCTCTTTAACTCCTTTTTTAGCCAACGACTTTGCATTGGTTACTAAATCTTCAATTGGAGTTGATCTATGCTTTCCACGCATTAATGGAATAGCACAAAAAGAACAAGGCCTATCACAACCTTCAGCAATTTTTAAATATGCATAATGATGTGGTGTAGTTAATAATCTTTCACCTACTAATTCATGTTTATAATTAGCATTTAAAGCTCTTAAAATATTGGGAAGTTCCTTAGATCCGAAATAAGCGTCAACATCTGGGATCTCCTCTTCAAGTTGATCTTTATATCGCTCAGATAAACATCCTGAAACATATACTTTTTCTACTAGGCCTTCCTTCTTTGCATCTACAAAATCTAAAATAGTATTAATCGATTCTTCTTTCGCACTTTCTATAAAACCACATGTATTAATAATTACTATGGAAGCATCATTTACCTTAGACTCATGCTCTACTTCAAATTTATTGGCTTTCAATTGTGCCATCATTACCTCAGAATCATATAAATTCTTTGAGCAACCCATTGTCACCACATTTACTTTATTTTTTTTTAAGGTTTTGGTCTTCATTATTATGAATTAAATGATGATTCACTGAAAAGAGCATCAATAAAGGCATTTATATTAAAAACTTGTAATTGATCTACTTTTTCGCCAACACCAATATATTTGACTGGAATTTTAAATTGATCTGATATTCCAATTAAAACTCCACCTTTAGCAGTTCCATCTAATTTTGTTATAGCTAAAGCGTTTACTTCAGTAGCTTTTATAAACTGTTCAGCTTGTTCGATAGCGTTTTGTCCAGTTGATCCATCTAAAACCAATAATATTTCGTGAGGAGCATCAGGAATAACTTTTTGCATCACGTTTTTAATTTTAGTTAATTCATTCATAAGGTTTACCTTATTGTGCAATCTACCTGCAGTATCAATTAAAACTACGTTTGCATTATTTGCTTTAGCGCTTTGTAAAGCATCAAAAGCAACAGAAGCTGGATCAGATCCCATTTTTTGCTTTACAATAGGAACACCTACTCTTTCTGACCAAATTGTTAGTTGTTCTACTGCTGCGGCTCTAAAAGTATCTGCTGCACCTAGTAAAACACTTTTTCCATTATTTTTATATTGATGCGCTAACTTTCCTATTGTTGTAGTTTTCCCTACACCGTTAACACCAACGACCATAATAACATAAGGCTCATTAGAAAGCGGAGTTTGAAAATTTGAAATATTTTCAATATTATTTTCAGATAACATTTCTGAAATTTCTTCTTTAAGTAAATTACTAAGTTGATTTATTCCAACATATTTTTCATTTTTTACTCTTTCTTCTAACCTCTTGATGATTTTTAAAGTTGTTTTAACACTTACATCAGAGGAAACTAGAACCTCCTCTAAATCATCAAGGACTTCTTCATCAACTTTTGATTTACCAACAACAGTACTAGCAATTTTAGAGAAAAAACTTTTTTTGGTTTTTTCTAAGCCGTGATCAAGGTCCTTCTTTTTTTGTTTTGTAAAAAAACTTTTCCAACTCATAATTTATTAAATAAAAAAGCTCTTTCCTTATACAAAAGAAAGAGCTTAAAATTAAAACATTTTTAAAACTTTTAAAACCAGTCTTTAAGTCTATCGTTATGAATAATTTCTTCTTTAAAAGTATATGATCCGGATTTTGGAGACTTCACCATCTTAATTACTTTCGAGTGTTGTTTCCCGCCTCCTTTTTGTAAAGATGCTACAGATTTCTTAGCCATGATTCAATTATTTAATTTCTTTGTGTAGTGTATACTTCTTCAGAATTGGATTGTATTTTTTTAACTCAACTCTGTCAGGTGTATTTTTCCTGTTTTTAGTAGTAATGTATCTAGAAGTACCTGGCACTCCACTTTCTTTGTGTTCGGTGCATTCTAAAATTACTTGTACTCTATTTCCTTTCTTAGCCATTTTCTTAAATTATGGGTGGCAAATATAAATTATTTATTTTTATTTACAAGGTTACAATTGTTTTATTTACTTTCATAATTGAATCACTAAAATGAATTGAATATATTTGATAAAAATTTAAAATGAAAAAAATTATAATTATCTCCTTTTCTTTTTTATTTTTTTGTTGCCAGACAAATACAAAAAAATCTGACTCAAAAAAAGAAAGTAATTTAGAAAATTCATCATTTTACGGGACAATAATTTCTGAAGATTCTGTAAAAAATTTAATTTCAGAAAAAGAGACTCTAAAAAAATTAGGTTCGAAGTCTTGCAAACTATCTGGACAAATAATAGAAACTTGTAATATGAAAGGTTGTTGGATGTCTCTTGACATAGGGGGAGATACATTGTTTGTCAAATTTAGAGATTATGCTTTTTTTGTTCCTAAGGACAGTGTTGAAGGGAAAAGAGCAATTATCCAAGGTGATTTATTTTTCGATACGGTTTCGGTTGAAATGTTAAAACATTATGCAGAAGATGCTGGAAAAACAGAAATTGAAATAGCTCAAATAACCGAACCCAGTTATAAATTAGGTTTCACTGCTGATGGAGTAATTATTAAATGATGAGATTTTTTTTCTGTCTTTTTTTTCTGTCTTCTATCATTGGATGCAAAAATAAAGACGAATCAGATACTAAAAGTAAAGTCATTATTGATCCCAACCCTACTAGTGAAATGGCTCAACAAATGAGGGATATGACCTTAGACTTAGAAAAAATTAAATCAAGACTGGAAAACAATGAACTTTTAGGAAAAAATCTTTTAAATTTTAAATTAATTCATAAACAAAAAGTTACAGATATATCTTTTAACAAAATTCACATTGAGCCCATGTCTAAATCATTTGCATTCTCTGTCAATGAATTTAATAAAGAACCTAATATTAAAAATTATTCAATCATTATCAATAATTGTATTAGTTGTCATAACCTCTCTTGTCAAGGTCCTTTAGTGAAAATCAATAAGCTAAGAATAACACCATGATAATTAATTTAGAAAAATTATTTTTCTTATTAATTATCAATTTAATTTTAATTTCTTCAAGTTGTCAAATTAATAGTAAATGGGCAAATTTTAAAATTTTAAACTGCGAACCTGTTAGAGAAAATTATCTATGGGCTGCAAGGACTGAACTAACTAATTTACAGTATAAAGAGTTTTTATGGCATGTTAAAAAAGATCTTGGTGATAGTGTTCATAGAATCATGATTCCTGACACCAATTGCTGGAATAAAAATTTAAGTTATAGTAGTCCATATATTCATTACTATCTACAAGATTCAAAGTACAACGAATTTCCGTTAGTTGGCATATCACATAATCAAGCAAAAGCGTATTGTGAGTGGCTGACAAGAATTTTGAATCAGGTTTATCAAGAAGATGAAAAACATCCTGTATATGAACTTGTAGTAAGACTTCCAAATGAAGAAGAATGGGAAAATGCAGCTAAAGCTGGAAATCCTTCAGCAATATTTCCTTGGGAGGGAACTAAATTAAGAAACCAAGAAAAGAAATACGAAGGCAATTTAATGGCAAATTTTTTAAGAAGCAAAAATCAAATTAATTCAACTACAGATAATATTAATAAAATAATGGATGTAATTACACCTGCAAAATCATATTGGCCAAACGATTTTGGCTTGTACTGCATGAGTGGAAATATTGCAGAAATGATTGACCAACCTAGAAGAACAAAAGGTGGAAGCTGGGGAAGTAACCCTTTATTTATAGAAATCAACTCAAAAGATGAATTTAAAGGATGGGAAAACCCATCTCCTAAAATTGGATTTAGATACTTTATTGAAATAATAGAATTCAAAAACAAAACTAAAACTAAAGAAATAAAAATAAATGCTAAATACATAGAGTCCTTATTATCTAAATTAACTTCAGACAGTATTTATGTAGGAAAGTTTGAAGTAACTAACCAATTATACCATCATTTTATTGGGGAAACAGGTCAACTAAACCATGCTTCCAAGAACTTAAATTGGGCGGGTAATATAAAATACCCCTTTCGTCTTATTAGAAACTATTCTAAACATGAAGATTATTTTAACTATCCAGTGGTAAATATTAGTAGAGAGTCAGCAATAGAGTTTTGTAAATGGCTAACTATTAAATACAATTCATTTGAAAAAAAGAAATTAGGAAATATAACTTTCCAATTACCTACAGTAAAGCAATGGGAGAATTTTGCAAAAGTAAATTTGATAAATAGTTCCTTATTTACTAAAAGAAAATACTTGCGTAATTCAAAAGGAGTCTTCTTATGCAATTACAATCCTGTAGAAGAACGTTGGATTTTAGATAGTGATAAAGATTTTTTAAAATCAGAATTAACTAAAGAGCAAATAAGAGAAGCAGGAAAACTGGATGGATTTGAATTTACATGTCCAGTTGATAGTTATTTCAAAAACGTATATGAATTATATTGCATTTACGGTAATGTATCCGAAATGATTTTAGATAAACCAATCTCTAAGGGGGGCAGTTGGGCTAGTTTTAGAAATGAAATTATTATGAAATCAGATGAGAAATTCTTTACACCGAATCCTTTTACTGGATTTAGATTTATTGCAGTAGAAAATTAAAATTCTTTAAATAATTCTGATTGTTTTTTCATTGCTAATTCAATTTCCTTAGTTGTTCTTGGAACACAACTAGAAAGATTTTCTGGCGCTGAGTTTGTAATTAGAATATCATCCTCAATCCTAATACCTATATTCCACCACTTTGGATCACAAGGCGAACCTTTCTTAATATAAATGCCAGGTTCAACAGTAATTACAGTATTGGGCTGAAAATTTTCCATAGTTCCTGGGTCATGAACATCTAAACCCAAGTAATGCGAAGTTCCGTGCATAAAATATCGCCTGATTTCAAATGGAGATTTTATAATCCCTAATTCTTGTAATCTTTGAGAAATGACTGTTGTTGCAATTGTATTGGTAATATAAAAAGGGTTTCCAGGCCTACACTCTGCAATAGCCTTTTCTTGGGCTTCAAGAACAATATCATAAATAATTTTTTCTTCTTTTGTATATTTACCATCAACTGGGATTGTTCTAGTGACGTCTGCAGTATATCCATGATATTCTGCACCAACATCGCTTAAGAGTAAATGATTCCCTTTCATTGTTTTCCTATTAGTTGTGTAATGAAGAATACAGGAATTTTCTGCAGCACCTACTATTGAGGGATAACCAGGGTATTCAGCACCCTTTAATTTAAATACTGCTTCAACTACAGCTTCAGCTTGATATTCCTTCATTCCTGGCTTAAGGACTTTCATTAACTCGTTCTGAGCATCACATGTTATTGATATTGCTTTTCTTAATAAAACCAGCTCCTCTTCAGACTTAACTTCTCTTAACTGAGCCATCCAGTTTTGGATTTCAATTTCATTAATATTAAACTTATCATATAAGTGAGTACCATTAAAATCTTTATTAAATATAGATAGATGACCTAACTTATAATTATCATGGACAAATAAAGAGTCAATAGTAGATAAATCGATTTCAGCCCAATTAAATTGATCAATATCAAAAGATTTTTCTAATTCAAGAAATTTTTCAGAACCTTTAATACCTAATTTTTTACCAACCCAAATTTCTGAGTTTTCATTTCTTTTTTTAATTAGTAATAGTTCACTAATAGTGTCTTGATCTAAAACTACTGGATTCTTAAATAAAACTAAAGCACTATTAGGTTCATTTAGTCCTGTTAAGTAATAAAAATTTGGGTCTTGATGAAATTCATAATCAACATCGTTAGATCTAACCATGCTTTTTCCAGAATAAAAAATAGCCATACTATTTTCTGGTAAAAAAGTTTTAACAGCCTTTCTTCTATCTAAATGAAATTTTGCAGGGAGTAAATCTGTATCATATATTCCAAAATCAACAAATTTATTATCAATTAAGGAATTATTATATTCTTGTGAGAAAGTATAAAAATGAAAAAGTATAATAAAAAATAAAGGGGTTATATATCTCATAATTCCATTTACTAAAGTAGTAAGGATTTTTGAGAAAAATTTAATTTACATTAAACCGTTAGATTTGGCAGTTGCCAAAACTGCAGAAATACCTTTTTTATTAATAGTTCTAATAGCTGCAGCAGAAACCTTAAGGGTTATCCATTTATTTTCTTCAGGAATAAAAAACTTCTTAGTTTGAAGGTTTGGATAAAACTTTCTTTTTGTCTTTCTATTAGATTTTGAAACGTTATTTCCACTAATAACTTTCTTCCCTGTAATTTGGCAAACTCTAGACATTTTATTAAAAATTTGAGGTGCAAATTAAGTTCATTTTTATGGAATTAGCAAATATTAAATCAAATATCATCTTCTCTTTTTTTGCTGTTGCTTAGCTACATCTTCCAAACGTTGTTGAAAACGAGATTTCTTTTTAATTTTTTTCTTATTTGACTCTATTTTTTCTCTGATTTTGTCCTCATCAATAAGGTATTTTTTAATACCCCACATAATTCCAATATTCATAATATTTCCACAGAAATAATAATAACTAAGTCCTGATGAATATTTATTAAAAATGAAAATGAACATTATTGGCATCATGTACATAATTACCTTCATGTTTGGCATTCCAGGTTGAGTTGGTGCTATTTGACTACTATTAGTCATCGTGTAAATTAAAGTGGAACCTGCCATCAATAAAGCAAATAAGCTTATGTGGTCGCCATAAAGAGGGATTGTAAAGCCAAAGTCAAAAATAGAATCAAAAGAACTTAGATCCTCAGCCCACAAAAAACCCTTATGTCGTAAACTTAAACTAGCTGGGAAATATCTAAAAACAGCAATTAAAATTGGCATCTGAATAATCATAGGAATACAACCAGCCATAGGGTTTACGCCAGTTTGTTTATATAATGCCATAGTTTCCTGCTGTTTTTTCATAGCTGTATTTCTATCAGTTTTACCCTCGTATTTAGCAGTAATCTTACTCATCTCAGGCTTAATAACTTTTGTTTTAGCAGTTGACATATAGTTTTTATAAGTCAATGGCATTATTACAATTTTCACAATAATAGTTAGCAATAATATTACCAACCCTAAATTAAATCCTGAAGACAATAAAAACTTAAAAACAGGATCGATTAAATATCTGTTTACCCATGCAAAAACACTTCCTCCAAGATTGATTAACCCTTCAATTTCACTATCATAGGTTTCTAACAAATCATAATCATTTGGAATAAATAAGAATTTAAAAGTAACATTACCTCTTGAGGGAATAGATGATTTAGAAGCGTAGGAATCGGTATACTTGTCATCTTCTAGATTACGATGTACTATTTTACTTTTACCTAGACCTTCCTCATTCTCACTTAATAAAATTGAAGAGAAGAATTTATGTTTAAAAGCAATCCAATTTATATTACTTTCCAAATCTTCTTCATTATCTGAAGTTTCAGAAAGCCAGTCTCTAGTAGTTCCAAAATATCTATACATAATTGTACAAATCATTCTCTCGTCTTCTGCAAGTTTTTCAGTTGAAAGACCTTTCATTGACCATTTTAAATCTACATCTGACTTAATATCATTTTCAATATTATGATAATCGATATTAAAATCAACATCATATTTGTTTTTAGATAAATGGTAAGAAAACTCTAGATATTTATCTACAGAACCTGCGTTTGCTCTAAAAACTAAAACACTATCATTTTGAGTTACTAGATTAAAGAATAAATCTTTTGTTTCAACTGGAACAACTTTTTCAGCATCAACTATTGTTAAACTCATTTGAGATGATTCCTTTTCAAAAAGAGATAATGGTTTATTCTCATCATTTATGAAACTATTATAAGTTCTATACTTAAATAATCCATTATTATCAAGTTCAACCATTTCTGCATTACTAATTCTTGCACCTTTGGAAGTAAAAGAAACTTTTATTTTATTATTTTCTAGCGTATATTCTTTTTCATCACCATTAACAGAATTATAAAAAATGCCATAGTTTTCGATCCGTTCTAATCTCTGCTTTTGTTCGATAAGTTTTTTATAAATAACATTATCAGCAGAATCAATTTCAGTAATAGATGAAGTATTCTCTAGATTTTCAGATTCTAAATCATTTTTATTGTTATCTAATGAGTTTTGTTGTGGAGTATTTTCGTCAGCTTGATTTGCAATAGGTTGCTCATCGGGCTGGTTTAAAAACATAAATGCCATAACAACAGCACCTATCAAAATTAAACCAGTTGTAGTATTTTTATCCATTATAAAAGAAATTAATTGGCAAATATATTTTTTCTAAATCAAAAATGTAAGTGAATATCAATTATTAATAGGAAATCATGGATTAACTTATTGAAACAACGTTGATAACTTTGTGAATAAAGGAAAAATGAATAGTTACTAAAGCTTAGCAACATAAAATATTTTTGTGTAAAAGAATATCTAAAATGTTTGCAACTTTATTTGTAAAAAAAAGAATAACTCATAGGATATTAGCTAAGCAGTTTGTTCACAGAACACTAATTGCATTAGATGAGACTTTTGAAGACTTTTTAGATGCCATTTATAATGACTCCGAATTAAAGTCATATCCCAATTTAAATTACAAAGATCCAAAAGTATTAATGTTTATTATTATAGCAGGCAATATTCGTTTTTTTGAAAGAATACTATCTAGTCATGAAGAAAATACAATTTGCAATTCAATTATTCTTGAAATGAGTGAAGTTTTTGAAATGGATTTTAATATAATGAAAGAAGAGTTAGAGAGCTATAGTTCCTTTATTTCTAGAGTAAATCATCCATCTAAAAATATTTTATACGGCATGTCTAAAGCTGTTTTTTTTAAATTCAAACTTGGCAAATATCAGGATGAATATTTTGCACAACTCAATACTCCAAATCCTGTTTTTCTTAAAAAAATTGATGTTTTAATTGAGAATTTTATTTGGGATTGGAAAACAATTTTTGAAAAATCTAAAATTTCTTATTAGTTAGTTTAGTCCAAAGTTCTTAATAGCCATTTCTTTTATATCATTTCCAATTGCTAAACAAGCGGTTGCAGCCGGTGATGGAGCATTTAAAACATGTATACTATTTGAAGTGAATTCTATTCTAAAATCATCTTTAGTATCGCCATTTTGACTTAGTAATAAAGCCCGAACTCCTGCTCTGCCCTGTTTAATGTCATTCATAGTTAAGGAGGGTATTAATTTCTGAAGTGTTTTTAAGAATAACTTTTTTGAAAAAGCTCTCCTATATTCATTAATTCCATAGGATGCATTTTTCATAAAGAGTTGCCAAGTTCCAATATAAGTTAGAGCATTTAAAGAGTCATTAAGACTGAAATCTGTTTTATTATAACCTTCTCTTTTAAAGCTAAAAACTGCATTTGGACCACACTCGACATCTCCATTTACCATTCTTGTAAAATGGACTCCTAAAAATGGAAAAGCTGGATCTGGAACAGGGTAAATAAGATTTTTTACTTTATATTTTGCATGGTCTTCTAATTCGTAGTAATCACCTCTAAAACCTACAATTCTTTCTTTTAATGGAATGCCATCATTTTTAGCTAATCTGTCAGCTTGGAGACCACCACATACAATTAAGTACTTTGATTTAAATTCAACTTCCTTAGTTCTGACAATTTTAATATCACCATCATTATCAATATTCATGACTTCTTGTGACAAAATTACTTTACTATTTTCATTTAATCCACAAGCAACTTCAATCATCTTATTTGTAGCCTGAACATAATCAATTATCCCCGTGCAAGGAACCCAAATCCCTGCTATACCATTGACTTCAGGTTCTAAATCCATTATCTGTTTTGAATTAATCTTTTCAATTCCTTCTGTATTATTTTCTAAACCATTATTGTAGATTTTATCTAAAAACTTTAGTTCTTTATTTTTAGTAGCAACAACAACTTTTCCACAAACATCATGATTAATTTTATGTTCTTTTGAGAACTTAACTAATTCATGTCTACCTAAGACACAGTTTCTTGCTTTATTAGACCCTGGGGTATAATATAGTCCTGAGTGAATAACTCCTGAATTATTCCCAGATTGATGTTTAGCAAGATGATCTTCCTTTTCAATTAGAAGTAAATTTTTATTAGGAAAATATTGTTGTAATTTATAAAATGTAGCTGCACCTACAATACCTCCCCCAACTACTGTAATATCGTAAATATTATCCATAAGATTCTAAAATAATTTCTTCTTTAGGAACTTGAAAAAGCAATATTAAACCGATTATAAAAAAAACTACTAATGCAACAATAGAATTTCTCATACTGCCTGTAATCTGTTCAATAAAACCATATGAAAACATTCCTATTACAATACCTAATTTTTCTGAAATATCATAAAAAGAAAAAAATGAGGATGTATCTTTTGTGCCTATTGGAATATATTTTGAGAAAGTACTTCGTGATAATGATTGAATTCCTCCCATTACCAAACCAACAAAACCGCAAACAAAATAAAAATGTATAGGTTCATAAACTACAAATGCAGTTAAGCATAGAACAATCCAAATAAAAACAACTAGTTTCAGTGCAAAAAGATTGCCTTTCAGTTTAGAAATTCTTGCCAATAAAAGAGAGCCTGGAATAGCTATTAATTGAATTAGTAATATGCTAATAATTAAACCAAGTTTTGAATTATTTTCTTCACCCCAATTAATTTCTTTTGTTCCAAAGTATACAGCTACCAACATAATAGTTTGTACTGCCATACTGTAAACAAAAAATGAGTATATAAATCTTTTGAGTCTTTTAGTCTTAATTATATATTTTCTAACATTATTAAGCTCTAAAATCCCTTTCTGATACGTTGACTTTTCATTGATTTTAATTCTATTCCCTTTAGGAAGACTTTTAAAAGTTATTTGGGAAAATCCAAACCACCAAAAGCCAGTTAATGCAAAGCACATTCTTGTATAAAAAGAACGTTGATCTTCTGGTGCAGTAAAAATTAAAAATAAGCAAAATAAAAGAAGAATTACACTTCCAAAATAGCCCATAGAAAAACCTCTAGCTGATAAACTATCATGATCTTTTTTGTGAGCTATTTCAGGCAGAAATGCATTATAAAAAACTAAACTACTCCAAAATCCAATACCTGTAATAACAAATAAAAGCATACTAATTTCCAAATGATTTTTATCAAAAAATGAAAGAAGTACACATGAAAATGAGCCCAGATAACAGAAGAATTGCATAAATGCTCTTTTATTTCCTGTAGAATCTGCAATCCCAGATAAAATTGGAAGAATAAAAACAAGAAGTAAGAAATAACAAGAACTTAATAAAGTAATAAGTGCAGTATTAATAAATTCGAATCCAAAGAAAATAACTTTCTCATCAACATAACCCTCATAAAAAATTGGAAAAATTGCACTAGATATAACTAAAGGGTAAACTGAATTTGCCCAGTCATAAAAAGTCCAGGCTTTTTGAATCTTTTTATTTTCTTTATTCACTGAATTACTCTATAATAATAAATTCAACCCTTCTATTCTTAGCCATGCTAAACATAGAAGATCCTTTTGAAGCAGGCTTATCAGATTTGAAATTTTGTGTGTTTAATCTTTCAGATAAAATTCCATTTTTCATTAAAAAATCTTTTACAGATTTCGATCTGTAATCACCTAGATTTATTAGTTTCTTATTTTCTGGATCATCTTTAATAGCTTCTGTTTCCAGGTTATCAGTATGTCCATTAATACTTAACTTTAACTCAGGATTCTCTTTTAATATTTTCACTAAATTGTATAATTTGTCATCAAACATTGGATCTAACGTGTAATTCTCTACATCAAAATATATTGAATGTTTTTTTAGTTTCGTATTTAATGGTAAACTTTCATCTATATCTACATCTAAATGGTATATAATAGATTCTCTTTTTTTTCTTCCATCATTATTACAATTACAGGAAGATGAGTCATCAATCAATCTCACCTCAATTTTATCAACGTAATAATAAGCTTCAGCAAGCTGAACTCCATTAAAATCTTTGGGTTTTAATAGCTTTTCATATTTAGTGTCTTTATTGTTATAAAAATTTCCAATAGTAATATATTTCTCTTTTCCATCTGCTTGATAAATCCCACATATCTTCTCCCATTTATATCTTGATTTAAAAATTTTATTTTCTTCGTCTTTTAATACTTTGTCAAGTTCAGATTTATCACTGAAAATAATATCTCCTTTTTTATCTAATGAAAGAGGTGTTTCGCTAAAGTGAATGCCTATATTATCAATTGCATATCTACTCAAATCTGCCAAACTTATATGAACATTAATACAATAGTCTAATCCACTAGTAAGTGACTTAATTAACTTTGTTTGTAGATACGTTCTAGGCTTTTTATTGTTGTAACTAAAAGTTAAAATACCTGCATAATTATCTCCATCTTTAGGATACTCCTTACCATAAATATTTTCAGGGACAGAAATATCACCCTTAATACTTTTAGAAAAAAGATCAGCTTTAAGAGCAGTAGGAGATTGCCAGTCACTAGCAAAATTAATTTGGCTTAATTTTTTTAACTTTCCTTCTATACTTTCAAAACTTGAATTAAGAACTAGATTATTATCATCTTGCCCTACATAAGAAGAAATAAAAAAAACAATATATATAAAAGTAATTATTTGATTTCTCATTTTTTTAATTAATTAGATTTAATACTATTGATAAAACATTTAACCTTTTCTGGATCAGTATCTGGATACACACCATGACCTAAGTTAGCAATATGTCTAGTGTTAACAAACTTATCAAGCATTTCTTTAGTCTTTTTTTCAATTAAATTAAAATCTCCGTATAAAACACAAGGGTCCAAATTACCTTGAAGAGTTTTTGTGTTATCAAAGAGTTTTATACTTGATTCAATATCCATTGTCCAATCTAGACCAATAGTATTACAATTTAGATCTTTCATATTTTCGAGTGCAAAAAAGGCACCTTTACTAAAACTAGTAATTGGAACATCATTAATTGAATTACAAATAATCTTTATGTATTTCATGCCAAACTCATTGTAATATTCAGGTGACAAAATACCAGCCCAAGAATCAAAAATTTGAATCATATCAACTCCAGATTCAATTTGCAACTTTAAATATTGTATTGTGGTTGTAGTTATCTTTTCTAAAAGAAGGTGTGATAATTCTGGTTCTCTATATAAAAAACTTTTAGCCTTGCTAAATGTTTTAGACCCCTGACCTTCTATCATATAAGCAAAAATAGTCCATGGAGAACCTGCAAAACCAATTAGAGGAACTCTTTGAGAAAGTTCTTTTTTAGTGATTTTTATTGCTTCAAAAACATAAGATAATCTGTCTTCTAAATTATTATTATTTAAAGAAAATATATCATTTTGATTTAAAATTGTTTTGGGAAAATAAGGACCTTTATTTTCAACCATTTCATATTTTAGCCCCATAGCCTGTGGAACAACTAAAATATCAGAGAAAATTATTGCAGCATCTACTTCTAGAATATCTACTGGTTGAATTGTGACTTCAGCTGCAAGTTGGGGTGTTTCTACCAATTCTTTAAACCCACTCAAAGAATTTCTAATTTTCCTATATTGGGGAAGAATTCTTCCCGCTTGTCGCATTAACCAAACAGGCGTTCTTTCAATATTTTCGCCTTTAGCAGCTCTAAGTATTAAATCATTCTTTAAATTCATTGTGTAAATGTATAAAAGACTACCAATAAAAAATCAAATCAATAAAATCAAATCAATAAAAATTATCCTATTATTTATTTTATTTTCTAATTTTCAAAAATATTGGTCACAATCCAATTTAGCAAATAATTATTCAAATGATACCATTGTTGTTATTACAACAATGGAAAATAAAGAAATAAGAGGTTTATTAATTAGCAAAGACGAAAATGTATTTATTTTAGAGATTGCAAACGAAAATAAGATTTTTGATAAAGATGAGATTATTTCATATAGGTTTATTACAAGAAATCAAATTAAATCCATTAAAGAGTTTGAAAATCCGAATCCAATATATACAAAATATTGTTATTTACCCTCAGCTTATATTGTTGAAAAAGGATCTATAACTACCAACTCTCATTATTTCATAACAAGTAATTCAAAGATTGGTTTATATGAAAATTTTGAATTCTCAATTGGAAATTTATTTATTTTTAATGTTTTTTCTACTTTCACTTACTCTAAAGAAATATCTACATCGTTTAGAGCCGGAGTCTCAGTAATTGGGAATTTTGATGTGCTAAGCTCTTCAAGTGGTACTAGTGACTTTAATGGTATCGGAATTATACCCAGGATTACTTATGGTGATAAACTTAAAAATACTACAACTGGTTTATTTGTATATCAATCTAGTTTTACTGGCTTTTTTTATGGCGGTTATCTAGCAAGTCAGAAAAAAATTTCGGAAAGATTTACATTAGCAGCTGAAATTGCAGGAATTAAATTTGAAAATTATTACGGTTTAGTGAATAATTTAATAATTAATTTTATGAGGAATCCTAGTGAAAATTGGAGTTTTGGAGTTAGTTTAATTAATGTAGATCTTATTCCAGTTACAACTGGAAACGATATTTCACCAATCCCATATTTTGGGATTCAAAGAAAATTTTAACTATCTAGCTAAAAGAACGTAACCTTGGAAACTTTTCTCTTCTCCTGAAGAACTATCTATTAAATCTACTCTCCAAATATATGAATCTGAAGGTGCCTCTTTATTTATAAAAGTGCCATCCCAACCGTAATCTTCACCAAATAAGTCAGTTTGAAAAACTAGCTCACCCCATCTATTGAATATTTTAAAAGAATAACTGTCCACTGATATTTTATCACCTACAGGAGAAAATACATCATTTAGACCATCTCCATTTGGAGTAAATGAATTTGGCATATAAAAGACATATTCAGCTTTTACATCAAGTGTGCCAAATGTAGAGTCCGAACAACCATTCTGATTTTCGACATATAATTTAACGTTATATTGTTGTTCAATAGTTCCATCAAAATCAAATATTGGATTCTGGTTAGTATCACTGCCAATTATTGTATTTGTACTATCATAAAAAGTCCAATAAAATGATACAACGTCTAAACTTGAGTTATCTACAAACTGAACTCTAGGTGATAGTATTGAAGCTGGATTTGGGGAAGAAACAAATCCTGCAAGTGGATAATCATATACTTCAATATAGTTAGTATATAAAGTTTCGTCCTTACAACCATTAGAGTTAGTGACTTCCAATGATACATTGTAAGTTCCTGGAGTATTATAAAACGTTGATACAGTATCTAAATTAGTAGAACTAAAAGTATTTCCAAGATCCCATTGACAGCTAAAGACTTGAGACAAATTAGTATTGTTTTGAAAATTAATTTCAACTGGCCAACATCCACTTGTTATATCAGATGAAAAATTTACTACTGGCAAATCAAACCATGAAACTAGAATAGAATCTTTTTCTAATGGTGTCTCACAATTATCAGTCAATGTTAAATAATAATAGGTGTTATTTCTCAGTGGAGTAGTATAAGCTGTATTTTGATTACTAAAGTTAGATCCATTTGCATATGACCATGAGAAATTATAGGGCCCTGAATCGCCTCCTAAACCAGATGCAACAAGATTTACACTATCTCCTGGGCATATGCTATCTGGAGGTGTGAAATTTATAGATAAAGATGGGTTTACAAGAACTAATACCGAATCAATTTCAGAAGTACAATTTAAACTATCTTCTACAGTTAAGCTGTAATACTGAGAAGCTATTGGGGAGACACTATGTGGACCACTCCCTGAAAATCCATTATTCCAATTATAAATGTAAGGCGATGTGCCTCCAGAAACTGTAGAGCTAATTAAAGCTGTTCCTCCTGTACAGATTGTTGTATCAATACTTAATAAAGCTAATAGAGGGTCGATATCGGGAATTGTAATAGCTGTATCTGCATAACATCCAGTGGTGTCCAAAGATCTTAAAACATAATTACCTGCACTTAAATTACTAAATACAACTGAATCTGTAACATTACTATCAATACCAAAAGTATTATTACTAAAACCATCCAGAAGTTGAATTATCCAAGGTGGGCCGTCAGTACCACCAGGCATTGCGGTTATTGAGGCATCACTGCCACCGTAACAAGTTATTCCATTAATTGTTGGTACTGGTTTATCACATGTGTCACAAAGAACATTAATAAATATACTGGCAGTATCAGTACATCCTCCATTTAAATCTGTTACTACCACATTATAATAGGTACTAACAAATGGTATAGAATAGGGACTTTGATCTGACGTACTAGAAAGAAAAGATGGAGGAGTCCATTGAAAACTAAAGTTATTTGGATCAGGAATGGTAGGACATGTTTTAAAAGTAGTAACTGGTCTTTTATTATCTGCAAGAGGTGCAGTTAAACTTGGACAGACATTATTTAAATCACTTTTTAGATTTAAAGAAGTATTATAAGGAAATATTTGATGCGGAACAGACCAGTTATTAGTGTAAGCATTATTGGCAGTGTTGTCAAAACAAACTTCAACTACTAAATTTGAAATACCATCCCACTCATAAGCAGTCGTAAGAACAAATTGATTTATTCCTATTGCAATTGTTACATTTTGAGGACTAAAAACAGTAGTTAGTCCACCTTGCCATGTATTAAGGGTGTTTTGATTTGTACAACCCATTTTAATAGTATAATTTGGAAAAATTGCGGCAGCATTATTTTGGGCAATAGCATCCCAAGCAATTTCAGTTATTTTTCCTCCGGAAAATCCAGAGGCTATTAGTTCTGCAGCTCTAAATAAATACTGCTCTTTTACTGACTCATAATAAAAACCAAAAGGTGAAGGATATTGTGTACCACTATTAGAACCCATATCAGTACCAATAGTTTGAGAGGAAGAGGGTGCATTACAAGTCGTTGCTCCACTTGGTCCGCAAAACGCAGGAACACCACCTCCAAGCCCAGCATCTAAAAATACAGTGTCACCACAAAAAACATTTGTATCACTAGCAGTTAGTGTTATATCAGGAGAATAAGCAGGTAAAACGTTTACACTTAAAGTATCCACTTTTACGCAACCTAAATTACTAACTATGGTTACTTCATATTCATAAAGCCCAGGAATAGAGGAATTGAATTCAGGTGTTGCAGTATTGGAATTAGTTAAAGAGGTTGCAGGATTCCACTGGTAACTATAATTTCCAATAGGAGATGGTGAAGCATTAAATTGTATTAATGAATTTAAACAAGTTGTAGTTGCAGACTGAGTTAAGGAGTAATTAAAATCTGGTACGACATCAACAGATATTGTATCTGTATTTGAACATCCACCTGAAAGATTACTTACAACTTTATAAACTGTTGAATAAGCAGGATTTATAACAGGATTAGAACAACCATTACAAGAAAAATTATTTCCTAAAGAAATAGGATCTCCACTAATTACACTCCAATTAAAATTAGAACCTCCAGATGAATTTAAAAGTGTAGGAACTCCTTGACACATAGTAACATCAGGACCTGCATATGTGCTTGAAATAACAGTTAAACCAATTGCAGAGGAAGTAGTACCAACTGTTGGACAAGCATTATCGTTTACTGTAACACTAATTGTAGTGAAGGGGTTTGTGCCTGGTAAAACTACCATACAAAAACTTGCAGTTACAGGCGAAAAGAAACCATTTTGAGTTACTGTAGATCCAGGAAATAATTGAGTAATATTAGAAGTTATAAATAGTGAATCTGTTAGATTTGCATCTGTAAATTCCATGTCAAAGCAAATACTATCACCATCACAGGCCTGAATATCAAAAGGACCTGTTAATATCGCATTTCCGTAAAAATTAACAATCCCTCCAACAGGTGGTGAAGGACCAATATTTGTACAAGCAATAATTTCAAATTGAAAATCTTGCATTACACTTCCGACTAAATCTCCATTAGTGTTAAATTCTTCAATTAAGACAACAACTACAAAATTACCTTGAATTGCTGGTGTAAAAGTAATCTCACCAGTATTCGGATTAATAGCAATTCCATTAATAGGTGAGGGACCTGTGTAACCAGCAGCATATGGTGCTGAAACACCTGGTTGCTCAAGTGCATCAACTAATGAAAAGTGTAATGAGTCTCCGTCGGGTTCAATAACTCCGAAATTATAATTAACAGGTTGATTAATACAATTGTAAGGAATTGGCTGAGAGGTAATTATCGGGGAGGAATTGGTAGGTGCAGTTACGCTATTAAGAACAGTTTCAAAATAATAATCATTTGAAATACCAACTAAGTTTACTGATTGATTTCTACAACAATCGTCATAAGAAAAGACCCAACTGTCACATGGTCCTGGAAGAGTTATAGTGTCTTGCCAAACATGCATATAAACACCTGGAAATGCACCACCATTACATTCACTCTGACCTTGATTTAAAATTAATGGACATAATTGAGATACTTCATCTTGAAAAATAACATTAGGAAGTGAAATATTTGGAGAATTGAGTCCGCATGTATTTGTAGCTGTAATTGGCTCAGCTGCATTAGTCATAAAAGAATTACCACAATCTTCAAAAACTGTTAACGTAATTACCCAAGTGTTTGGACCAATATATTCATAGGTTATATTCCCTCCCGGAACATGAGATGCTAGGACTTTATTTGAAAAAATAAATATTAGAAATGTGAAAATAAAATATTTTATAAAATTTTTCATACATAAAATTAATGAAAATATTTAATTATAAGGTTATCAATTGATAATTATTAAGTAATATTAAATAAATGTTTAATTATAATTAGTAGAAAAATTACTTTTTTGATTTTTGGTTCTTCGACAGTTCCTTACCAACAAAGGTTCCTTCAATAATTTGCTGTTGAAAATCCTTCATTCCACCTGGTGAATGAGGAACCATCACAGTATTGTTGTTTTCGTTAGCGCCAATTGATGTTAAAGTATCAAAATATTGTGTCATTAAAACAAACTGCATTATTTCCTGAGGATCTACCTCATGCAAAGCTTTCTGAAAATCTTCAACAGATTCTTTAAATCCTCTAACAATTTCTAATCTTTGCTGAGCTATACCTTCTCCAGATAATCTTTTAGAATCTGCCTCTGCTTCTGCTCTTTTAACTATTTTGATTTTTTCTGCCTCTGCTTCTTGAAATGCAGCTTCTTTGTCTCTTGTAGCAGCGTTTATTTTATTCATAGATGCTTTTACGAGCTCATCTGGATTAATATCAGTTATTAAAGTTTTAACAATTTTATAACCATACTTATCCATTTGAGTAGTTATATTATCTCTAACAGCTAATGCAATACTATCTTTTTTTGCAAAAACATCATCTAAACCAAGTTTAGGAACTTCAGCTCTTACTTCGTCAAAAATATAGGAGGCTATTTGACCATGAGGGTCATCCAATTCGTAAAAAGCTTCGTACACTTTTGAATCAACAATTCGATATTGAACTGAAATTTTTAAAATTACAAATACATTGTCTAAAGTTTTAGTCTCTACATCTACGTCAAGCTGCTGGATTCTTAAATTTTCTTTAGATGCAATTATTTCAATAAATGGTATTTTAAATTTTAGTCCTGGCTGAGAAATCCTACTAAACTTCCCTAGTCTTTGTATCACCCAAGACTGACGCTCAGGGATTATCATAATTGATTTAAGAATTAGAAATAAAATTAATGAGTATACAAAAATGTCAATATAGATCATAAAATATTTTTTAAAAGATTTATTGTAAAATAGGCAAAAAAATTAAGGATTTATTACGTTTTCAGATATTTTTATAAAGTTTTCTACAGTTCCAAAACTCAAACTGTCGATAATTATTTCAGGATTACTTTCTACTATTCCCATTGACAAAAAAGGAATATCATAAGATTTCATTTCATTTTTAAAAACATCAATCTCAGCTTTTGCAACAGTAACCAATATTCTGCCTTGTGATTCCCCAAATAAAAATGCATCTTTACGTAAATGGTTTGGCAAGGAAATATTACAACCTAAACTTGAAGACATAGCCATTTCAACTAATGAAACAAAAAAACCTCCGTCTGCACAATCGTGAGCTGCATTAATTAGTTTTTTTTGAATTAATTGCTGAACACAACTTTGAAGATTAAATTCTTCGTCTAAATTAAAATAAGGAGCTGGAGATTTTTCGATTTTATGATATTTAACTAAGTATTCTGAAGAAGATATATCCTCAACTATTTTACCAATCAAAAATATATGATCTTTTTTAGATTTAAAATTTAAACTCATTACATTTCTTACATCATCTATTAAGCCAATCATCCCTATAGTGGGAGTAGGGAAAACAGGAACTTCTTTACCATTTATAACAGATTGGTTGTAAAAACTAACATTTCCTCCTGTTACTGGGGTTTTGAATTTTTCACAAGCTTTCGACATTCCTTTAATAGCTCCGACAAATTGCCAATAAGATTCAGGATGGTATGGATTTCCAAAATTTAGGCAGTTTGTAATTGCAGAGGGGATTCCACCTGAAACTGTAATATTTCTAGCAGCTTCAGAAACTGCAATAGCTGTGCCTTCTTCAGGATCAGCATGAACATATCTTGAATTACAATCTACAGACATCACTATACCTTTATTGGTACCTTTAACTAAAGCAACTCCTGCATCTGATGGGTTGTTTGTGGAAACATTATTAGTTCCAACCATGCTATCATATTGTTCATAAACCCATCTTTTTGAAGCAATATTGGGTTGCGAAAAAAGAAATTCACCAACTACAACTAAATCATTCGGCTCATTTACTTTGTTAATATTGAATTCTTTATACTTTTTAAAATATTCAGGCTCTCTATAATCTCTTTCATATTGTGGGGCTCCTCCTCCAAGAACTAATGAAGAAGGTGGTAAACTCGCAACGCATTCCCCATTTTTATAAAATTCTAAAATATCTCCCGATATAACCTCCCCAATAAGTTCACAATTCAAATCCCATTTGTCAAAAATATTTTTGACTTGAGATTCTTTATCTTTCTCTACAACTACCAGCATTCTTTCCTGTGATTCAGAAAGTAAAATCTCCCAATCTTTCATATTAGTTTGTCTTGTAGGTACCTTATCTAAATCTATTCTCATTCCCACATTTCCGGCTGCACTCATCTCGGACGATGAACATGTTATTCCAGCTGCGCCCATATCTTGCATACCAATAACTGCATCAGTCTTAGCTAATTCTAAAGATGCCTCTAACAAGAGCTTTTCTTGAAAGGGGTCACCAACCTGAACAGCGGGAAGATCATCCATTGAATCTTCTGTCATATCCTTTGACGCAAAAGCAGCACCGTGAATTCCATCTTTCCCTGTCGAAGAACCTACAATAAATACAGGATTTCCTGGACCAGAAGCAGTTGCAGAAATTAAATCGTCAACTTTCATTATTCCAGCAGAAAAAGCATTAACTAGAGGGTTTTGATCATAACTTTTATCAAAAAAAACTTCCCCAGAAAGTACAGGTATTCCAAAAGAATTTCCATAATCACTTATTCCCTTAACAACACCCTTAAGAAGCCACTTGGTTCTTTGATTCTCATATGATCCAAATCTCAGCGAATTCATCTGAGCAATTGGTCTTGCCCCCATCGTGAAAATATCTCTGTTTATTCCTCCAACGCCAGTAGCTGCTCCCTGATAAGGTTCTAAAGCACTAGGATGGTTATGAGACTCGATTTTAAAAGCACAAGCTAATCCATCACCAATATCAACTAAACCAGCATTTTCTTCTCCGGCTTTGACAAGCATGTGAGGGCCGTCTTTTGGAAGTTTTTTAAGCCAATGGATTGAATTTTTATAGGAACAATGCTCAGACCACATTACAGAGTATATACTGAGCTCTGTGAAATTAGGTGTTCTACCTAAAACATCACAAATATTTATAAATTCTTCTTTTTTTAAACCCAACTCAAGAGCTTGGTCTACGTTGGATAATTTAATTTGAGTCTTGTTTATCATTTAAAAAATATTCAACAAAAATAATTAAAGATGTAAATGATTTTATTAAAAAAATATTGATTTACTAACATTATATAAACGAATTCGATTATTTTACATTAAATAATGTTTATTTAAAAAAAAAAAATTTATTTCTTTATTATATATAATGACAATTCTTTTCTTTATAAAAAGAATTGATTTTTTTCAAATTAATGGAATAAAAAAAAATCATGTTTTATTTGCATTTCTAACTCAAGTTTTTGCTGGATTCATACTTTATTTAATCTATTCACAATACTACACAGAAAGATATACTGCAGATATATTCAAATATTATGACGACAGTCTTGTACTTTACGATACTTTTTTTAGTAATCCACTAGATTTTTTCAAAATTTTAATAGGATTAGACTGCGATAGTGAAGATTATTTGATTAATTATTTTTCAGAAATGAATCATTGGGATACTTCATATAAAAATTCATTAATGGATGAGTCTAGGCTATTAATAAGACTAAATGCTATTTTGAATATAATTGGATTAAAAAGTTACGGTTTTAATTTAATTTCATTTGTATTTATTGGCTTTTTAGGAAAGTTTTTAATTACTAAGAATTTAATTAAATATTATAAAAGTATAAATCCAATAATTCTATTTTGGGGTTTGATTTTGTTCCCATCTCTAATGTTATGGAGCTCTGGAATTCTTAAAGAACCTTTAATTATTTTTTCAATTGGATTAATTTTACAATCTTTTGGAGTTTTCAAGAGTAAAAAATGGTCAAGTTTAATTTTAGTTTTTTTTGGTTTAGTAATTATTTTTAAAGTAAAGTTCTATGTTTTTATATGTTTTTTACCCGCATTGATCTCTTTTTTGATTTGTCAGAATTGGAAAATAAAACCGTTAAAAGTTATTACCATAACTTCAATTTCTTTAAATATTCTATTAGTGATTTTAAGTACTCTTAAAAACTCTTACAATCCTTTAGAAATATTATCAAATAAGCAAAATGACTTTATCAAATTAGCAGAAATTTTTAATGCTGGGAGTAGTTTTAAAATGGTTCCTATGGATCCAAATATCAATTCTTTTTTAAGCTCTATTCCTTTAGGAGTTATAAATGGATTCTTCAGACCATTCCCATCTGACATCAATAAAATAATTCATGTTCTCCCCCTAATAGAAAATATTTTTCTTTACGTTTTAATTATTTATTTATTATACAAGTTGTTTTCATTAAAAATAAAACTTGAAACAGTTTACTTAAATATATTATTGAATTCAGTATTTTTTATATCTCTTTTGTTTGTCATTACTGGAATTAGCACTCCAGTAATTGGTGCTCTAGTTAGATATAAATTACCTGGGACAATATTCATGATAATCTCAATATGTATAATGCATGGTCAAACTAAGAATTATGAAAATAATTAAATTAATTACTTTTTTATTGTTGATTTCATCTTCAGCTTGCAAAAAAAAAATTGAAGTAGATCTTATTTCTCATAATGGAACTATTTATTCCTTAGACGACAACAATAATATTTATGAAGCTGTTGCAGTTAAAAATGGAAAAATAATTGCACTTGGAAAAAATGATCAAATACTCAATAAATATACTTCAGAAAAAAATATTGATCTTAAAGGATTCACTGTATTCCCAGGATTTATTGATGCCCATTGTCACTTTTTAGAATATGGACTTCAAAAAAACATGGTAGATGTTTCAGGGGCGCAATCATTTAAAGAAATTATAGAGATATTAAAACTTAATCAAAATAAAGTAGCAAATGAATGGCTTATAGGGTATGGATGGGATCAAAATCAATGGGGCGATAAAAACTGGCCTAATAACAAACTACTTAATGAAAATTTTAAAAACATAAATGTTATTCTTAAAAGAGTTGACGGCCACGTAATTATGGCAAATCAAAAAGCAATTCAAACATTAAAAATTCCTGTCGATACAATAATTTCAGCAGGATACATAGAAAAAATAGACAATATAGTTACAGGTTTATTTGTAGATAATGCTATGTCATTAATTTTAGATAAAATTCCTGAGTCTGATGAAATATTAAAGAAAAAAGCAATTTTAAAAGCTCAAGGTGATTGTTTAGCTCTTGGTCTTACTACAATTGATATTGCAGGACTTAAGAAAGACGATATTGATTTGTTAGAAAAACTGCATTTTACAAACGAATTAAAAATAAAGGTTTATGCTATGCTATCAAACAATGAAGAAAACTTTAAATTTTATATTGATAGTATTGGACACCCATATAAAACTAATAAATTGAATGTTAGATCTTTTAAGTTCTTTGCTGATGGTTCCTTAGGCTCGAGAGGTGCATGTCTTTTAAAGCCATATTCAGATCAAGAAAATTCACACGGAATGCTATTACAAAAAAAAGAAATATTTGAAAAAAAATTGAGGAAAATAAAATCAGCCGGATATCAAGCATGTACTCATTCAATAGGAGATTCAACAAATAGATCAGTTTTAAAATCATATTCTAAAATATTAAAATCTTCCAATGATTTAAGATGGAGGATTGAGCATGCTCAATGTGTTAATAATAATGATCTTCATTATTTTAAGGAATTTAATATAATCCCTTCAGTTCAGCCAACTCATGCAACTTCTGATTATTCTTGGGCAGCAAATAGGATTGGCAAAAAAAGGTTATTGAACTGCTACAGATATAAAACACTTTACGAAGAAAATTTTTTAATCGCACTTGGAACAGACTTTCCAGTAGAAAAAATAAATCCATTAAACACTTTTTTTGCAGCAGTTTTTAGAAAAAGTTTTGATGGGCGTCCTGTAAATGGATTTCAAAAAAATGAAGCATTAAGTAGAATTAATGCGTTAAAAGGAATGACAATTTGGTCAGCACTTGCAAATTTTGAAGAAAATGAGAAAGGAAGTTTAGAAATTGGAAAGTCTGGAGATATGGTTGTTCTAACTAAGAATATTTTGATTGTTGATGAAAAAGATATTTTAAAAACTAAAGTTTTATACACAATAATAAATGGCGAAATTGTTTACAAATATTAAAATTTATTTAGATTATATATGTTAAATATGTCTTAAATACAATTTGCAAATTACAGATATAACAGTATTTTTCTAAATTTGCAAAACTTTGATTCACTTTATGTTAGATAATAATGAAAAATTTATAGGAGAAGGACTAACTTATGACGATGTTCTATTAGTACCTTCGTACTCTGAAAACTTACCCCACGAAGTAAGTTTAGTTTCAAAATTTACTAGAAATATATCCATAAATACACCTATTATTTCTTCCGCAATGGATACGGTGACCGAACATCAATTAGCAATTTCAATTGCACAACAAGGAGGAATTGGTGTTATCCATAAAAATATGACTGTCGACAGGCAGGCAAATGAAGTTAGAAAGGTTAAAAGATCTGAAAGCGGAATGATTTTGGACCCAATAACTTTAAATGAGAAAGCTTTGATAGGTGATGCTTTAAAGCTTATGGCAGAAAATAAAATTGGTGGAATTCCTGTTATTAGTAAAGATAGAAAGCTTAGAGGGATAGTCACTAACAGAGATTTAAGGTTTGAAAAAGAGCTAAATAAGAAAATTGCTGATGTGATGACTATTAAAAATTTAGTAACTGCAAACGAAGATGTTGATTTAAAAAAAGCTGAAAATATTCTTCAAAAGCATAAAATTGAAAAACTTCCGGTTATTGATAAAAATGACTTTCTAGTTGGCTTAATTACTTTTAAAGACATAATAAAGGTAAAACAACATCCTAACAGTTGTAAGGATAAATTTGGAAGATTAAGAGTTGCAGCTGCAGTTGGAGTTTCAAAAGATACTTTTGAAAGAATTAAGGCTCTAGTAAAATCTAGTGTTGATGCAATTGTAATTGATACAGCTCATGGACATTCAAAGGGAGTAATTGATTTACTTAAAAAAGTAAAAAAAGAATACTCAAACTTAGATGTTGTTGTTGGCAATATAGCAACTGGTGAAGCTGCTATTGATTTAGTTCGTGCTGGTGCAGATGCGATTAAAGTAGGAATTGGACCTGGGTCAATTTGTACAACAAGAATTATTGCTGGTGTAGGATACCCTCAGCTTTCTGCAATTATGAATGTTAAAAAAGCAATTGAAAATTCAAATGTTCCTATTATTGCAGATGGTGGAATTAGGTTTACCGGAGACATTCCAAAAGCAATTGCAGCAGGAGCGTCAAGTGTAATGATGGGTTCAATGTTTGCAGGAACTCAAGAATCTCCAGGAGAAACGATAATATATGAAGGAAGAAAGTTCAAAGCATACAGAGGCATGGGTTCAATTGAAGCTATGCAACATGGTTCAAAAGACAGGTATTTTCAAGAAGATGAAAATGACATTAAAAAACTAGTTCCCGAGGGAATTTCAGCAAGAGTTCCTTTTAAGGGTTCATTAAAGGAAGTTGTTCATCAATTAATAGGAGGTCTCCGAGCTGGAATGGGTTATTGTGGATCAAAAAATATTGATGAATTAATGAATGCAAAATTCATTAAAATAACTAATTCTGGCATGATAGAGAGCCATCCACACGATGTAACAATTACAAGAGAATCTCCAAATTATAACTTAAGATAAAATAAACTTTTTCAACATGAAATTATTTAAAACACTATTATTAATACTTTTTGTTTCAACAGCTTTTAGTCAAAATAATGAAATTCTTAAAATTGATGAACAAGTTGTTAATAAATCTGAATTTGAACAAATTTATTGGAAAAATAAAAAAGAAAAAATAGCTACTAAAGAAGATTTAGATGAATATATTGAATTATTTATAAATTTTAAGCTTAAAGTAATTTCAGCTGAAGAATTAGGATTAGATACTACAAAAAAATTCATAGATGAGCTAAGTGGGTATAGGAATCAATTAGAAAAACCCTATCTAACAGATACTTCAATTACAGAAAGTTTAATCAATGAAGCTTATTATAGAACTATTAATGAAATAAATGCAAGTCATATAATGGTTAAATTAGGTCCTAACCCTAATCCTAGTGATACTTTAAAAGCGTATAATAAAATATCATCCTTTTTAGAAAGTATTAATTCCGGAGAATTATCTTTTGAAAAAATAGCAGAGGAATCTTCTGAAGATCCGTATGCAAAGACAAATGCAGGGAATCTTGGGTATTTTAATGCATTCAAAATGATCTACTCATTCGAAAATGCGGCATACAAAACACCTATTGGAGATGTGTCTAAACCAATAAGAACAAGATATGGATATCATCTTGTAAGACCAAATTCTACCAGAAAAGCAATGGGCAAGGTTAAAACAAGTCATATAATGATTACAACAAACCAAAAGCTTCCAAACAACAATAAAATAACTTCTGAAAAAATAAATACTATTTATAATGATTTAAATAATGGGATATTATCTTTTGAAGAACTTGCAAATAAATTCTCGGAGGACAGAAAATCGGCAAAAAACGGAGGAGAAATTGGTTGGATTAGTTCTGGAGGTAATGTTTATCCAGAGTTCGAGAAAACAGTTTTTTCATTAACGAAAAATGGAGATTTTTCTAAGCCGTTTAAAACTCCTAATGGATGGCACATTGTAAAAAGACTAGACTATGAACCTATTGGAGATTTAAAGTCTCTTAGTTATGAGTTAAAAAATAAAATTGAAAAAGATATGAGGGGACAAAAGACAAAATCTTCTTTCATAAAAAAACTCAAAGTAGATTACGCAGATTTAATTGAAGAGTTAATAACTTTAAATGAACTTAAAAAAATCCTTAATAATGAAAACTTTGATTTTAAAAACATGCCTTTAAATAAAGAAATTAAAGGAATTAATAATGTTATTTTATCAATTGAAAATAGATCCTATCTGATATATGATTTTTTAGAGTATTTATTGAATTTAAAAAAACTTGATAAAAATTTAATTATAAATAATACTTTAAGTAAACTATATGAGAAATTTGTAAATCAAAAGTTGATTGCCTTTGAAAAAACTCAACTCGAAAAAAAATATCCTGAATTTAAAGCCTTAATGAAAGAATATAGAGATGGAATTTTGCTTTTTGAGATTTCCGACCAGATGATATGGACAAAAGCAATTAAAGATACTTCAGGATTAAAAGAATTTTATATATCTAATACAGATACCTGGAAATGGCCAAACAGAATTAAAGCAACAATATATACTTCAGAATCTAAAAAAACTATTAGCAAAGCAATTTCTTTAAAAAAGAAAAAAGGTATTAATAACGATTCATTGATTAAAATCATCAATAAAGAAAATATTCTGAGTCTTTCTTACGAATCAAAAATCATAGAAGACTTTTCAAAATATAATACATCTTTTGAAGAACTAAAAAAGGGTTTTAACAAATTGATAAATTATAATGATAAGTGGACAACAATATATGTTGAAGAGAAATTGCCCATGGCAAATAAAAAATTAAAAGAATGTGAAGGGCTTGTTGTTTCTGCCTACCAAAATTACTTGGAAAAAGCCTGGATAGAAAACCTCAAGAATAATCATTCTATGACTGTAAATTATAATACATTATATAGTATAAAATATAAACCTTAATAATTGAAAATATATTATTTAAAACATATTCTATTTATTAGTTTTATTTTACTGTGTTTATCATGTGAAAGAGGATCTACAGAAATAAAGTTAGCAAGGTTCCAAAACATTTATTTAAATGAATCAAATTTAGTAAATGAAATTCCTTTAAACTTAAATAAAGAAGATAGCGCAATTTTTGTTAAAAATTATATTCATAAATGGCTCGTTAATCAAATGATAATGGATAAATCAGAAAATATGATTCCACTTGAAGTTACTAACGTAGAAAAGAAAATAAATAAATATAAAATGTCGCTAATTTCCTACGAGTTTGAGCAGTTTTATATAAATAAAAGATTAGATACAAATATTAGCAAATCGGAAATTAATAATTATTATAAATCACATTTAGATGATTTTGTTTTAAACGATTATGTTGTAAAGTGCATGTACATTAAAGTTCCAAAAAACTCTAAGTTAGTTAAGGAAATAAAAAACAACTACTTTTTAAAAAATGAAAAAATGGTTGATCAAATCATGAAAACGGGTCAAAGTGAAGAAGCCACTTTATATTACAATCCTGAGGAATGGGTGTTTTTTGATGACTTATTAAAACAAATACCTACACTAGAAGAATACTCTAAAATTGATTTTATAAAAAAGAAAAAGAAGGTAGTTTTAGAGTACAATGAAAGTGTTTATTTCATAAACGTTTTTGATTATATAATTAAAAATGGAACATCACCACTTAGTTTCGAAGAAAATAAAATAAAAAGTATAATACTTAATCAAAGAGCAAAAAATATTCGTAAAAAATTAAGACTTGATTTATACAACGATGGAATTAAAAACAACCTAATTGAAAAATTTAGATGATCAAAAAAATAATTGTAATTTTTTTATTTAATCTTTTATATTACCCACTTTTTTCTCAGGAAATAATAGACAAGGTAGTAGCAGTTGTGGGTGAAAGACCAATTTTATACTCTGAAATACAAGGTCAAAAACTACAAATAGCTCAACAAGGAAATGAAATTGATGAAAATACAGATTGTCTTTTAATAGTTGAATTTATGACTCAGCAGCTTTTAATTCAACAAGCTGAAATTGATAGCCTTGAAGTAACAGAGGATATGGTAAAAATGGAATTAGACCAAAGAATACAATATTTTTCTAATCAAGTTGGTGGGACTGAAGCACTAGAAGATTTCTATGAAAAATCTATTGAAGAAATAAAAGAAGAGTTTTTCGAACAAATTGAAGATAAAATGAAAGCTCAAAAAATGCAACAAGAAATAACTGGAAATATTAATGCATCTCCTAAAGAAGTAATGACTTTTTTCAGAAACATCCCTTTTGATAGTGTTCCTTATATAAATAGTAAAGTTAAAATATCTCAACTAGTCTTGGCACCAGAAATAACATATGAACAAAAGAATTACACTAAAAATAAACTTCGTAAAATTAAAAATAGAATAAAATCCAATGAAATTTCATTTTCTGTTGCTGCAGAATTTTACTCCAATGATCCTGGTTCCAAAGCTAACGGTGGTAATTTTGGATGGGTAGATAGAGGTGATTTTGTTCAAGAGTTTGATGCAATTGCATATAATATTCCCTTAAATACAATTTCTGATGTTTTTGAGAGCCCTTTTGGTTTTCACATTTTAAAAGTTGAAAAAAGAAGAGGAGAGCAATACTATGGTTCTCATATCCTTATAAAGAATGAAATTAGCGAATTAGAATTAAGAGTTTTAAAAGAAAGATGCGATTCTATATTATTTGCAGTTTCACAAAATAAAAACTCTTGGGAAAAAGCGATAGTCCAAAACTCTACAAATTCTAGTTCTAAGGGCATCATTTTTAATCAAAGTTCTGGTGATATGTACTGGGACATGCAGAATATTGACAAATCATTATTTATTGGAATTAATAATTTAGAAATTGGTGAATATTCAGAACCTCTATATTATGAAGATGAAAAAGGAAATATGGGTTTTAGAATTTTAAAGCTAGAGGACAGAACTAAACCACATAAAGCGAACTTAAACGATGATTATGAATTCATTAAAAAATATGCTGTAAACGAAAAACAAGTCAAGGAAATGGATAAGTGGGTAACCAAAATTGCAAAAAATTCGTATATAAAAGTAGATGACTTATATAAAGGGTGTCCCAAAATTTCAAAATGGAACTTGGATTTTTAGTTGCTATTCACCTTTAATTTTAATTTGTATTTATAAATAAAAAAAATATAAAAACATTTTAATAATTAAAAAATCATTTGGCTGTTAAACGAAGAATGTTTTAAAACTTTAATATTACTATATTTGAAATAAAATGTTTATGAATTTAATTACAAAAAAATCTTTTTTATTATTTTTGATGCTTTTTGTGTTAATTAGATTTGACATCTCTCTTCAAGGAACTTTTCACTATCTAGGATCAGACACATTAAAAAACACAGCAACTACCTACCCCTCTATTTATGGCAATGATAGGTTAGGGGTTAAGAATCAATTTTTAATTAAAGCTACAGAATTGCAAGCATCTGGTATTTCAGCAGGTATTATAACAGGTATCGCGTTTGATATTGCTTCTAAAACCGGCAACGATTTAGATGGTTTTGAAATTCAAATGAAGTCAACTTCTGACCAAACAATTAGTACATGGGATAATAACAATTTAGTTACCCACTTTGGACCTTCTTTATATACTGATCAAGTTGGCTGGAGCCAACATGATTTTACAACTCCATTTTATTGGGATGGAAGTTCGAATATTATTATTCAAACTTGCTTTTTTAACTCCGTATTGTCACAAAATGCTGTTATGAATATGACTGATTATGGATACAATACTTTGATATATCGAAGAAGAAGTAGTTCCTCTCCTTGTAATTCTAATTGGATTAATGGTGTAGAGACTAAAAGACCTAATATTAGGTTTAAATGGCTGAATCCTAACAGTCCTCCAATAACAAATTTTTCTGTCGACAATCCAGTATCATGTAATGGTACAATTAATTTTTTTGATCAAAGTGCAAATTCTCCAAGCTCTTGGCTATGGTATTTTGGAGATGGAACATCATCTAATTTGGAAAACCCTGTTCATAATTATACTTCCACTGGTAATTTTACTATTAAGTTAATTACGTCAAACTCATTTGGAAGTGATACTTTAATATTAAATAACTTAATTCAAGTTAATTTAACAACTACACCTCCACTTCCAGCATCATGTACACCGACGACTGGAATTGCAGGCCTAAATGGAAATTACGGTATTTCCAAATTTAGTTTTGGAGCATTAAATAATTCATCAGGCTCTTCATCAGATGGTTTTTCAGATTTTACATGTGATTCTACTTTGTTTTATGTAGGTGAAACATATGCATTAAGTGCAGTTCACACTTCTGCAATTCCACAAAACTTTTTTGCATGGATAGATTATAATAACAACGGAGTATTTGAAGTTAATTCTGAAGAAATAGTATCAAATTTAAATAGTGGAGATTCTACTAATTCAACTATTCAAATTCCAAGTTCTGCAGTTGTAAATACTCCTCTAAGAATGAGAATAATGTCCGATGCCTCATTTTCTGGACAACTAAATCCGTGCTCAAATCCTGTTTATGGCCAAGCAGAAGATTATACAATTTATTTTGCATATAATTTTAATCCTCCAATATCAAATTTTGAAAGTAATAAAAATTATTCTTGTGACGGTGTTATTGAGTTTCATGATTTGTCATCAAATATACCATACTCATGGTTCTGGGATTTTGGAGATGGAGGAACTTCTATTTTTGAAAATCCAACCCACACCTTTAATAACAACGGTTTTTATGATATTTCACTCATAACAACAAATTCATTTGGCAGTGACACTATAACATATAACCAGTTTATTGAAGTTGATTCTACCAACTATATTGCGCCTTTTATCGATCCAAATACTGGAGGAATATCACAACCAAGTACGTTAGATTATTGTTGTGAATATGGAATTTCAAGAGTTGAATTTAGTGATGTTAATAATTTATCAATGGACGGTATTGAAGGATATGTTGATTATTCGTGTGATTTGCAAGCAATTGTTGAAGCTGGTAGCAATTATTTTCTTAAAGTTTCTATTAGTGGTACCATTAGACAAGACACTAGAGCATGGATTGATTTTAATAATGATTTGATTTTCACACCTAATGAAATAGTAATGCAAAAAGACAATGAATTAGATCCAGTGTCAATAGTTCAAATACCTGCCAATATTTCAACAAACATCCCTCTTAAATTAAGAATTTCTAGTGATGAAGTTGGGAGTAATAATGGACCATATGATAATGTCAACAGAGGCCAAGTAGAAGATTATTCTATAATTGTTTCCAATTGTGAAAACCCTGGAAATGTGCAACTTGGTCAGGTTAGCAATTCTTCAGTTGAATTAAATTGGACAGCTGGTGGAAACGAAAGTGCTTGGAATATTAAATATGGACCAAGTGTTCTAGGAGGTTTAGATACTACTATAAATAATGTTACAGTCAATAATTACATTATTACTGGGCTTAATGAATCAACTACTTATGATTTTTATTTGCAATCAATTTGTGATATTAATACTAGTACCTGGTTAGGACCTTTTAGTACCACAACTTTAGATATTGACAATGATTTTATTTCTCAAAAATTGTATATTTATCCAAACCCCAATTACAAAATATTTAATATAAAAAGTAGTTTAATTATCAATTCTGTAAGCATTTTAGATATTTTAGGAAAAACTGTTGAAGTTTTAAATCCAAATAAAAAAATGGTTGAAATAGACATTATGAAAAAACCATCTGGAATATATTTTTTAAAAGTAAATTTAAGTAGTGGAATTACATTTACTAAAAAGATACTTTGTAAATAAAAATAATTATGTTAAGAATATTATTCTTATTTGTTTTAAAATTTATAATATTAGGTAATATATTTGCTACTCATTTAGTCGGAGGTAATTTAGCTTATGAATTTATTGGTATTCAACCAAACGGAGACTTTAGATACAAATTAAAACTAAATTATTATTTTGATTGTGGACCAAACTCAAGTTTTCCAACATCAAATATTCCAGATGATATGACAGTTGCTATATATGCTCACGATGATCCAACCGATATATACACTACAAACCCTGGAAGTTATGTGAAATATGGAGCAAATGATACTGAACTGATATATAATTCAGCAGTTCAAGAATTTTTTGAAATTGTCCCTGACAACCCATCAAATTGCTCAGTTGGAATTACTGCTTGTATTTACACAGTACTTTACACAGCAGAAGTTGACTTAGCACCTAACAATCCTGCTAATAATCAACCAGTAATCGGTGGTTATTTTTTAATACACGAGGCTTGCTGTAGAAACGGTGGAATTGGCGGAGTTGATAATATTCAAGACGCCGATGGAGCCGGGATGGCTTTTTATGCTTATATCCCTCCTTATGGTTATGAGAATGATAGTCCAGTTTTTACTGATAATCCTGTTCCTTTTATTTGTCAAGATGATACTACAACATTCTTGAATTCTGCAATTGATTCTGATGGTGATCAACTAGTTTTTAGTTTTTTAGCTCCCTTAGATGGGAATTGGGCAAATGGAGGTAACCAAAATTCTAACCTTGTTAACGGAGGAGGGGCTAACTCAAATGGAAATTTAACCTGGTATCCAGATCCATATCCATGGCCTATCGAAGAAGTGAATTATGCAACTGGCTTTACTTATCAGCAGCCTTTTGGAGCTAATGGTTATTATAACATATCTGCATCTAGTGGATTTACAGAATATTCATCTGCTAATCTAGGAAAATACGTTGTAGGAATTATGATTAAAGAATATAGAAATGGACAATTAATAGGTATATCCACTAGAGAAGTTCAACTTAATATCATTGCATGCCCACCTAATTCGGCACCAAATTTAAATCCTGCTGGTGGTTCTACAGGTACTGTCTTTTCTATTGAAGAGGGTGAAAGTTTAAGTTTTGATTTTGGTTTTTATGATCCTAACTCACCAGCAGATAGCATACTTTTGACTGTAGATGGTCAGCTTTTTGATTCTTTGTTTACAAGTCCCCCTGCAACAGTAGGTGGTTATTTTGATACTTTGTACAGTGATCCAACTATTGGAATAGATACTATCAATACTACTTTTAATTGGAATACCGGTTGCGGACAAGCTCAACCTTTACCATATTTATTTTCAGCTTCGGTCAAAGACAGAGGATGTCCTCCAAAAACTACGAGTTTTGTATACGAAGTAACTGTTAATAAAACTGCTCCACCTGGAAATATTGATGGAACATTATCCGGTTTTTGTGAAAATACAGAAATTGTTTATTGGACAGATGACCCAAATAAGAGCTACATCTGGAATGTTTCAAATAATGGTACCATTACCCAAAATTTAGGTGATACTATCAAAATACTATGGAGTTCATCTGGACCTGGTTATGTTTCTCTTAAAGCTGTGAACAATTATGGTTGTGAATCTGATTCTATTTCAATAAACACAATCACCAGTGCTCCTTTAGTTGATGCTGGAATTGATATAACTATATGTGCTGGGACGAATGTAACATTAAGTGGAAATGGTGCAGGAATAGGAGGAACTTACAATTGGGATAATAGTATAACCGACGGAACTTCCTTCATCCCAATTGCAACTACAACTTACACAGTTACTGGTACAGATGCCGACGGTTGTACAGGTACTGATCAAGTTGTTGTAACTGTTGATATTGGAAATATAGATGCTGGAAATGATATTACAATCTGTAATGGGGATACAGCTCAGATAACAGCAACTGGAACTGGTACTAATTTTATTTGGACACCGAATACAAATATCACATCTACAAATACATTGTCTACTCAAGTATCGCCACCAGATACAACTAAATATTTTATACAATACACTTCCTTAAATAATTGTATTTGTATAGATTCTGTAACTATTAATGTAAATCCTTTACCGGGAGGAAATTCCGGTTTTACCCCTATTCCAGATATTGATTTATGTCTTAACGATACTGTTACAATTAATTCACCAGTTACTACAGATTTTTATTCTTGGACACCTAACGTCTCTGTAAATGACAATATAGTCAAATCACCTATTTTCAATCCTATAATTAATACCACTTATTATTTTACTGGAACAGATTTAAATGGATGTTTTGTGAAAGATACATTTCAAATTACTATCAAACAATTACCAACAGTAGATGCTGGAAACCCTTCTACTCTTTGTATAGGAGACTCTATAATTTTAAATTCTAATGGAAACGCTGCAAGTTACTCTTGGGATAACGGTGTAGTTGATGGTCAAGCATTTGAAGTACTTAATACACAAGAATATATCCTAACTGGAATAGGAATTAATAATTGTATTAATAGCGATACAGTGCTAATTACTGGTCTAACCTCACCTTCAACAGATGCAGGTGTTGACTCAGTAAATTTATGCTTTAATGATTCTGTTCGCTTAATTGGACAAGGGGCTGATACTTATTCTTGGTCTCCATCTACTTCGTTAAGTGATCCTAACGTTTCTGATCCATTTGCTAGTCCAAATAGTTCAATCACATATATACTTACAGGAAGTTTAAATAACGGATGTGAAAAAACTGATACGATTAATATTGATGTTAATCCCCTACCCGTACTTACAATTACAAATGATACATTAATATGCGAAGGAGATACTATTGAAATAGAGGTTTTTGGAGCAACTAATTTTTCATGGTTTAATTCTAATAATATATCAGATATAAATATTAGTAATCCACTTGTTTGGCCAATAGCAACTACAACAATTAAAGTTTCGGCTTATGGTCCAAATACTTGTGTTGATACAGCTGAAATTTTAATAAATGTAAATCCTAAACCAATAGTAGACGCAGGAAGTGATCAAAATATATGCTTCAATGATTCAACTTCAGTAAATGTATCTGGAAATGCATCCTCTTATTCTTGGAATAATGGTATATCAGATAATTCCCCATTTTTAGTTGTTTCAACAAAAGATTATATAGCAACAGGTATTAACAATATTAGTAATTGCAGTAATAAAGATACTCTAACTGTAAACGTAATTAATTTGCCAATTATAGACGCTGGTCAAGATGATTCGTTGTGTATTGGAGATTCAATTCAAATTTCTGCATCTGGAGCACTAAATTATATATGGTCTCCAAACAATAATATTTCTAACAATACTTTAAATGATCCATTTGTTTTTCCATCTGTTTTAACTCAATATATTGTAACGGGAACAGATTTAAATAATTGCTCTAATTCAGATACTGTAGAAATAAGCATTAAAAAATCTCCAATTGTAACAACTTCAAATAATTCATCAATATGTTTAGGGGATACAATTACAATATTTGTAACTGGAGGTGTTTCTTACACTTGGCTTAATACTGATTCAATAAGTAACATAAATATTTTCAATCCTAAAGTTTGGCCATCTACATCTAGTGTATATGATGTAGTTGTTACTGGGAATAATTCTTGCTCAGACACCGCTGAATTTAATATCAGCGTCAATAGCTTACCAGTTATTGATGCAGGAGATGACCAAATAGTATGTCTTGGAGATACAGCTTCTTTAGCAGTTAGTGGCGCAGTAGATTACCAGTGGATTCCCAATTTAAACATTTCTTCCTCCGTTGGAAATAATATTCAAGTTTGGCCTTCAGTCTCAACAGATTATATAGTAAGAGGAATTGATAACAATTTTTGTATTTCTTCAGATACAGTAAGAGTTAATTTATATGATTTACCAATTGCAGCTGCTGGTCCAGATTTATGGTTATGTCCTGGTACTTCATTGAATCTTCAGGCAAATGGTGGAGTTACATACAATTGGTTTCCCGATTCTACTCTAATTGGCAGTTCTAGTATCAGTAATCCACTTGCTAGACCTGCAGATGATGAAACTTACGTAGTTAAGGTGATTGACACCAATAATTGTACTAGTTATGATACTTTAATGTTGAAAGTAAACTCTATAGTCCCCACTGATGCTGGGAATGGAAGTGATACTCTTACAATTTGTCTTAATTCAGATGTAATTTTAGGAGGTAATCCAACCGCACCAATTAATTCAACATATATGTGGACACCTTATTTAAACTTAAGTGACTCTATTAGTTCTAATCCAACAGCTCAGATTACAACTCCTATTTGGTATACCGTTGAAACTTCTAATGATACTTGTTCAGGAATTGATTCTGTTTTAATAAATTATTTTCCTGATATAATTGCAAATACTACTATTGAAGACACTTCAATTTGCGATGGAGAAAATATATTATTAGACGTAATTGGAGGTAATTCTTATTCTTGGACGCCAATTACCAATTCTAATGGAGATACAATTATTTCAAATTTTTCTTCACAAAACCCTTTAGTATTCCCAATTGTTTCAACTGTTTTCACTGTTAGTATATTTGACACAAATGGATGTTCGATAAAAGATTCTTCTACAGTCTTTATTAAGCCACTGCCAATAGTTAATTTAGGTCAAGATTTATCTTATTGTTTAAATGATAGTATTCAAATATCTTTCCCTTCCATTCCAGGCCAATCGTATTTATGGTCTCCTAATTATTTAATTAATAATATTACAGTATCAAATCCAATAATTTATTCTCTAATTGACACAGTATATATATTAGCACTTACAGATAGTAATAGCTGTACTAATTTAGATTCAATTTCAGTATTTATAAATGATTTACCTAATTTAGATATTTTAGGTCAGGACACATCGTGCTCAGGAGATTCATTAGTTCTTTTAGGTTCAGGGGCGGATTCTGTGTATAATTGGTCTCCAAACCAATTTATATCTAATAATAATATTGCAAACCCTACAATTTATCCAGATTCTACATCTTATTATTTTATGACTGGAACTAATTTAAATGGCTGCTCAAACACTGACTCAATACTAATCAAAGTTTTACCTCTCCCTATTGCCTTTGCTGGAAATGATTCATCTACGTGTCCAGGAATTCCAATTCAACTAAACGGAAGCGGAGGAACTGATTGTCAATGGATAAATTCAATAAGTTTATCTGATTCAAACATATATAATCCAATAGCAAGTCCGAGCTCAGTAACTAATTATATTTTAAAAGTTACAGACCTCTATGGATGTATAAATTATGATACTGTAATTATTAACATTTCACCAAGTGCAATAGCAAATGCCGGAGACGATATTGATACTTGTGCAAATGTTCCAATATTATTACAAGCTTCTGGTGGAGTAAGTTACTTATGGTATGACAGCCTGTATTTAAATCACCCAGATGTAGCAAATCCAATTGCATTTATTGATAACGATACAAGTTTTGTAGTTCAAGTAACAGATAGTAATGGATGTACAGATACCGATACTGTGAAAATTTCAATATTTTTAGCAAATACTTCTAATGATACACTGATATGCGAAGGGGATTCTTATCAAGCAAATATATATGGAGATACGCCAAGTGCAGTATTTTGGCTACCTGTAGACGGTGTTTCAAATCCAAATATTGGAAATCCAATATTATCTCCTTCTCAAACAACAACTTATTTAGTTAATTTCATTGATGGGGCTAGATGTGTTGTCATTGACACTGTAAAAATTGAAGTTCCTTCAATTGAAGCAACTTTTGACACGACATTAACCCCAAGATGCAAAGGTATTGAAGTAGAGTACATAAATACTTCAGACCAAGAGCTAGAATTTTATTGGATATTTAATAATTCAGATAGTGCATTCGAAGATGAAGTTATTAAAATTTACAATTTTAATTCTGAGTATATTGGAACATTATTTGTAAATGATTCAAATGGATGTGTAAGTAGTTTAAATAACAATGGAAATGCACTTTCATTTAATGATTACTTTACTATAACTGACCCAAATGTGTTTTCCCCAAATAATGACGGACAAAATGATGTTTTTGAAATTTTTATGCCTGATGCAATTAAAGAATGTTCAGAGCTAAATATCTATAATAGATGGGGACAGCTTCAGTACTTTTCATCAGGATATGACTTGAGATGGGATGGAAGAAATAGTTCTGGTAGTGAATCACCTCCAGGTACATATTTCTACACACTTACTGTCGAATCAAATCAATTTAGTGGTACGCTAAATTTGTTTAGATGATTCAATTTAAGAAAGCATTAATACTGTTATTTTTCTTGAACTTCACAACAATATTATCTCAAAACCAATATAAAACATTTGGACATAGAGGTTGTAGAGGAATATATCCTGAAAATACTTTAAATGGGTTTAAAAAAGCAATAGAATTAAATGTTGATGGTATAGAACTAGATATAGTTGTAAATAAAAATCTAGAATTAGTTATTTCTCATGAACCTTATATAGACAGTCTATATTGTATAAAAAATGTTTTAAATAAAGAAGAAAATATATTTAAAATGAATATAAAAGAAATTCAAGAAGTAGATTGCGGAAGTAAATTTATCAAAGAATTTCCAAATCAAATAAAGGTTAAGGAACAAAAACCAACATTCAAAGAGTTTAGCGAAGTATTAAAAGGTTATGAAGGAGATATACTCTTTGAAATAAAATATGACTCAAATAAGATTAATGAATATTACCCAGACTATTCAACATATGCTAGAATAATTTATGACGAATCTAAAAAAGGTAAAGAATTTAAAAATCTATTCTTCATGTCATTTAATATTAGAATTTTAAATGAACTTCATAAAATAATGCCTGATTCAAAATATATATTTCTTTCCGAAAATAAAGAATTTAGATCTCAAACTAAATTATTGGATTTTAAACCTTATGGATTTGGAGTAGATTATAAATTAATATCTAAATCAATAATTTCTGGAATTCATAAGGATAAACAAATAATTTATGCATGGACAGTTAACAAATTAAAAGATTATAAAAAGTTAATTGCTTTAGGTGTTGATGGAATAATTACAGATTATCCAGAAATTATTTCAAAGTAACTTCCAATAATTCATTATTAGAAACATACAATAGAAATGCAGAAACATTGTCGAATTCACACAAATTAATGTTAGTTAAATAATTTGTTAATTGATTAATATCATTATCACCTTTAGAAGTTTTATAATCAATTATTATTGCTTTATTATTCTGAATTAATAATCTATCTAATCTATATATTTCACCGTCACTTGATAAAAATTCTCTTTCATTATAAATAAGCTGATTGGATTGATATATAAAGGATAAAGATTTATTATTCTCAATTTTTTGAATCAAGTCTTTACACTTAAGTATAAAACTAGAATCAAAAGATGTGTTGTAAGTTTGACTATCTAGATATTTATAACCTGTAGAAAAATCACTATAAATTTTACTTATAACATCGTGGAAAAAAGTGCCAAAATTAATTGAAGGTTTAAACTTCAAATTGTCGTTAAAACTATATAAATAACTATTTGTAAAACTTATTGGAAGATCTAATTTTTTGCTGATTGATTGCTCTTTCGATCGTTTAATAGTAGGCTTTTCATTGTTTTTAGAAAAAATCAAACTTTTAGTTTCAAAATTATAATCAGAATGATTTTTGATGCTAGAAATCATTAAATTAGAAATATTATTTTCATTATTAGATTCTTCAAAAGAAATATAAAGTTGATCAATAGCTCTTGTAAAAGCAACATAATATAAATTCATTTTATCTAAAAGAACTTCGCCTTCTTCAATCTCGTAAATAAATTTCTTGTCTAAATGCGTTAAACTTTTATTAGACATTTCACCAATATATAAGTCAATATTATGGTCCATTAAATCAATATTAGTAATATAGGTATATGGATTATCATTATTGTTTTTTGTATCCCAATTAGTAAAAGGAACTATTACAACAGGAAATTCAAGACCTTTTGATTTATGGACAGTTAAAATTTGAAGAGCATTTTTAGGTGCGTTTTCTACTGTTAAAGAGTTTGACTTTTGTTCATAATAATTAAGCAACATCAACATTGAAAAATTATCCTTAAGTAATAATTGATGTGATAAATTCATGAAAAAATCAACAAAAGGATCATTAGGATTAATCTTTAGTAAATTAAGCGTAAAACTAAGCTTTTCGAAATCAGATAAATTAGCGTAATATTTAAAATCAAAGTCTTTCAGACTTTTTTTAGCAGCTTCGAAATTTAAAATGTCAAAAGAAAAATAATTTTCTAAAAAGTGCAGTAAAATTATATGATCTCTACTTTCCTTAAATTCGAAAAAATTTAAAGCTGAATTTAAAACTTTGAAAGCAATAGAAGAACTTAAAAACAAACTATCGTCAGAAATAAAAGGGATGTCTAGTTCAAGCATACTATTTACTACTTTGAGACCATCTTTTTTAGACCTTACTAAAATAGAAATATCTTCGAGTTTATAACCATTGTTTAAAGCGTTTGAAACATTTATTTTTAAAAAACTATTTAACTCGAAATCTGATTTTTCTGAAACCCGTATATTAACTAAACCATGAAAATTTCTTTTACAATATTGAGATAGATTTTGATAAGCTTTTTTTACATTATCTGAATTTAAATTATCAATAATATCTTTAAATATCCAATTATTGAAATCAATAATATTAATAGAAGATCGCCAATTATTTTCCAGCTTTTTTTCAATAAATGATGTGGTGAAAAGAGATTCATAACTTTGCTTTAAAGACAAATCTGAAATTTTTGGAAGTTCTATAAATTGATTAACATTTCCGTTTCTCCATCTATAAATAGCTTGTTTTGCATCTCCAACTATTAAATTTTCACCTCCTACTGATAAAGATTCATGAACTAAAGGAATTAAATTATTCCATTGAAGAGTTGAAGTATCTTGAAATTCATCAATTAATATATACTGATATTTACTCCCTATTTTTTCAAATATAAATCCTGCAGGCTCGTTTTTTATAATCTCACTTACTAAATTATTAAAGTCTGAAATTAAAATAGAATTTTGATTTTGCTTTTCCTTACTAATACTATCCATAAGAGACTGAATCATAGAAAAAGGAACTATTAATTTGTGAACTTCTAATAATTTAAGCCTATATGAAAGTTCATTAATTATGGAATTCATTTTAGTAATAATAGAATCAGAAATTGACTCAATAATTAACATCTCTTCCTTACTTAGTGACTTTTTAAACCACTGAGCTTTTAAAAGCCAAGAATTCCATTTTTCAATATCTTTATAATTCAGGTTAGCAAGATTATTAAAAGTATTAAAAATAATATTTACTCGGCCATAGGATAGCCAGGAATCTAGCACATTAGAATCCTTCAAAATTTTAATGCCAGACTCCCCTATTTCTTTTAATTTATTTTTAGAATCAATTAATTTCTTGAAAAGAAAAATTTTTAATTTAGAAATATCTTCTTTGCTAATGGAATTTTTAAACCTCCTACTAGATTTAAAAATTATTTTTTTTAATTTATTTAATTGACGCTCAATATCATTATTTACATCAAGCTGGATTGACTGATCAATCATTAGTTCAAGAATTTTTAATTGTTCCTTGTCTTTAGAAAATTCATCTATATATTTTGAAATAACTTCTTCTAAAAATTCCTCTTCTTCTAAAACAATATTGTAATTATTAGAAATACCTAACTCATTAGAAAAAGATCTTATAACTCTATTAGTGAACTTGTCAATTGTCATAAGGTTAAAATCCTTATAATTATGCAATATTTTAATTGTGATTGTTTTTGCTCTTTTAACAACTTGATTAATGTCAAAATTATTTTCTTTTGAAATTTCTAAAGCAAGCTTATTTTGTGGACCCTCTAGATAAATAGCATCTAAAGCATCCAAAACTCTTTTCTTCATTTCATCAGCAGCTTTATTTGTAAACGTGATCGCTAAAACCTGCTTAAATCCATAGTCAGATTCAATTTTAAATAAAAGAGATAAATAGGTTTTAACAAGTGAATAAGTCTTTCCAGACCCAGCAGATGATCTATATACTAAAAGTTGATTACCCATTATTTAATGGCTTTTTTAATTCCTTTTTTTTAAGATTAATAATAGAAATCTCAGGATAAATACCAACTCTTCCTGGATATGCTAGGAATCCAAATCCTCGATTTACATTAATTACTTTACCCATTTCTTGATAAATCCCCGCCCAGTACTTATATCTGTATTGGATAGGACTCCATTTTATTAAACCGGGAATTTCAATTCCAAATTGCATTCCATGAGTGTGTCCCGATAGAGTAAGATCAATATGCTCTGTATTTGAAATCACCTTTTTTTGCCAATGGGACGGATCATGAGACATTAAAATTTTAAAATCATTAGAATTTGTATTTTTTAAAGCTACATCTAAATCACCATTTTTCTTAAATCCACCACTGCCCCAGTTCTCTACTCCTATTAGTTCAATACTTGATTGATTGATGTGTAATTTTTCAGATGAATTTAAAAGAACTTTGAAGCCCATATCATTTTGTAACTTAATTAACTTCTTAAGATTATTTACTTTATCATCTTCACTATCCCATTTGGCATAATCTCCATAATCATGATTACCTAAAATTGAATACTTACCATAAGGAGCTTTTAATGAGCTTATCATCTCTTTCCATGGCAAAACTTCATTTGCAATATTATTTACCATGTCACCAGTAAATAAAATAATATCTGGTTCTTGTTTATTTATTAGATCAATCCCATATTTCAATTTTTCTTTATTGTCAAAACTTCCACAGTGAAAATCTGAAATATGTGCTATTTTAAAATTGTTAAAATCGTCGGGCAGCCTTTCAAAGGATAATTGATGTTTAATAACCTTATAATTATATTTACCTCTTAACATGCCAATAAATAAGGCACTGGCTGGAATACTTGCTAATAAAATAGATAGTTGAGACAAAAAAATTCTTCTTTGTGGGACATAATTAAAAGTATCACTTGTTCCTTTAAATAAAACTCTGTAAAGCCAAATTAAAAGTCTTGAAAAATCCTCAATAAACAAGAATAAAATGATAGTGATTTGTAAAATTATTGCAATAATCAAAAACCCAAGTGAATAGGAGAAAAATGGAGTCATTAATCCAGAATTATTATTTGTTTTTATTTGAATAATAAAATTGGCAATAATTATAAAGTTCAAAGCTAAATAAGTGTAATATACCCAGGGGCTTTTTGTGACAGTCTTAATAGCTAATGAAGAATACCAATTGCATAAAATTATTATACAGAAAAAAATGAACCATCTTAATATCATATAGGATAAATTTAAACAAATCTTTTTCCTTTTTTAAAATAACTTATTTTTGTGTAAAATATAAATACTAACAAAGTAGATTTTCTACTAATTTTTTAATATGATTTCAAAAAAAACATTATTGATAAGTTTAGTCTTATCTCTTTTAATTGCAAGCTGCAACAAAAAAGGATGTACTGATTCTCTTGCATTAAACTATGATGAAAAAGCTAAGAAAGATGATGGTTCTTGTGAATTTTTAAACCAAAACACTAAACCACTTTTTCTTCAAACTCATCATTTTTATGATTCATTAACTTTTTATTTAGATTCTACTTACAATGATGATTTCGGAACAAAAATTAAATTTAATAGAGCAAGTTTCTATCTTGGTAAAAACGGATTTTACGATGATAATAATATCTCTATAGACGACACTATAAATCATATGTTAATTCACCCAGATGAAAATGTTTACCAAATAGGTCACATATCAAATATTGATAATATTAAATCTGAATTTTATATTGGGGTTGATTCAATTAGAAATCATATTAATCCTGCTAATTATATGAGTAATAACCCTTTATCTTACCAAACGCCTAGCACTCATTGGCAAATGGGATCTAATCCAATTAATTGGAGTTATCTATTTATAATAATTGAAGGTTCGGCAGACTCAAACTCAAATGGGATTTTTGAAACTAATGAAAATTTTATATTTCATATTGGTGGTGATGAATATATTAGTAATATTTATAAAATTAATAGTTCTGTTATTGATAATCTTCAATCCAATAACTTAATTGGGGTCACACCAAACTCTTACAGCATTAATATTGACTTAAACTGGGCTTCAATAATCAATAATATAGATATTAAAAATAGTCAATCAACACATGGAGGTGGTAATGTTCAGTTAGCTGAAAAAATTGTAAACAATTGTGACTATTTAATTTCTGAACATTTTTAATTAATTTGAATAAACTAACTTGGAATATTGAAATATTAATTGTGTCAATTGTTTTGATTATTGGATGTCAGAAGAAAAATGAGATTAATTCTTCTTTTCAGCCTATTCCGCTTAAAATTGATCTTCCTAATAATTTTCCAGAAATTGAACATCCTATTGATAACCCATTGACAGAGCAAGGAGTTCTTTTAGGAAGACATTTATTCTGGGAAACAAAACTAAGTGGAGATAATTCAATTTCTTGTGCAAGTTGTCATTTACCAGAAAATGCTTTTTCTGATCCTTCAAGTTTAAGCGTTGGAATCCATGGTGATTTAGGAACTAGAAATGCAATGGTTCTTCAAAACTTAGCATGGTCAAAAGATTTTTTTTGGGATGGAAGTTTTATTTCTTTAGAAAAACAAATACTAATCCCCGTTTTAGATAGTACTGAAATGGATGAAACATGGAGTAATTTTTTTACAGAAATTAAATATGATAATAATTATAGAAGAATGTTTTACGAAGCATTTGGAACTGTAGATCCAGACTCAATTCATGCAGTAAAAGCAATAGCTCAGTTTTTAAGAACAATGGTTTCATCAAACTCAAAGTACGATAAATATCTGAGAGGAGAAGCAGTTTTAACACCTGAAGAAAATGCTGGTTTATCATCATTTAATAGTTTAAATGGAGGAGATTGTTTTCATTGTCATGGAGGTATTTTAGGGACAGATTTATCTTTCAAAAATAATGGACTTGATGAAATTCCAATTGATTCTGGAAGAGGTATTGTCACAAGAGAAACTAAGGATAATTTTAAGTTTAAAGTTCCTTCAATAAGAAATGTTGAATATAGTGCACCTTATATGCATGATGGAAGATTTAATACCTTAGATGAAGTTATTGATTTTTACAGTATAGGTATTCATCCAAATTCACCTAATATTGACCCCCTAATAGAGTTTGCGTCTCAAGGTGGAGTACAACTAAATCCTAAAGAGCGAAGTGAACTAAAATCCTTTTTACTTACACTATCTGATCCAGACTTTATAAATAATACAAAATTCTCAAATCCATTTTAGACCCTTGAAAAAGAAAAAAGAAATAATAAATCCTATAGATAAGGATAACATCACAGAAAAACCTGGTACGTTAACATATGGTCATCACAGAGGAAGTTTTCCTGTGATACCAACTAAGCAAGGAGCTATAAAATCGAAAGCAATTTCTGCAATGGAATACCAAACAGAGATGCAGCTTGATCAAATTAAACAACAAATGAGCCTATTAGCTCAACAGGCAAATACGATTAAAGATCGAGTTGAAATTTCAGAAATGATATATCATGCTGAAATTAGATTTGAACCTATAATATCACATATTTATCATTTATATAAAGATGACGAAGAGAAATTTTATCTAATGATGATTGCATCAAATGAGTGGGGTAGAAAAGGAAGTCCACTGAATTTCATTAGTACAGTCAAATTATTAGCAGATCATACGTGGGAAGTAATCAAATAAATAATTAAAAGTTTTACTTTTAATTATGGAAAAATTCCTAGATTATGCTGTAAAAGAAATTTTAAATGATTACCCGTCTAAGAATATTCATCTATTAACCATTATTGTACCGTCAGAAAGGTCTAAATGGAATCTCAAAAAAAGCCTGTCAAATGCTCTTAAAAAGTCTGTTATATTCCCTGAAATTAAAACAATACAAAATTATTTTAATTCCATAACAGATTTAATTACAATATCTAATCTTGAAGCTAAATTAATAATGTATAAACAAGCATTAAAATTAGATAATCAAATTGAATATAAAGACTTTCAAAATAGATCGGACTTACTTTTAAAAAACTTTAACGATGTTGAAAGAAATATGATAGAACATCATAAATTATTTCAAGAATTAGATAATATATCAGGTATTGAAAATTGGAGCTTAAATGATGAAAACCTTTCCGAAAATCAATACAAATACATTAAACTATTTAAAAAAACAGGTGAATTATATAAAAACTTCAAAAATCAGTTAATAAAAGA
>Ga0213869_10000112_pt1 | contig 63667 bp, 59 predicted proteins | sample PICome_10_FD_160083 | JGI IMG/M metagenome (GOLD analysis project Ga0213869, IMG submission 160083) | Coastal seawater microbial communities near Pivers Island, North Carolina, United States - PICO132 | ecosystem: Environmental > Aquatic > Marine > Coastal | place: USA: North Carolina... | reverse complement strand
TTTTATGAATCACCTCACAAATTACTCAGAACACTTTTAGATTTTGATAATTTTTTTGGATCAAACAGGAAAATTTCAATTTCTAGAGAGCTAACAAAACTTTACGAAGAAACATTAAGAGGATCTATTAAAGAAATGGTTGCTATTTACAGCAATAAAAAACCTAAGGGGGAATACGTAATCATTGTTCAAGGAAAAGGAAAATAGTATGAATTGGAAAGTTGAACCTAATGGAGACAAATCAATTATAGATTCCCTTTCAAATGAGTTAAAAGTTGATACTATAATTTCTTCAATGCTTGTTAGAAGAGGAATTACCAATTACAGTCAAGCAAAATTTTTTTTTAGACCAAGTTTAAACCAATTGCATGATCCTTTTTTAATGAAGGATATGAATATTGCGGTGGAAAGAATTTTAAGTGCCATTGAAAAGAAAGAGTCGATTATGATTTATGGAGATTATGATGTAGATGGCACTTCTTCAGTTGCTTTATTGAGTTCCTATATGAAAGAATTAGGTGCTATTTGTAGTTATTATATTCCGGATAGGAATTCTGAAGGATATGGTATTTCTTTAAAAGCAATAGATATGGCTAGTTCCAATAACCAGCGATTAGTTATTGCTTTAGATTGTGGAATAAAAGCTCATAGTCAAGTGGAATATGCTTTGAATAAAAAGATAGATTTTATTATTTGTGATCATCATAATCCAAGTGAAACTCTGCCAAATGCTTTAGCAGTTCTTAATCCCAAAAGACAGGACTGTAGCTATCCTTTTAAAGAGCTGTGTGGTTGTGGAGTAGGGTTTAAATTAGTCCAGGCAATTAATTTTAAAAAAGGAAATAATATAGATAAAATTGTTAATTATTTAGATTTAGTAGTACTTGCAATTGCAGCGGATATTGTTCCAATTACAAATGAGAATAGGATTTTAGCTCATGTTGGAATGCAAGTAATAAATTCTAACCCAAGAGTCGGAATTCACACGATTTTAAAAAACAACAATAAAAAAGAGTTTACTATTTCAGATCTTATGTTTTATGTTGCACCAAGAATAAATGCTGCAGGAAGAATTTCTCATGCTCGTTTAGCACTTCAGCTTTTAATAGAAGAGGATATTGATAAAGCAGAAAAAATTTCAAGAAAAGTAGATGAACTAAATACTCAAAGAAGAGAAATAGAAAAAGAAATAACAAATGAAGCTTTAGATCAAATAGAGAAGCAAGTCAACAAAAAACAAAATTCAACGGTTGTTTTTAACAAATCATGGAATAAAGGAGTTATTGGGATAGTTGCCTCAAGATTAATCGAAAAACATTATAAGCCTACAATTGTTTTTTGTAAATCAAGTGATGGAAATTTAACTGCTTCAGCAAGGTCTATAAAAAATGTTGATTTGTATAAAATATTAGAAGAATGTAAAGATATTATAGTCCAATTTGGGGGTCATAAATATGCGGCAGGACTAACAATAAAAGAAGAAAACTTTCAATTGTTTAAAGAAAGTTTCGAGAAAGCGGTTTCTGTTTCTATAAATAATAAATTACCTGAACCAGAAATAGTAATTGAATCAAAAATTAAATTGGATGCTATTACGCCAAAGTTTTTTAGAATCTTAAATCTATTTGAACCATTTGGACCAGGTAATAGAACACCAATTTTTATTTCCGACGGATTAAGTTTTGAAGGGAGTTTAAACAAAATCGGAAAAGACAAGGAGCATGTTAAACTTTCGGTGAAGCAAAAATCTACAATATCATTTTCAGCAATAGGATTTTGGTTGTCTGAAAAATTTGACAAGAGTATAAACCAGAGTTCTTTTTCTATGGCATATACTGTTGACCAAAATACTTGGAGAGGAAAGACCTCTGTTCAACTCAAAATAAAAGATATTAAATAAAAAAAGCCCCAATTAGTGAGGCTTTTTTTATTTAATAGGTGTCAATAATTAAAATCGGTAGGTGAAACCTAAATTCCAAGTTCTTCCCCATCCAGGAATAACTCTGTTTCTTACATTAATCCCTTTGTAATTTTCTGTTGAGGCGGTAGCCAAATAATTGTTAGCAGATTCTTGATAATATTCATTATCAAAAAGATTATTGACATTAAGCCTTATGTAAATAGGATTTTCGCCTAATTCAAACTTATAAGAACTACCAAATCCAAAAATCTCATAACTTGGCAATTTTAAGTTTGTTACGCCAGGCTCATCAAAATCTTCAGCATTAATGGACCCGTATAAATCACCTGCAGAAAACATGTCAATATTAAATTTAAATCTGTCAGTTGGTCTAACAGTTAAGTCAATATGAGATGTCCTATGTGCTGTATCACCCACTTTTGCGTCATCTAAATATAATGTTGCTGAACCAATACTAACGTTCGATTCGTTTGTTGTTACAGCACTGTCGGTTACATTTCCACCATATTTATAATTTCCAAGAGAAAGCATTGCACTAACTGTTACAAATGGACCTATGTCGTAAGCTCCATCAATTTCAATTCCTGAGTGTATTTGTTCAACACCTGAAAAGTTTGCTTCTCCTCGCTCACCTCCAATTTCCACGTTTTCAAATAGAAACCTGTCTGTCCATGTCGTTCTGTATAAATTAACATTAAAAAACAGATCTTTGGCTCTGTAGCCATAACCAAATTCAAGTCCAAGTATTTTTTCATTAAACAAGTCAGCATCTGGGGTTGGAACGTTTTGATAATTTTGAAATACAGCATCTAAATTTGGTTGCTTTGAAAAATATCCGGCATTAACAAAAACATTGTTTTTTATATCTATGTTATAGTTTGCACCAACTTTAATAGTTCCACCCCAAATATTAACTTTTTCTGAAATTTGTAAAGGGTTTGAACTTTTGTAAATATAGTAGTCTTCTCTTTGAAATCCTTTATTTGAGACAGATCCTTGTGCAAAGACAGAAAGATTATCTTTAGAATATTCGGTTTGAAAGTATAGACCGATATAATCAATTACCCCAACATTATTTCTGTCGATTTTTTCTTCTTTATCCGTATCACCAAATACATTCCAAACATCACTAATTGGCCACCTGTATTCTTTAGTAACAACCTTTCCATCAGGAAAATCAGCATATCTACCATCTCTGTAACCATCCGAACCAAGTCTATCTCTTAAATTTCTGTAATGAAGCCCTCTGTAAAATCTACTATCAAAACCAACGTCAACGGTAATATTTTCATTGATTTTAGTTTTATAGTTACCAATTGCTCCAAACCAGTTGTGTGAGTTTACTGAATTTCGCTGAATCCAGCCATTTCTTCTTTCAAATGGAGCGCTTGAAGAAAAGCTTTCATCATTTACAATAAAGAGTCCAGTTGTTGGGTCAGGGCTCATTGCAGACGAACTTCCATCTCCCCAGTTAGCAGTTTGTCCACTATTATGTTTAACTACTTGATCCCAAAGAACATATCCGTTCTTGGGGTTTCTCCAATCACTTCCACTAAAAAACCCAAAACTTCCATTTCTACCCAAATCCCCAGAGCCTCCTCCTCTTCCAAGAGAAGCATAGGCAGTAGCAGATAAGGAACTTTTATTATTTATTTTATATTCCCAGTTTAGTGACGCGATGGGCTTGTGATAGTAATTATTTCTCATGTTAAAGCCCTCTCCATTTCTTAATCCGTAATTGTAATTGTATTTAATTCCATATTTTTTATAATCAGCTAGTGTAGCCATGTTATAATAACTTGTAGTCCTCTGTCCGTGAACTTGTGGAGCCCCAGTAACAACAAATTGTAAATTATGTTTATCACTAGAATCTTTATATCCATAGCCTAAAAAGTAAGAGTATCCTTCAAAAGAGGTTCCATCAACATAACCATCACCTGCAGTTCTTCCAAAGGAAGCTGAAAAAGCATGACCCGAGCTACTTACCCCCGTATTGTATGATGTCACGGTTTTTAAAAAACCATCATTACCAACCGAAGCTGATACTTTTCCACCTTGCTGTAAGGCAGTAGATTTTGTTACTACGTTAATTGTTCCTCCGACTGAAGGGATAGGCAGTTTAGAAGATCCAAGCCCTCTTTGAACTTGCATGGCTGAAGCTACATCACTTAATCCAGCCCAGTTACTCCAATATACAGCTCCATTTTCCATATCATTTACAGGCATACCATTTATAAGTACAGCAATATTTTCCTGTCTAAATCCTCTTAGCCTTACTGTAGCATCTCCATAGGCACCTTGCATTGTAGTGTAAACACCAGGTGTTTTATTTAGCAACTGAGGAAGTTCCAAATTACCAACTGTTTCAGCAATTTCACTAGCGTAAAGTGTTGAGACTGCAACTGGGGTCTCTCTTACTTCAGCTAAATCTAAAGTTGAAAAAAGAGTCACCTCATCTAGTTCATTTGAGCTTGCAGCCAATACCACGTTAATAGTATTAGATGTGCCAACTGCAATCGATTGAGAGGAATATCCAATGTAACTAAAAACAATAGTGTCTCCACTTGCTGCTGTTATCGAGTAATTTCCATCAAAATCACTTCCCACGCCATTAGAAGTACCTTCAACAATAACGGTAGCTCCGGGAAGAGCTACTCCATCTTCGTCAGTAATTGTTCCAGTAATAATATTTTGTGAATAACAGAACCCTGAAACAAGGATTGCTGTTAACATTAATGTTAGTTTTTTCATATTATAATATTGGTTTGTTAATAAATACAAAATTCAAAAAAATTTATACATGAAATGTTATGTTAGCATTAATTTTTTAAACAATTTTTGTGAATAACTAGTCTAAAGTTTAAGAAAATTTTTAAGAAGAGAATTTGTAGAATCGTCATGTTTTTTGGGATCTTTTTCTTCAATTTCTTTTAAAAGTTTTGAAGCTAATTGTTTGCCTAGTTCAACCCCCCACTGATCATAACTAAAAATATTCCAAACAATTCCCTGAACAAAAATTTTATGTTCGTAAATAGCGATTAAACTCCCAAGAGTTTCAGGTGTTAGTTTTTGAATTAATAGCGTATTTGTTGGTTTGTTTCCTTCAAACACTTTAAAAGGCGATAAAGATTCGATTTGATTTTCACTAAGTGAAGAATCTTTGAGTTCTTCTTTGGCTTCTAAAATTGTTTTACCCATCATTAATGCTTCAGTTTGAGCAAAGAAATTAGACATCAATTTATTATGCTGTTTGTTCTCTTTAAATAGTGGATCACTAAATCCGATGAAATCACACGGTATTAGTTTTGTGCCTTGATGAATTAATTGAAAAAAAGCATGTTGAGAATTAGTTCCAGTACTTCCCCATATAATATTACCAGTTTGGTAAGAAATATTTTGTCCATTTCTATCAGTATTCTTACCATTACTTTCCATCACCGCTTGTTGAAGGTAGGCAGGTAATTTTTTTAAATACTCAGAATAAGGTATAACGGCCTCTGTTTCACATTTGAAAAAGTTATTGTACCAAATACTTATTAGTGCGAGAATAACAGGAATATTTTTTTCAATCGGAGTTGATTGAAAATGATTATCCATTTTTCTAGCTCCTTTTAAAAGCGACTCAAAATTTTTACTACCTACAGATAAACTTATTGAAAGCCCAACCGAACTCCAAAGAGAAAATCTTCCGCCCACCCAGTCATTCATTGAAAAAACATAATTGGGATTAATTCCAAAATTTTTAATTTCTGCCGTATTTGTTGATACTGCAGCAAAATGATTAATTACACTTTCTTCTCCCAAATTTTTAATTAACCAATTTTTTATAGTAATGGCATTTGAAAGGGTTTCTTGAGTAGTAAAGGTCTTTGAAACAACAATAAAAAGAGTAGTCTCAGGATTTAGTTTTTTTAAAATTTCAAGAACATGATCTCCGTCTACATTAGAAACAAAATGAGTTTTTAGTCTGGAAGAATAATATTTCAAAGCTTCAACTACCATTGCTGGACCCAAGTCTGATCCTCCAATACCAATATTAACTATATCTGTGAAAATTTTATTAGTTGAACCTTTAATTTCTCCTGATATAATATCATCTGTAAATCGTTTAATTTTTTTTCTAGACTCTAAAACTTGAGGGACCACATCTTTATTGTCTACAAATATTTTTTTATTTTTCTCAGCTCTAACAGCAGTATGTAAAACCGCTCTGCCCTCAGTTTGATTTATTTTCTCACCACTAAATTGATCTTCAATGGATTGCTGTAAATTACATTCTGAAGCTAAATTAAAAAGTAAGTCAAGGGTTTTTTTAGTTATTCTATTTTTAGAAAAATCAACAGTAAAATTCTCCCAACTTATTGTAAAATCTTCCGCTTTTTTACCATCTATGAACATTTGTTTCATTTCAATATTTTTAATTTTGTTGAAATGAGACGTAAGATTTTTCCAAGTGGAAGTTAAGGTTGGATTATTTTTTTTCAAAAGAATGATTTAGTTGTTAGCAATCGATTTTTCCATTAATCTGTCATTTAGCCCGATTGAATCAAGTTGTTTTTTAACGGGTCTCATGTAAGTTAAGTATTTATCTTTTAAATTCTGAGAAATTGGCTTTGCTTCAGGAAGTTTTTGACGCAGTGGATCAACTTGCTTCCCATTTTTCCAGAATCTATAACAAACGTGAGGGCCAGATGTGTTTCCAGTCATTCCAACACTCCCTATATAATCCCCTTGAGTAACAAAATGTCCTTTTTTTACCCCTCTTTTCTTCATGTGTAAGTACTGAGTTGAGTAGGTGCTATTGTGCTTTATCGTAACGTAATTCCCATTTCCTCTTGTGTAGCCTGATTTAACAACAGTTCCACTTGCTGTTGCCCTTATAGCAGTTCCAACAGGGGCAGCAAAATCAGTTCCTAAATGAGGGCGAATTCTTCCATAATAAGCTATCTTTCTTTTAAGGTTATATCGTGAGGAAATTCGACTAAACTGAACAGGAGATCTCAAAAAAGCTCTTCTTAAATTTTTTCCATTTTCGTCAAAATATTCATAAATTCCTCTTTTGGGATCCGTTTCAAATTCAATTGCATAAAAAGGTGTTTTTCTATGTTCAAAAAATGCAGAGTGAATTCTATTTAAGCCTACATATATGGAATCATCGACAAATTTACCAGTATATATTATTTTAAATTTATCCCCTTTTTCAAGTCTAAAAAAATCAATAGTCCAAGCATAAATTTCTGAAAGCTCATTGGACAATAATGGAGATAATTTTTCCTTTTCCATGGTTTCTGAAAGGGAACTGGTAATAGTTCCATGAGCTTCGAATTCAATTAATCTTACAGCTTTGGATTTTTTTTCAGCCCAAAGAGAATCTGTTAATGAAACCAATACATAATCAATAGGATTTGGCTGATAAACAAATAATTTAGGCGATTTTAAACTATCCTTAGAAAACAAAATTGTGTAGGGCTTGCCAATATTTATTTTTCTTACATCATAAACTTGTTTGGCTTTTTGAACAATATTAAATATTTGAGGGTAAAATAAATTGTTTTTTTCAAGAATAGTTCCAAATGAATCTCCACTTTTAACAGTATCTTTTACAACATGATAATCATTTAAAGTGTATCCAAATTGCTTTATAATCTTTTCTTTGACAACCTTTGGCTGTTGGTGTTTTGAATCTTTTTTGCAAGAATAATTGACACATATTATTAATACTATCAGTATAGTTACTTTATTCATTTATTTTAATTTTAAAGGGGTGCTTAAGCCCCTTGAACTCTTCAAGATCTGCCTCTATAGATCCAATTCTTAAACCAGCTTCAACTTTAATTGGAATTTTATTTTTATCATTAGTAACCCAAAGTGTGAGACTTTCACTATCCCTAAAAACTCTTCCAGATTCAATGATCGGATTAAATTTTAAGCAATTTACGATACCAAATTTCGTCTTTACATCCTCACGACCTAAGAATCGCATTCTAAAATTATAATTCTCGGCATCAAAAAAAACATTTATTTTAATAAAATCATTAATTTTTAAATTTTTAATATCAAAATGATTTCTAAGAAAATAAAAAGTTGAAATTAAATCTTGGACATTCTCTTTAATAGGCACTTTATTAATCTGATTATTTTTGATGTCGTTTACAATTGCTTGATTAAGCGCATAATCATATTTGATTTCAACATTCTTTGTATATCCTCCCTCATAAATATTTCTAGTAGATTTTAATGGTTTTACAATATTTTTTTTAAAATAAGTTTCATATCTGTCATCAACTTTGAAGAAAAACCTAGCAATTCCCGTGGTTCTTCCTATAGCTACTGCTTTGTGTACACTTTCATTGCCAACACTACTTTCTTGAAGTTCTAAAGTGGCATAACTAGCGTTGAAAATACCATAGTGAATTCTAAATTTAATCCACTCACCTGTTTTAAAAGAGTCGAACGATGTGCTAATAAACGGCGAACTAATTCCTTTTGAATTTTGACTATTAGTCAAGTTTGATAGAAGAAAAATGGAACAAATTACCAAAGCTTTTATTCTCATGGATACAAAAATATAAATACTATTTGGATGAATTTAAAAATGAGATTATTTTTTTTGCTTTTGCCACTCCAATTAGTTTAATAATTGACTCCTGGGGTGTTTCTTTTATTTTTTTAATTGATTTGTATTTTTTTAAAAGAGTAATTTTTGTTTTTTCTCCAATTCCAATAATCGAGTCAAGTGATGAATTTAATGCCTGTCCACTTCTTTTATTTCTATGAAATCTAATTGCAAAACGATGCGCTTCATTTCTCATGTGTTGTATTATTTTTAATGTTTCAGATCTTTTATCTAAATACAAAGGGATTGGATCAGATGGATAGAAGATTTCCTCCAATCTTTTTGCTATACCAAGAGCAATTATTCTTTTATCTAAATGTAACTTTTTCAAAGCAGCAACTCCAGAACTGAGTTGACCCTTTCCACCATCAATGATAATCAATGATGGCAATTTCTTTTTTTCATCAATCATTCTTTTATATCTCCTGTAAATGACTTCTTCCATTGAGGCGTAGTCATCTGGCCCCTCAACAGTTTTTATATTATAATGTCTGTATTCTTTTTTAAAAGGCTTTCCGTTTCTAAAAACAACACACGCCGCTACTGGATTTGATCCTTGAATATTAGAATTATCAAAACATTCAATGTGTTCAGGATCATTTTTCAATCTTAGATCATTTTTCATTTGATTCATAATTCTTCTTGAATGACGTTCCGGATCAACAATTTGAATTTTTTTTAATTTTTCGATTTTGAAGTAGGCGATATTTTTTTTAGAAAGTTCAAGAAGTTTTTTGTTTTCTCCCATTTTTGGCACAATAAATTTAACAGGAATTAACGGAGCGTATTTAAATGGGCAAATGATAGTTTTGTTTTTTGATTGAAATTTATCTCTTAAATTGACAATGCACATTAAAAGCAGATCTTCATCTGTTTCATCTAATTTTTTTTTAAGCTCAATATTGTGAAACCTAACGATGCGACCATAGGCAACCTGTAAATAATTAACATAAGCATGTGTTTTATCTGAAAGTATACTAAAGACATCTATATTATTTAGCGTAGAACTCACCACGGTTGATTTAAATTGGTAATTTTCTAAAAGTTCGATTTTTTCTTTAACTTTTTGCGCATATTCAAATTCCATATTTTTAGAAAAAATCAACATTTTTTTTCGTAAAACTTCTTTTGAGGGATTTAGTTTCCCCCTAAGGATTTCGCGAATAGATTTTATGTTAATTTCATAATCTTTCTCAGAAATTAATGTTTCATTAGAACGGACCTTATCATTTTTTTGAAAACCTAAAATCAAAGTATTTCCATTTTTTTTTAATACTCTAAGGCATAGAATTTTATCACTAGAATTAATCTGTTTTTCAGATAGATTGTAATTCCCTATTCTTAATGGGTAAAGATTATTAATTAAATCAAGAAGAATATTAATTGTTTTATAATTAGTGTAAGGACCATAGTATTCAGAGCCATCTTTAATCACTTTTCTTGTGAACATAACTCTTGGAAACCTTTCTTTCTTAATACAGATCCAGGGATAAGTTTTATCATCTCTTAGTAAGATGTTGTATTTAGGCTGGTATTTTTTAATAAGTGAATTTTCTAGCAATAACGCATCCGATTCTGAGGAAACAACAACATGTTTAATCTCTGCTATATTTTTTACAAGATTTTTTGTTTTTTGAGAACCTACGTTTTTTTGAAAATAAGAGGATACTCTTTTTTTTAAATTTTTTGCCTTTCCTATATATATTATCTTATTGGATTCATTAAAAAACTGATATACACCAGGCTGATTAGGAAGGGTTGAAAATTCAGGATTTAAAGACTGTTTACTCACTGTACTAAAATAATTCTTTTTAAATTTTTATCTTGGCTTTTTAAACAAATTAAAAATGGAAATGTTTTTAGCATTAATTGTCACAAATATATGTTTTGTTGGAGTTGCCTTTGTTACAAATGAAAATAACGCAGATATGTTATTGGCTGGGTATAACACTATGTCCAAAAAAGAGAAAGAGTCTTTTGATTTAAAAAATTATCTTATTTTTTTTAAAAAGTTTTTTATAAACCTAGCTATTTATTCTTCATTAATATATATAACATCATATATAGTATTTGAAGAGTCTACTGCAGCTGTGATATACTTTTTCTCAATATTTATCCCATTACCTTATATGATATATAAAGGAAATAAATTTAAAATTAAGAAGTAGTGTTAAAAAAAGATCTAAGGGTACTTTTTAAAACAAAAAGAAATTCTTTGAGTGAAAATGATTGTAAAGAATTAAGCCTTGAAATTGCTAACAGATCTTTAAAAATGGCCATTTGGGATTATACTAATTATCACATTTTTTTTCCTATTGAAAAAAACAATGAAATAGATACACAATTGATCATTCAGATTATTCAAGGAAAAGATAAGAATGTAGTATTGCCTAAAACGAATTTTAAAGACAAGACAATCACTAATTATCTTCTAACAGACGCTACTCTAATGACAATTAATGAGCAGGGAATTTCAGAACCAGATTCAGGAATAAAGATAAACGAAGATCAAATAGATTTAGTTTTTGTCCCTTTACTTTGCTTTGATAAGTTTGGAGATAGAGTGGGTTACGGAGGGGGCTATTACGACAGATTTTTAAAAAAGTGTTCATTAAAAACAATGAAAATAGGGTTATCTTTTTTTGAACCAATTGAAAAAATTAGTGATATATTTTTACAAGATATAAAATTGGATTATTGTATTACACCTGAAAAAATCTATAAATTTTAATTAAATATTTTTTTGTTAAACACCAACATAATACCAACTCCGGTACTAATAGCTGTATCAGCAAAATTAAAGACTGGCTCGAAAAAAGTAAAATTATTTCCACCTAAAAAAGGAAACCAATTGGGCCAGGTCCAAGAAAACATTGGGAATTGTAACATGTCAACTACATGTCCATATAAAAGCGATTCATAACCATTTCCTGGGTTAAAACTGGCAATATTAAGGTAACTATCAGTAAATAGATAACCATATAAAATTGAATCGATTAAATTTCCGATGGCACCAGCTAAAACCAAAGAAATACTAATAATTAAAAGTTTATGTTCTTTTTTATTAATACTATCATAAAGCCAATAAAAAATTAAAGGAACTGCTGTAATTCTAATTACAGTTAGAATTAATTTACCTAACCTATCGCTAATAAAGGGAATAAAATCACTGATTTTGGCCCCCCATGCCATACCTTTATTTTCTACAAAAAGAACTTTGAACCATCCCCAATCGATCAAAGCTTCAGAACCATAAATAGTTAAGGGGAAATGTAATTTTATGTAAACTTTGGAAAACTGATCAATTAGAAGAATTAGAAATATTATTAGTACGGACTTATTTAGACTCATAAATTGTAATTAAACCACAACTATTAAGACATTTTGTTTTTAGCCTCTATACTTAAAGTTGCATGTGGAACAAGTTCTAAACGCTTTTTATTTATTAGCTTACCGTTTTCTCTACAAACACCATATGTCTTATTTTCAATTCTAATTAGTGCACTCTTTAAATCTCTAATAAATTTTTCTTGTCTAATGGCAAGTTGAGTATTAGCTTCTTTAGACATTGTTTGCGAGCCTTCTTCAAAAGCTTTAAAAGTTGGTGAAGTATCCTCAGTACCATTATTTCCATCGTTCATGTAAGCACTTTTAATAAGTGCCAAATCATTTTGAGCTTTTTCAATTTTCTCTTCAATTAGAGATTTAAAGTATTTTAAGTCTTTATCTGAATAACGAGTAGTTTCCATGATTATTTTTTTTCTATATTTAATTTAGTTTCTATATTATCAAAGTTAATTTCAATACCTCTATTAATTGAATCTTCAATATTTAATTTTACAGAGAGTGTCTCATTCATTATATATTCTCTGTTTTCAAAAATAGCTTTTTCAATAATATTATCCCTCTGAATATTTAAAATAATTTTATCAGTAACCAAAAGACCAATTTCTTTTCTATGATTTTGGATTCGGTTTACAAGTTCGCGAGCTATTCCCTCATTGACTAACTCATTATTTAATTGAACGTCTAAAGCAACGGTAATATTGTTTTCAGAAGCAACTAACCACCCCTTAATGTCTTCAGAAATAACTTCAACATCGTTAGGGTTAATTACAATAGGATTATCGTTTACTATTATTGAAATAGTATCGCCGTTTTCAATTTTTTCAATATCAATTATTTCAAGTAATTTTATTTTTTCAGCTATTGGGGTCAATAGTTTTCCAAATTTTGGACCTAAACTTTTAAAATTAGGCTTTACTTTTTTTACTAATATTCCAGATGAATTACTGATTAGTTCAATTTCTTTTACATTCACCTCTGATTTAATAAGCTCTGAAATTTGTTCAAATTGTAATTTTTCATTCTTATTGCTGTAAGGAATCATTACTTTTGATAAAGGTTGGCGGACTTTAATTTTTTCTTTTTTTCTAAGAGACAAAACCAATGAGCAAATTGTTTGAGCTTTTCTAATTTTCTTTTGTAATTCAGTATCAATTAACTTACTTTTTGAAATAGGGAAATCTTCAAGGTGAACAGACTTAAATGAATTAAAACGAGAATTTGAAGTTAAATCACAGTACAACCTATCCATGTAAAAAGGAGCAATTGGGGATGAAATTTTAGCAATTTCTATCAAACACGTATATAAAGTTTGATAGGCACTAATCTTATCTTTTTCGTATGATCCTTTCCAAAACCTTCTTCTAGAAAGTCTAACATACCAATTACTTAGATATAATTGAACGAATTTAGAAATTGATCTAGCAGCTTTTGTAGGTTCATAGTTAGAGTAATATTTGTCAACTTCAAAGATTAAAGAGTTAAGTTCTGAAATAATCCATCTATCAAGTTCAGACTTTTCACTATTTTCAATTTCTTTTTCTTGGTAATTAAAATTATCAATATTGGCATAAAGAGTAAAAAATGAGTAAACGTTATATAATGTTCCAAAAAATTTACGTTTACTTTCCTCAATGCCTTCAACATCAAATTTTAAATTATCCCAAGGATTAGCATTACTTATCATATACCATCTTGTAGCATCAGGCCCAAATTCTTCAATTGTCTTGAAAGGATCTACTGCGTTGCCCAACCTTTTAGACATTTTCTGGCCATCTTTATCAAGAACCAGACCGTTGGAAATCACATTTTTATATGAAATTGAATCAAAAACCATTGAACTAATTGCGTGAAGAGTATAAAACCATCCTCTTGTTTGATCGACTCCTTCAGCTATATAATCAGCTGGGAAGGCTATATTATCGTCAATCATTTCTTTATTTTCAAAAGGGTAATGCCATTGAGCATAGGGCATAGAACCAGAATCAAACCATACATCAATTAAATCTGATTCTCGAAACATTTTTTGTCCGGAACTGGAGGCTAAGACGATCTTATCCACTATGTTTTTATGAAGATCAATTGAATCATAATTAGATTCATCCATATTATTAATTTCAAAAGAATGAAAAGGGTCTTCTTTCATAAAACCTAAACTAATTGACTTTGTAATTTCATTTTTTAATTCTTCAACTGAGCCAATTATAATAGTTTCTTTAGAGTCCTCTGATCTCCAAATAGGGAGAGGAATTCCCCAATACCTAGATCTTGACAGATTCCAGTCGTTTGCATTAGCCAGCCAATTTCCAAACCTTCCATCTCCAGTCGATTTAGGCTTCCAATTGATTGATTCGTTTAGTTTTATTAGAGCTTCTTTTTTTTCTGTCACTTTAATAAACCAAGAATCTAATGGATAGTATAAAATAGGCTTATCGGTTCTCCAACAGTTGGGGTAACTATGCACATATTTTTCAACTTTAAAAGCTTTATTTTCTTCCTTTAATTTTATAGCAATTTCGACATCAACAGATTTTTCAGGTTTTTTTTCTGTAGAACTGTAATATTCATTTTTCACATATTTTCCCCCAAGCTCTCCTAATTCTGGTCTAAATCTTCCTTGTAAATCTACAAGTGGAACTAGTTGCTGGTTTTCATCATAAATCAGCATTGGAGGAATTTCTGGATTTGCCTCTTTTGCAACTTTAGCATCATCAGCTCCAAAAGTTGGTGCTGTGTGAACAATGCCCGTACCATCTTCAGTAGTTACAAAATCGCCACCTATAATTCTAAAAGCGTTTTCGGCATTTTTATAAGGAAGAGGTGCCTCGCTCCAAAGTTGTTCGTATTGAACTCCTATTAAATCAATGCCTAAAAAAGTGTTATTTACAAAATAGGGAATTTTATTTTTGGCATTAGTTTCTAATTTCAATTCTTCTTTTTTTTCTACCTTAAAAAAAGAATTAGACAAAACTTTTGACACTAAATTTTTAGCTAATACAACGTGTATTGGTGTCTTGGTGTATTGATTAAAAGTGGAAACTATAGTATATTTTATTTTTGGACCAACAGTCAGCGCTGTATTTGAAGGAAGTGTCCATGGCGTTGTCGTCCATGCTAAGAAATGGACTGAATTGTAATTTTTTAAACTTTTTGGCAAAGTATTTTTTATTGCATTAAACTGTGCAGTTACTGTGGTGTCTGTAACATCTTGATATGTGCCAGGTTGATTTAGCTCATGCGAACTAAGACCAGTCCCCGCTTTTGGAGAAAATGGTTGAATGGTGTAACCCTTGTAAATCAAACCTTTATCAAAGAGATTTTTTAATAACCACCAAACAGATTCTATATATTTTGGTTTATAAGTTATGTATGGGTTTTCCATATCAACCCAGTACCCCATTTTTTTAGTTAAATTATTCCAAACGTCGGTGTAACGCATAACAGCCTTTTTACATGCCTTGTTATAATCTTTAACTGAAATTGATTTCCCAATATCTTCTTTAGTAATGCCAAGTTCTTTTTCAACACTAAGCTCTATTGGAAGGCCATGAGTATCCCAACCAGCTTTTCGCTGAACTTGAAATCCTTTTAAAGTTTTATATCTACAGAAAATATCTTTGATACTTCTTGCCATAACATGATGGATCCCAGGCATTCCATTTGCAGAGGGAGGTCCTTCGTAAAAAACAAATTTTGGAGCACCTTGTCTTAAATCAATACTTTTTTTAAATGAATGGTTGGATTCCCAATCAGTAAGAACTTCTTTGGCAATTTGCGATAGATTTAGTCTTTTGTATTCCTTAAAAGCCATCTTATTAAGATCATAATTTTATAAGAAGCGAAAGTAACCATTTTAGATTAAATTTTTTTAGAAATCATACTCAAAAACTATATTAAGGTTTCTTCCAGGTGATGAAATTCCTGAAGCGAATTCCCGGTAGTGAATATCAAGTAGATTGTCTAAAATCAAAATTGTTTTTAGGTTTTTGGTTAATTTAAATGAGGAAGAGAATTTTAAAACACCCCAAGAAGGCATTCCGTTATATATTGGAGCTTTATTTTGATAACCTATAATTGGAGTTTCTTCAAGACCGTCTTCTCCTCCTTTACTGTACTCGTCTGAATTTTTGGCCTCAGAAAATCTGTATGACAACTGCATTTTTAGATTTGAATCAATCCATTTTAAATAAAATGCTCCAAATAATGGAGAAATTGAGGGTAGTGGATTAGGATTTTTAACACTTCCTCCTTTTGTATATGTTAGGTTACTCTTAAAAAAAAAGTTTTCTGAAATTTTAGCTTCTGAATCAAAAGAAAAGCCATAAATATAAGCTCTACCTTTATTAATATTAGCCATAGTTATAACCTCTTCAGAATTATAAAGAATTGTATTAGGACTATCGGTAGTTTGGTCATTTAAAATTTGAAAAAAATCCCTTGTTATATGATTAGTTATATGAGTGTAATAAAGATTCAAAGAAAAAACATTCATTTTATCATTATAAAATTTACTGAGCCCTAATTCTGAACTGTATGCATATTCAGGCTTGAGTTTTTTGTTAGGAACAGAAAGCATTCCCCTGTTTTCTCTTATCTTTCCAATATCATCAATATTTGGGGACCTGAATCCACTGGAAAAATTAGTATTTACTTGCCAGTTATTTTCAGACCTCATAACGTAACCTATGCTGCCTGTGAGTGACGAATTTTTAGTATTAACAGTGTTTAAATTGGCGTCAATAAGTGCAGCTTCTTCCCAACTAGCATTAAGATTTGTTTGGGTATACCTCATTCCGATGTTAAAATTAGATTTTGTTGAGATATCTTTTCTAAATTCATAATAAGTTGCTATTGTACTGTAATTACTTCCATCGCTTGGGTATCGAGTCGGAATATTAAAGATTTTATCAGTACTGTTTGAACTGATTAAAGAGGGATTCCCTTGAATTAATTTTTCTCCACTAGCGGTTGAGTTTACATCATTATAAGTGTATTCAAATCCATAAGAAAAAGATGATTTATCTTTTTCAAACCCAACAAAATCTAAATTTAATGAATAGACTTTTACATTTTCAAATTGGGAATTTAAAATCAGAGACTGAAATTTTCTGTTGTTTCTGGATTCTTTTATATTTTGATAAGCAGCAACAACAGACCCTTTGCTTAACCAATTTTTATTATTTAAAAAATTATATGTTGATGAGAATAGACTTCTTTCCTGAGGACCATAAAACCACTGAGCATACTTGAGATTTTCCTCATTATTGAATTCATTCAATTTATCATATCTATCAATGTTTGATGATTTAGAATGTTGAATATTGAAAATAATATTAGAATCATCGGAAATTTTAAAATTTAACTTTTGTAAAAAGTCTAACTGTGAATAGCCAGTGTTAGTTTGAATTTCTGAATTTTTATTGAAATGATTATGAGAATTTAGATTATTGCCATCGAGAAAATATTTATTCAATCCCCAATTTTTAAAACCATGATTTCTTTTACTACCCATAATTATATCGCCAAAGTCAGAATAAGAAAAACTAGTAAAACTTGCCCATTTGTTTTTACTAAACTCTACGCTAAAATTATTGACCTTGTGATTAAGCGTGGTATTATAAGAACTGACTCCATTTAATGTCCAAATTTTTTCGTTATTAATTTTAGGTTTTTTGGTATAAAAATGTACAACCCCACCCAATGCATCTGAGCCGTAGCCAACTGAAGATGGTCCAAAAATAATTTCAGTTCTTTCAAGTGTATACGGATCAATTGTTATCGTGTTTTGAAGATGGCCAGACCTGTATATGGCATTATTCATTCTAACTCCATCAATAACAAGTAAAACTCTATTAGCTTCAAACCCTCTAATCACAGGACTTCCTCCAGCTCCTTGGGATTTTTGAATCCTGATTCCCCCTCCATAGTATAATAAATCAGCGGATGTTTGAGGTAAATCAAGTTCAGTTTTTTTTGAATTTATTAAAGAAACTTTTCTAGAAATTTTTTCTTTATTTTCTGTGTTTCTTCCCACCGAAAGAATAATCTCAGATAATATTTGAGTCTTTGGATATAAGTAAATAATAGATTGAGAAATACTATTAACCGAAAGTATTCGTTTTTCGTATGAAACATGACTAAATATCAAGGAATCTGTTTGTTTAAAAGACGAAAGGTTTATTACCCCATTTGAATCTGATAGAATTGTTAACGTTTGCAAAGTATTATGTACTGCAACATTTGGAATGACAGATTCGTCTTGAAAATCTTTAATAATCAGTTGTTGAGAAAAGCTATTTAGCGATATTATTAAAAATAATGCTAATAACGACTTACTTTCTTTTAAAAAGATCATACATGATGTTAAGTGATTGAGGCCTTCTGAAATTTTCCATGTGTATTTGCATATATTTCATTAAAAATTCTAACAGCTCTTTTCTTTCAAAAGAGGATGTAATCAAGTCTTTAATTCCATCAAAATCTGTGCCTAAAAATCCTTTAAAATTTTTAATTACATTTCCGTTTATGTAATTAATATTTTGGGAATCATTGCTAAACTCTCCATTTAACATATCAAATCCATCAAATATAATGTTGGTTTTATCAGGCGAAATTCCAAGATATCTTAAAAATTTAATTACAAAATGAATGTGAAAATTTGTGTAATTTGAACTGTTATCAAGCCAAATCATAGAAGTTTTTATGAATGCGTATAAAGACTCATTACTTTCTTCTTCTTGTATGCTTTTTGACAAAATTTCTGCTAAAAACTGAACAATAGTATTTTTCACAATGTCAAAAGGTATCGACTTATAAGGCGAAATTATTTTAGCTGAGCGGATATTATTAAGCTTTCCCAGCCCTCTATGACTTGCATCAATTTCTAAAATGGTTAATGGTTGAAATAGCCCAACATTTAATCCTCTTTTTTTTTGTGATCTAATTCCTTTTAATAAATATGATTTTATTCCATCTGAAAGGGTAAAGCATTTAACTATTAGACTAGTTTCGGAATATTTTATTGAACTTAAAGCAATGGCTTCAGTAGATACTAACATTTCAAAAATTATAATTAAATAATTTAAACCACTCCTTGAGCGATCATCGCATCTGCGACTTTTATAAAACCGGCAATGTTAGCACCTTTTTCATAATTAATATATTTTTTTTCTTTTCCATGAGTGATGCACGAATTATGAATATCTAGAATTATGTCTTTCAGCTTATTATCTACTTCCTCTCTTGTCCAGCTGTATCGTAATGAATTTTGAGCCATTTCTAGCCCTGAAACTGCCACTCCCCCAGCGTTTGAAGCTTTCCCTGGGGCATATAAAACTTTGTTTTTTCTAAAAACAGTAATAGCATCTGGCGTACAAGGCATATTCGCCCCTTCGCTAATACAAATACATCCGTTTTTAATTAAACTTTCAGCATCATTTTTGTTCAATTCATTTTGAGTTGCACAAGGTAGAGCGATGTCGCAGGGTACATTCCAAGGTGTCTTATTTTTATAAAATTTTGCTTTGGGGTATTTATTTAAATATTCGGAGATTCTAACTCTTTTATTATTTTTCAAGTCCATAATATGGTTCAATTTTTCACTATTTATTCCTTCTTTATCATAAATAAAACCAGATGAATCAGATAATGTGACAACTTTAGCTGAAAGTTGAATACATTTTTCAGCAGCAAATTGAGCTACATTTCCTGACCCAGAAATAACGACAGTTTTTTTGGAAACAGATTGGTTAATATGATTGAGCATATTTTCCGCAAAATAGACGGTTCCATAGCCTGTTGCCTCAGGTCTAATTAATGACCCCCCCCAAGATAGTCCCTTTCCTGTTAAAACTCCTGTAAACTCTTTTTTTAATTTTTTATATTGACCAAACATAAATCCAATTTCTCTTCCTCCAACACCAATATCACCGGCAGGAATATCTGTATTTGGACCAATATATCTAAAAAGTTCAGTCATAAAACTTTGACAGAATCTCATTATTTCACCATCGCTTTTACCTTTTGGATCAAAATCAGACCCTCCCTTTCCTCCTCCCATAGGAAGAGTTGTTAGACTATTTTTGAAAACTTGCTCAAAAGCTAAAAACTTAAGTATACTTAAATTTACTGAGGGATGAAACCTCAATCCACCTTTATAAGGGCCAATTGCAGAGTTCATTTGTACTCGGTATCCTCTGTTTACTCTAATTTCACCACTATCGTCTACCCAATTCACCCTGAACATTAATACTCTTTCAGGTTCAACCATCCTCATTAAAATATTTTTACCGTGATAAATTTTATTGGAAACAATGTAAGGAATTACAGTTTCGGAAACTTCCCTAACAGCTTGCATGAATTCAGGTTCGTGAGAATTTCTTACAGAAATTTCGTTTAAAAATCTTTCTAAATTTTTATCCATAAGTAATTAGTTTAAGTTGAAAATAACAACTCTAAGATAACGAATTAACTCAAATTAAATATTAGAGTTAACCTATGGCTTGTTTCAAATCTGAAATTAGATCATCAGCATCTTCAATCCCAACACTAAGTCTGATTAAAGAGTCAACAACCCCTGAAGCTTCTCTTTCAATTTTAGGAATGGAGGCATGGGTCATTGAAGCAGGGTGGCCAGCAAGACTTTCTACGCCCCCAAGAGATTCAGCAAGAGTGAATACTTTAAGGTTTTCTATAATTTTCAATGCTTTACTGAAATCATTTCCTTTAATAGTAAACGAAATCATTGCACCAAAATCGGACATTTGATTTTTTGCGATTAAATGGTTTGGGTGAGATTTAAAACCTGGCCAGAAAACTTTTTCAATTAAAGGATGCTTTTTTAAAAATAAAGCTATTTTTTTTGCGTTTTGACAATGTCTTTGCATTCTTACATGCAAAGTTTTTATCCCTCTTAAAGTCAGAAAACTATCCATGGGTCCACAGATTGCCCCACTGGCATTCTGAATAAAATAAAGTCTTTCGGCTAAACTTTTATTTTTTACTATTAATGCACCTAAAACAACGTCACTATGCCCAGCTAAATATTTTGTTGCTGAGTGCATGACAATATCAGCCCCTAAATCAAGAGGGACTTGTAAAAATGGAGTGGCAAAGGTATTGTCTACAGCAAGTAAGAGATTGTTTGATTTTGCAAGTTTACTAAAGGATTTAATGTCAATAATGTTCATCATTGGATTAGTTGGAGTTTCAATCCAAATCATTTTAGTATTATCATTTATTAAATTTTCAACACTTTTGGTATCATTCATTTTAGTAAAGTGAAATTTAATTCCAAAATTTTTAAACACACTTGTAAATAATCTGTATGAACCCCCGTAAAGGTCATTAGTTGATATTACCTCATCACCCGGGCTTAATAATTTTAAAACTGCATCAATTGCCGCAAGACCTGATCCAAATGCTAAACCATACTTACCGTTTTCTATACTAGCAAAAGAACTTTCTAATGCTTGACGTGTTGGATTATGGGTTCTACTGTATTCATAGCCTTTATGCTTGCCTGGACTAGTTTGAGAATAAGTAGATGTTTGGTATATGGGGGGCATGACAGCTCCATAGCCTTTTTCTGGAATTTGACCTCCGTGAATAGTTTTGGTATTGAATTTCATTTGAGTAATGGAATTAAAAAATATTAATCAAAGATATATTTTCTTGAAAGAATCTTATAATTTTAGAGTTTATAAATAAATTATAATTGAATAAAGTATATTTTTTATCAACTTGCTCTACTTGTAAAAGGATTTTAAAGGATTGGGAATTGAGCGGTAATGTTATCAAAATAGATATAAAAAGTAACCCCTTAAATGAAAATGATTTAGACGAACTTTACAATATTTGTAAAAGCTATGAAGAGTTATTCAACAAAAGAGCTATATTGTTTAGAGACAGAAAAAACAATATTAAATCCATAAGTGAAAAAGATTATAAGAATATGTTATTGACGCATTACAGTTTTTTAAAAAGACCTGTTCTAAAAATTGGCAATAAACTGTTTATTGGAAATACAAAAAAAGTTGTCAATAACGCTTCTGAATATTTAATGAATTTTAATCATTATTAAAAATTTAAAATCATGTCAAAATTTAAAATTAGCTTCTTACTATTTGTTTTTAATTTCGGGTTTTCTCAAAATGAATCTTTAAAAACTGAAATTTGGGAACCAGTTCCTAAAAAAATTGATGCATATAATTTTAACAAAGCTCCAAGCGACGCAATAGTTTTGTTTGATGGAAGTGATTTCTCTAGCTGGATTGGACAATATTCGAATAAAACTCCTGAGTGGAAAATCAATAAGGACGGGTCCATGACTGTCATTAATGGTACAGGGGGAATTAAAACTAAAAAGTCCTTTGGGTCAGTACAACTACACATAGAATGGAAAACAAATGAAACAACAGAAAAGTATAAACCACAACAACGATCGAATAGTGGAATTTTCCTTCAACAAAATTATGAGTTACAAGTTTTAGACAGCTACGAAAACCCAACATATGTAAACGGTCAAGCAGGTTCAATTTACAAACAACACATTCCATTGGTAAATTCAAGTAAAAAACCCGGTGTATGGCAATCATTTGATATAGTTTTTAATGCACCAGTTTTTAAAAACAACAAACTAGTTAAGCCTGGTTATTTTACTGTTTTTCAAAATGGTGTATTGATACAAAACAATGTAGAAATTAAGGGAACAACAATAAATGTTGGCCCTTCGTCATATAAATCTCATGGCAAACTTCCACTGGTTTTGCAAGATCATCCAAAAGTTCCTGTGAATTTTAGGAATATTTGGATTAGAGAATTACAAACTAAAGATTGATATTTTTGTAACTTTGAACTCTATGTTACAATCAATGACTGGCTTTGGAAATTATTCCGTTGACTCTGAAATGGGAAAAATATCTGTAGATATTAAAACTTTGAATAGTAAAAATCTTGATTTAAATTATAACCTAAGTCCTTTTTTAAAAGATTTAGAAAATGATATAAGATTGATAATAATGAGTGCTTTCAAAAGAGGAAAAGTAGATGTTAAAATAAATTTCAAAATCACAAAAAAGCAATTTTCTACAAATCTAAATCATGAGTTAATTAAATTATATATTAAAGATTTACAGCAAATTGTCTCCGGCGATGCAATGGAATTTTTAAAAATTGCGATTTCACTTCCAAATTCTATTGAAAATAATCAATCAAATTTAGATAATAAAATCAGTAATGACATCAAAAATGCTGTTAAACATGCTGTTAAAATGGTTATTGATTTTAGAAAACAAGAGGGAAATTCTTTAAAAAAAGATATTTTAAACAATGCTAGTTTAATTCAAAAAAAAATCAAGCTAGTTGAGAAATTAGCACCGAGAAGAATTGAAAAAATTAAAAAAAAAATTAATAAAAATTTAGTAGATCTTAGCTTGGAGGTCGATTTAAATAGATTTCACCAAGAACTTATTTATCATCTTGAAAAATTAGACATAAATGAAGAGCTAGTTAGGCTTAATAACCATTTAATTTTTTTAAAAAAAACAGTTAATGATAAAGAAATAGAAAAAGGTAAAAAGTTAACTTTTATTGGACAAGAGATTGGTAGAGAAATAAATACTATTGGTTCAAAGTCTAATCATCTTGAAATACAACAAATTGTTGTTGAAATGAAAAATGAGTTAGAAAAAATCAAAGAACAACTTCTAAATGTATTGTGATGTCTATTGGAAAATGTATAATTTTTTCTGCACCCTCAGGAAGTGGTAAGACTACTTTAGTAAAGTATCTCCTAGGCCAAAATGAGCTAAATCTTATATTTTCTATTTCGGCAACAACTAGAAAAAAGAGAAATAACGAAAAAAATAAAGTTGATTATATTTTTTTAGACAAAGACTCTTTTAAAAATAAAATTGGAAATGAAGAATTTTTAGAATTTGAAGAAGTTTACGAAGGTATTTTTTATGGGACATTAAAAGAATCTGTTAGAACTCTTTTAAATAAGTACAATGTAATTTTTGATATTGATGTGGAGGGAGGTTTAAAATTGAAAAATCAATTTAATGAAAAAGCATTAACTGTTTTTGTAAGACCCCCAAGCATTCAAGAATTACAAAAAAGACTTAATAAACGAAATAATGATTCCTCAGAATCAATTAATACTAGATTGTCTAAAGCTAAACTTGAATTATCAAGAGAAGAATTTTTTGATAAAACTATTGTTAATGATGATTTATCTGATTCTAAAAAAGAAGCCTATAATTTGGTTAGTGAATTTTTAAATAAAAAATGAGACACATAGGTTTGTTTTTTGGGACATTTGACCCTTTACATAATGGGCATGTTTCAATCGCAAAGTATTTCATCAAAAAGTTGTCATTTGATGAACTTTGGCTTGTAGTTACTCCTTTAAATCCTTTTAAAAATTCTAAAAACATTTCCAATGAAAGTAAAAGGTTAGAAATGGTAGAAAATTTTTGTAAAAATGAAGAAAAAATTAAATGCTCAAAAGTAGAATTTGAATTACCAAAACCTAATTACACCTCAGACACTATTGATTTTATAATTAATAAGAATAATAACACAAAATTTTACATAATATTAGGTCAGGATAATTTAAATAGTTTGCATTTGTGGAAAGATTCAGAAAAGATTTTAAAGCATCAAATTTGTGTTTATCCAAGGAATAATCTAAATCAGTCAACTAATAATTTGATTCACCATAAAAAGGTTAAGCTATACAATGCTCCAATAATGGACATATCTTCATCATTAATTAGAAATATGATAAATAAAAAAGAATCTATAAAACATTTAATTCCTAAAGAAGTGTTTTTAACAATCAAAAAAAAGTAAATTTAAAACGTATATCCTTGAATTTTTAACCAATTGTTAACAATTTGTATGATTTTTTTTCTTCAAATTGCACCCCCTTAGTTTAATAAGTAATTATATATAATGGAAAATAATAAAAAAGTAGATATCAAAGAAATCAACAAAAAAATTGAAAAAGAGAGTGCTTTTATTGATTTGCTTACTCTAGAGATAAATAAAGTTATCGTTGGCCAAAAGCATATGATAGAAAGGTTATTAATCGGACTTTTAGGTAAAGGTCATATATTATTGGAGGGAGTTCCTGGATTAGCAAAAACACTTGCAATTAATTCTCTTAGCAAAGCAGTTGAGGGAAGTTTTAGTAGAATACAATTCACGCCAGATCTTCTGCCAGCCGATGTAGTTGGTACAATGATTTATAATATGAAAGAGAATGACTTTTCTATTAAAAAGGGTCCAATATTTGCAAATTTTGTTTTGGCTGATGAGATAAATAGAGCTCCAGCTAAAGTTCAATCAGCGCTTCTAGAAGCTATGCAGGAGAAACAAGTAACTATTGGAGATAAGACCTTTAAATTGGCACCACCTTTTTTAGTAATGGCAACACAAAACCCTGTTGAACAGGAGGGAACCTACCCACTTCCTGAGGCTCAAGTTGACAGATTTATGTTGAAAACAGTTATTGATTATCCTAACATTAAGGATGAGCAACAAATAGTAAGAGCGAACATTAATAATAGTTTTGGAGATATAAAGCCAGTGGTAACGGTTAAGGAAATAATTAAGGCTCAAGATTCCGTCAAATTGGTTTACATGGACGAAAAAATTGAACAATATGTCCTTGATTTAATTTTTGCCACAAGATATCCAGAAAAATATGGATTAGACGAACTTAAACCGATGATTAATTTTGGAGCCTCACCCAGAGGAAGTATAAATCTCGCAAATGCATCTAGATGTTATGCTTTTATTAAAAGAAGAGGATATGTAATTCCTGAAGATGTCAGAGCTGTAATTCACGACGTTTTAAGACATAGAATCGGATTAACATATGAAGCGGAGGCTGAAAGTATTTCATCTGAAGATATAATAAATAAAATTGTTAACCAGGTGGAGGTCCCCTAACCTTTGTTAGTTATCAGCTTTTTTCAGAAAAACAATATTTAATTTTTTTCAGTGGAAACAAAAGATCTTTTAAAAAAAGTAAGAAAAATTGAAATTAAGACAAGAAGATTAACTAATAATATTTTTGGAGGTGAATATCATAGTGCTTTTAAGGGTAGAGGAATGACTTTTAGTGAGGTAAGAAATTATCAATTTGGAGATGACGTCAGAACAATAGATTGGAATGTTACGGCAAGATATAATGAACCCTTTGTTAAAGTTTTTGAGGAAGAAAGAGAGTTAACATTAATGTTATTAGTAGACGTTAGTGGCTCTGAATTTTTTGGGACTGATAAGGTGCTGAAGAAAAATATTGTTACTGAGATATCTGCGACTCTAGCTTTTTCAGCTCTTCAAAACAATGACAAAGTAGGTTTAATTTTGTTTTCAGATGAAGTGGAGCTTTACATTCCTCCAAGTAAGGGTAAAACTCATGTATTGAGAATTATAAGAGAACTAATTGAATTTAAGCCAATGAGTAAAAAAACTGATATTTCCGAAGCTCTACAGTTTTTAATTGGTGTAATAAAAAAGAAATCTATTGCTTTTATATTATCTGATTTTATTTCTGAAAATTATGAAAAAACATTAAAAATCTGTGCAAAAAAGCATGATCTTACAGGGATTAGAATTTTCGATAAAATGGAAGAAAGCATCCCAAACATGGGGATAATTTCAATGTTTGACCAGGAAACAGAGGAAGTAAAAATGATAGACACTTCTTCACATTCTCTAAGAAAAAAGTATGAATTATTTAATAAAGTTAATTCCAAAAGGTTTAATCAAGTATTTTCAAAACATGGAGCGGGAACATTAAATTGTAGAACCGACGAGAGTTATGTTAAAAAATTACTTAGCTATTTCAAAACACGTGGATAGTATTAAAACAAGCATCATTTTTTTTATTTGTGGAATAACAGCTCTTTTTTCACAACAGCCCCCTGTTTTATTATCCTCAGTAGATACTACAACAATTAAAATTGGTGAACAAATAAATTATCAAATAAAAATCAATTCAGATTCAATTTCTAATATTGTTTTTGAGAAAAATCAAATTTTTAATCCTTTTGAAGTAATTGAAGAATTTGAAATAGACACATTTAAAAAATCTGGACGTACAAGTTTCATAAAAAAATTCTCAATAACTTCTTTTGATGCTGGCATACAAATCTTAAAGCCAAAAAAAATTTTAGTTGATGATGTGTTGTATTACTCAGATTCAATTTTGATTAACGTTTTAAATATTAAAGTAGATACCGTAAGTAAAAAATTCTTTGATATTAAAAACATATCTGAAATACAAAAAAACAATGACGGTTGGTGGAAAAAATATTTATTTGGCTTTCTAGTTTTAGTAGCCTTGTTTATAGCATACAAACTGTATAGAAAATTTTCGATTCTAAAACTAGAAAACGAAAAACCTCCTTTACCAATTGATAAAGCAATTATTGCCCTTCAGCGATTAGAATCAAAAGATCTTAAAGAACAATTAGATTATAAAGAGTATTATTCAAAGCTTACCGAAATTGTCAAAAATTATTTGGAAGAAGACATTAGCTTAGATGCTTTAGAAAGTACAACAGATGAACTTATTAATAAGTTAGAGTTGTTAAAAGACGCAGGCAAGTTGTCATTAAGTAAAGAGACCATTCAAAATTTTAAAAGCGTTTTAAAAACAGCTGATTTAGTAAAGTTTGCTAAATCTAATCCAGGTTTGGAAATAGCTTTTTCAGATAAAAAATTATTAAAAACAGTTCTTTTAGATACTAAAGACGCTATCCCAAAGCCAACTGAAGAAGAATTACTTAAAAGTAAGGTATATGCTGAAAAGCAAAAAAATGAGAAAAGAAAAAAAGTGATTAAAAATATTATAATAGTTCTATTTACTTTTATATTTTCAGCCTTAGTAATTTCTATATCCTTATATGGTTGGAAAAGTGTTTCAGACACTGTTTTAGGGAATTCAACAAAATCACTTTTAAACAAATCGTGGATTCAAGGAAATTATGGAGCTCACCCTATAATTATTTCTACACCAGATGTTTTAAAAAGAGTTAAAACTAAAGACAATAATCAGAATTTTGAATGGGAATCCCTGGATAAAAGTGTTTCTATTTTTTTAACGATAGAATCTGATGATAAAAAAATTGAACAAGAAAATGTACAATCTGTTATTGATGAATTAATAATTGAACTAAAAGAAAATGGAGCAACCAATATTTTAACTAAACAAGAGGAAATATTTTTAGAAAAAGGAGCCCCTGCATTTAAAATTTTCGGCTCTTTTGATTACATAGATTCAAAAGATATCGAAAAAAGAAACGAATACGTTTACCTTAAATTTCAAGAAAATCAAGGGGAACAAAGTGTTCTTGTCATTTTTGAAAGAGAGAATGCTTTTGCCAAAGAAATAGCCAAAAAAATAGAAAAATCTATAATATTTAAGATTGAATAGTATGTTTAAAAATTTAACATTTTACAGTCCTGAGTTTTTATGGCTTTTTATTTTATTGCCAGTACTTTTCTTTTTAAATTATTATTTTAAAGATAAAAAAAATTCATCTTTTAAAATATCATCAATAAGTGGGTTTGGCTATAAGACTCTTAAAATCAAACTCTATCCAATTCTAGATATCCTAAGATATTTAGCTATTGCTTTTTTAATAGTTGGTTTAGCAAGGCCTCAGATAGTAGATGTGTCAACTCAAATTAAAACCAGTAAAGGTATAGATATTGTTATCGCTGTAGATGTTTCTTCTAGTATGTTAGCACAAGATTTAAAACCAAATAGATTAGACGCTTTGAAGTTAGTTGCAAAAGAATTTATAAACGATAGATTAAATGATAGAATAGGATTAGTTGTATATGCTGGAGAGAGTTACACAAAAACTCCGGTAACATCCGACAAGAGAGTTATAGTAAATTCATTAAATGAAATTAATTTTGATGGAGTGATTGAGGATGGGACTGCCATTGGAATGGGGTTAGCCACATCTGTTAATAGATTAAAAGATAGTAAGGCTAAAAGTAAGGTGATTATTTTATTAACTGATGGCGTAAATAATTCTGGTTTTATCGATCCTAAAACTGCTGCCGATTTAGCCTCATCTTTTGGAATTAAAACATATACCATTGGATTGGGAAGTAATGGAAATGCCTTAGCACCAATTGCTATTAACCCAAATGGTACTTTTAGGTACGGGCTAACAAAAGTTGAAATTGATGAAGAGCTTTTAAAGTCAATAGCTAAAGAAACAGGAGGGCTTTATTTCAGAGCCACAGACAATGAGAGATTAAAAAATATTTATGAAGAAATTAATAAGCTTGAAAAAACGGAAGTCGAGGAGTTTAAATATTCTAATGCAGAAGAAATGTATAGACGGTTTGTTTTAATTTCCTTTCTTTTAGTTTTTTTAGAGTGGGTTTTGAGATCAACATTTTTTAAAAGTTTTTTATAATGTATCAGCTAGAAGAACCTTTTTATTTTTATTTATTGTTAGTAGTCCCTATATTATTAATAGGATTTTTAATTTTAATTAGTTGGAAACAAAGTATACAAAAAAAATATATTTCAAATCATTTATTTAAAAAATTAAGTCCTGAAAGCTCAAGTTTCAAACCAAAATTTAAACTATTTTTATTATCACTTGCTTTTATTTTTATTTCCTTGGGACTAGTGAATCCAAAAATTGGAACTCAATTAAAAACAGTAAAAAGAGAGGGTGTTGATATAGTATTCGCGATAGATGTTTCTAAAAGTATGTTGGCAGAAGATATAGCACCAAATAGGCTTGAAAAAGCAAAAAGAATTGTTTCCCAGACAATTAACGAGCTAAACTCAGATAGAGTAGGAATTATTGCGTACGCAGCCTCCGCCTTACCAGTTCTTCCAATCACAACTGATTATTCAACAGCTAGAATGTTTTTACAAAGCTTAAACACAGACATGCTGTCATCACAAGGAACAGCAATTTTAGAGGCTGTAAAGTTAGCTAAAGATTATTATGACGACGAAAATCAAACAAATCGTGTTTTATGTATACTTTCCGATGGAGAAGATCACGAGTTTGAAAATCAAAATATTCCAAGTGCTGTTAACGAAATGGGAATAAGTATTTTTACTGTTGGGCTTGGTTCAACTAAAGGCGCTCCAATTCCTATTAAAAAAAACAATGTAATAGAATCCTACAAAAAAAATTCAGATGGAGATGTGGTTATAACTAAGCTAGTAGACAAACTACTTAAAGAAATAGCAATATCAAGTAATGGAATTTATATAAAGGGAGTAAATACAGAACTAGTAGTTAATGAAATAGTTGATAAACTAAAAGAAATGGATAAGGAGGAATTTGAATCAAAACAATTTATTGCTTACAAGGATCAATTTCAGTGGTTTATTGGATTTGGACTATTTTTTTTATGTTTGGAATTATTTGTTTTTGAAAAGAAAACCCACTGGGTTAAAAAATTAAATTTATTTAATGAAAAAAAACTTTAAAACTTTTTTGTTTTTGTTGGTTTCAACAAATATTCTCTCTCAGAATAATTCACTAGACAAAATTTCAAATAATTTAACTCTTGATGGGAATGTAGAATTTGTTGATGAAAATTTAATTGATGCAGAAGCATTTTACAGAACAGCCATTGCTAAAGATTCAATGAATAATATAGCTTCTTATAATATGGCAAACGCATTCTATAAAAGCGGATATAATAAGGAAGCATTAAACGAATATAAATCATCAATTAAAAAAGCTAAAAACAAAAAAGACTTACATAAGTCTTTTCATAATCTTGGAGATGTGTACATGCAAAGTAAAGACTATCAAAATGCAGTCAATGCATTCAAAAATGCTTTGTTAAATAATCCTCAAGATGATGAAACAAGATACAATTATGCATTAGCAAAAGAGTTGTTAAAAAACGATAATAAAAAGAAAGATGACAAGAAGGATGACAAGAAGGATGACAAGAAAGATGACAAGAAAGATGACAAGAAGGATGACAAGAAAGATGACAAGAAGGATGATAAGAAGGATGACAAGAAAGATGACAAGAAAGATGACAAGAAAAACAACAATAAGGATGAAAAAAAAGAGGATAAGCCTAAGCCGAATCAAATTTCACCAGAACAATTAAAAAATCTTTTAAAAGCAATGAATAATGAAGAGAAAAAGGTTCAGGATAAGGTAAATAAAAATAAAATAAAAGGAATTCCTGTAAAAAATAAAAAGGATTGGTAAATTAAATCAATGAAAATAAAAATCATTTTTATATTATTTCTCACTCATTACATAAACTCTTATTCACAAGACCAAGGGATTAGTTTTATTACCGAGGTTAGCAAAAAATCACTTGGTGTAAATGAAAATTTAAGAATTGATTTTAAGATGAATAAAGATGGTGATAACTTTCAATCTCCAAATTTTGAAGGGTTTAGAGTAGTGGGTGGCCCCAATCAATCTGTTAGTAATACGTGGATTAACGGTAAAAGAACTTTCTCAAAAGTTTATTCATATTTCGTAACTCCTTTGAAAACCGGATCTTTAACTATAGGTCAAGCAACTATTGAAATAGATAATAAAATTTATAAAACTATCCCTGTCAAAGTTACAGTTTCAGAATCTGTTAGTTCAAATAAAAATCCGAACGACGCTTCTTATGTTGTTAACGAGAATTTACATTTAGTAGCTGAAGTTTCAAATAGAAATCCATATTTAAACCAAGGGTTTTCTGTTGTGTATAAGTTATATTTTAGTCCACAAATAAATGTCACCAACGTTGGGGAAATAGATAGTCCAGAATTTAATGACTTTTGGTCTCATAATATTAAAATTCCAAGATTGCAGATTGAAAGAGGAACTTATAAGGGAGATAGTTATAATTATGTTGTTTGGAAAAAAATTGTTTTATATCCTCAAAAATCAGGAAAATTAAATATTCTTCCGATGAGTTTAGATGTTTCTGTCGACGTACCCACAAATAAAAGAGATTTTTTTGGAAATAGGATTTACACCCAAGTTCCTAAAACTGTTACAGCAGGAAAAAGAGAAATAAATGTTTTGGACCTCCCCGCCGATGCTCCTGAAAATTTTTCTGGTGCTGTTGGAGATTTTGATATTGAATTAACCAGTACTAAAAAAGAATTAAACGCAAGTGAATCTCTTCAAGCCACTGTAAAGGTTAAAGGAGAAGGAAATTTAAAATTATTTTCTATACCCAACTTAGAGACACCAAATTCACTTGAGAAATATGACCCAGAATACAAAGAAAATGTAAAGACAAATATCAAAGGAATGTATGGAAATATTTCTGATACTTACACATTAGTTCCTCAATTCAAAGGAAAATATCCAATAAATCCTATAGAATTCATTTATTTTAATCCAATTTCAAAATCCTATGAATCTATTTTTACCAATGAAATCATTATCAATGTTTTAGACGGTCCTACATCTTTTAGTCAAGATAATTCAAGCTTTAAATCTACTAATAACACTTTCAATAATATTTCTAGCTCTAAAGCACAGTTTAAGTTTTTAAAAACTAAGCCAAATTTAATTTTAGTGGACTCTAAAAAATTTATTTATTCAACTATTTTTTATGTTCTAATTTTAATTCCTATAGCTATTATTTTGATAGTATTAATATTTATAAAATCAAAAAAAACTCTCACATTAGATGATAATAGTTTTAAAGTAAGAAGGGCAAATAAATTAGCTAAAAAATATTTGTCTGAAGCAAAAATTAATTTATCGAAAAAAGATAATTTTTATATTTCACTTGAGAAAGCTTTACATAATTTTTTAAAATCTAAGCTTTCAATTGAGACGTCCGATTACACAAAAGAAAAGATTATTGGATTAATGAACGAAAAAAATATTCAAAATGAATCAATTAAGTCTTTCATTAAGTTGATTGAAAATTGTGAGTATGCTAGATATACTCCTGCATCAAATGTTGCTATTAATAATGATTATGAAAATGCAGTTAAAGTAATTTCAGAAATTGATAAACAGATTTAAAAATGAACAAGCTATTACTCATTATTTTATTGAACTCATTTTTAGGAATTTCACAAACTAATAATGAGTCAATTTTTTACAACGGAGTGGAACTCTATAACCAAGGGGAATTCCAGAAAGCTATAAGTCAGTTTGAATTAATAATTGAGAATGGGGAACATTCTGATGCACTTTATTTTAATTTGGCAAACTCATATTATAAAATTAATGATTTAGCAAATAGTATTTATTATTTCGAGAAAGCTTTAAAACTAAGCCCTAATGATAAAGATGTATTAAATAATTTATCCTACTCGCAAAACATGCTTATTGATAAGATAGATAGATTACCTGTTAATCAGGTCTCAGAATTTTTTAATTCATTATTGAGTTCCCTAAGTATTAATCAATGGCTTTTGATTGGAATAGTATTTTTATATCTTTTTCTTGTTACATTTCTACTTTATTATTTCAATAGTAAAACTAGATTAAAGAAAAATTACTTTACTCTTTCCGCTCTATTTTTATTGCTTTGTAGCATTTTTCTATTTAATGCAATTAATCGATATGAAAAATCTAAAAATAATATTGAAGCCATTGTTTTTGAAAATAAAATAGATTTTAGAACAGAACCTAATTATAGGAGCGATATTTTATTTAATTTACACGAAGGCACCAAGGTTCTAGTAAAAGAGGAATTAAATGAATGGACTTTGATTCAAATTTTAGACGGAAATACCGGATGGATTGAGTCTCAGTCAATTAAAAAAATTAATTGATTCTTTATTGGAATTAAAAATACTAGTAAGTTTATCTCCGACTTCTTTTATGGGTTCATAAAAAAAAGAAGAATCCAAAATAGATGTATCAAAAAGATTTAGAGATGTATTTAAACTTTCAAAAAACACTAAACATAATGAAAGTAATAATGCAAACTTAAAAGACCCAAAAATACCTCCCATAATTTTATTTATGAAGCCTAAAAAAACCATTTTTAGAAGTTTAGTTATTATCTTACCAATAATTGAAATAAGCACTATAATTAATAAAAAAGTAAAAACAAATGAGGCCATTTTGAGATAATTTTCATCAATACTTTCAATTAATTTTGGAAAATTTTTTAAAAAAAACGAATAGGTAAAGTCAGAGAATTTAATTGATCCATATATCCCCAGAATTAGAGCAATTATTGAAGAAAGTTCCATTATCAGCCCCTTTATATAGCCTCTTATAAACCCAAAGACAAGAAAACAAGCTATAAAAATGTCTAGGTAATTCAATATTTTTTTTACAAATATAAGTATATTGTTTTTTTGTAATTATTTTAATCAATGAAGAAAGAAAAAAGTTTAAAAGTAAAGTGGGATGAAATTATTAAAATATTAAGCAATAAATTTAATGACGGCGAAAACCTTGATATTGAAGCTATAATTTATTTAATAGGACTTCAAGAACTAGGCAGGATAAATTTAAAATTTCGAAAAGATCAAAAAATAGACTTAATGCATATAGCCATATGCAGATTGCTAGAACCATACGGTTACTATCAATTTAATTATATAGACAAGGATGGTTGGCCTCACTATAAAGTCTTGACAAAATTACCTAATTTGAAATCAGGAGAGCAAACGTTATTAATGAAAGAAGCAATTATTAATTATTTTTCCCAAAAACAATTAATACAATAGTTAAAACCGTATTTTTGAAAAATGATTTCTGAAATTAAAAAAAAAATAAAGGAAGTAAAATCTTTTAATCCTAAAGACTTTAAAGATTTAGAGAATTTTAGGATAAAATATATTGGAAAAAAAGGATTTATAAATCATTTTTTTTCCGAATTTAAAAAAGTAAAAAATTCCGATAAAAAGGCATACGGTTTAGCTATAAATGAATTAAAAAAACTTATCATTAAAAAGCTAGAAGACCTCAATTCTAAATTTAACAGCGTTAATACATCTGATTTAGAAAAAGAAGATTTGACCAGGCCATTTTCTGTCTTAGAGTTGGGATCCAGACATCCTATTTCTATAATAAGAGATAAAATTATAGAAATATTTTATAAAATAGGATTCGATGTTTCTGAGGGACCCGAAATAGAGGACGATTGGCATAATTTTACAGCGCTAAATCTTCCGGAACACCATCCTGCAAGAGATATGCAAGACACTTTCTTTATTGAAAAAAATCCAGATTTTCTGCTCAGGACACACACCTCCTCAGTTCAGATCCGTCATATGGAAAATAACAATCCTCCAATTAGGACCATATCCCCTGGAAGAGTTTATAGAAATGAGGATATTTCTGCCAGGTCTCATTGTTTTTTTCATCAAATTGAAGGACTGTATATTGATAAGAAAGTTTCTTTTTCAGATTTAAAACAAACTTTAATTTATTTTACTAAAGAACTTTTTGGCAAATCAAAGATTAGGCTAAGGCCCTCATATTTCCCTTTTACTGAACCAAGCGCTGAAGTAGATATTTATTGGGGATTAAATTCAGAAACTGACTACAGAATTACCAAAGGAACTGGATGGCTTGAGATTATGGGATGTGGAATGGTTGATCCAAATGTATTAGAAAACTGTAAAATTAATTCAAATGATTTTTCTGGATTTGCTTTTGGTATGGGAATTGAAAGGATAACAATGTTACTTTATCAAATAGAGGACATAAGAATTTTATACGAAAACGATTCTAGATTTATAAATCAATTTAAAAATTCAATTTAGTTTATTAGCTAGAACTTTCATTGCTTTTTTAGCACTATGTTTTTTGTATAAAATACTATAGGCAGTGTTTATAATTTCAAAAGGGATTTTATTTTTCAATCCAATTTCATAAGCATTTTTAGTAGCGTAGTATCCTTCAGAAATCATAGACATTTCTAAAATTGCCGCCTTTAATGAATAACCTTTGCCCAGCATATTTCCAAGTGTTCGGTTTCTACTAAATGTTGAATAACAGGTAACAAGCAAGTCACCAAGATATTCAGAGTCATTAATATCTCTTTCTAACAAATAAACAGTCTTTATAAATCTTTTCATTTCTTTCAATGAGCTACTAATTAAAACACTTTGGAAGTTATCTCCATAACCCAATCCATTAGCAACTCCAACTAAAAGTGCATACACGTTTTTCAACATTGAAGCATATTCTGCTCCTTTTAAATCTTTTGAAAATTTTGTTTTAATAAATTTAGTGTTTAAAGAATCTGTCATTGATTTTCCAATTTTGGTGTTCTTACATGCAACAGTTAAATATGAAAGTTTTTCAAGGGCAACTTCTTCCGCATGACATGGCCCAGTAATAACACCTATTTTTGAAAAAGACACCTCATAAAATTGATTTAAATGCTCACTAACAATTAAGTGTGATTCGGGAATCACCCCTTTCAGTGCGGAAAAAAAAACCTTACCTTTTAAAAAAGATTTGATTTTCTTTAACTCAGAGTCCAAAAAAGGAGACGGAATAGCTAAAATTATTACAGAAGAATTTTTAACTACATCAATTATTGATGAGCTCAAATTGATTTTATTTATTTCTAATTCTAATGAACTTAAATAATTAGGGTTTTTTCTAAAAGTTTGAATATGGTTTAAATTACTTTCATTTCTAACATACCAATTTATTGAAGAATTTTTTTCTGTTAAAATCTTGACAATAGCTGTTCCCCAACTACCAGCACCTAAAACACCATAAATATTTTTCATAAAAAAAGATTAACACAAATTTGGCAATTTAAGGCTTAAAAATAATTTAAATTTATAATTCAAAATTAATTTTCATAAATAGTTTGGTTTTATTAGCACCCTCAATTATTGAGGGTGTTTTATTTAAATATATTTTCGAATTAAAATTAAAAAACTCAACAGAAAAAAAACAAAGATTCTAATTGATTTTTTCAAATCATTTTTTGATACCTTTTGTAATGACCAACCTATATTTATTAAAATTGCTGCAAAAAGGTTAAGCAAATGAGGGGTTATTTGTAAAAGAAAATAATCTTGTTTAATTATTGTTAAATGTTCTGAATTATTATAAAATAAAATAATATTACTCAGATAAATAAATAATCCAATTATAAAAAAAATATAATTTAATATTAGGGAGAATAATAGGATTCTTAAATCAAAAAAAGTTAATTTTTTTCTAATAACAAGAGAATATAAAGAGTTTATTAGCACAACGAGAATGCTAATTAAAACTAACATTTCCCAATAGTCATATAACCTATAAAACCCAGAAAAAAATAGTTTGGCGTCCATCTTTATTTTTATAACATTTTTTTAATAGCCATTAGCAATTAATAATTTTTTTGAGTAGTTGTTGGTAGAATTTTCAAAAATTTTATCAGTTTCTCCAGACTCTTCAATTTCTCCATTTTTAATAATAATGACTCTATCTGTCATATATCTAACAACAGAAAGGTCATGTGATATTAATAAGAATGTAATTGAGAATTTTTTCTTTAAAGAGTTAATCAAATTTAATATTTGGGCTTGAATAGAAACATCTAGCGCAGAAACAGATTCATCACAAATAACAATTTCAGGATTTAGAGATAAAGCCCTTGCAATTACTAATCTTTGTCTTTGACCACCAGAAAATTGATTGGGGTATTTATTAAAATCATTTTTATTCAAACCCACATCCTCTAAAAGTTGATACGCTTTTTCAACTCGTTTCGTCTTATTATACATTTGGTGCGCTATCATTGGTTCAATTATTGAAATCCCAGCACTCATTTCGGGATTTAGGGACGAATAGGGGTCTTGAAAGACTAATTGAATTTTTCTTCTAAGTTTTTTGTTTTCATATTTTTTAATATCAATATTGTTGTAAGATATTTTGCCTTTGTTAAAGTTATTGAGTTTTAAAATTGATTTTGCTATCGTAGATTTACCTGAACCAGACTCACCAACTATCCCCAAAATTTCCCCTTTATAAACATTAAAGCTAATATTTTTTAATATGGATATTTTTTTATAACTGAAGTTTAAATTTTCAACTTTTAACAAGGGTTCTTTAGAGTAAATTTCGTTGTGCCTTATTAATCTTTGTTCTTTTGATATCAAAGGATATTGTTTTAGGTTATTTTCTATAGTAGGTAATATTGAAGGTCTCTTTTTTTTTGGAGGTTTTGACCCCAAAAGCATTTTGGTATAAGTATTTGTTGGCGATTCAAAAATTTTTTTACTAGAACCAAATTCAACTAATTTACCCTTGTTTAAAACTATTGTATGATAGGCAAATTTAGACACCAAATCAAGATCGTGGGAAATAAAAATCACACTCATTTTAAACTCAAGCTGTAATGATTTAATTAAAAGAATGATTTCGTCTTTAACAAGACTGTCAAGAGAAGTTGTTGGCTCATCAGCTATTAATAGTTTCGGATTACAAGCAATAGCAATGGCTATCATTATTCTTTGTTGTTGTCCTCCGCTTAATTGATGAGGATATTTTTCATAAACAATTTCAGGATTTTTCAATTGTACTTTTTCAATAAGTTTTAACGTTTTGCTTTTAGCAGTCTCTTTTTTTGTTTTGTTGTGAGTGGTTATTATTTCTAAAATTTGATCACCACATTTCATGCTTGGATTTAAAGCACTCATTGGCTCTTGAAAAATTATTGAGATCTGTTCCCCCCTTATCTTTTGAATTCTTTTTTTAGACAAATTAAACAATTCAACTCCTTCAAAAACAATTGAACCTTCAGTTTTAATATTGTGACTATTTAATAAATTTATAATTGAAAGGGCAGTTAATGATTTGCCACTACCCGATTCACCAACGATTCCTAATATTTCATTTGGCTTTAGTTTGAAAGAAATATTGGATAAAATTTTATGTTTATCTATTTTGACCGTCAAGTTTTTTACTGACAGAAGAGGAGTAGTTTTCATTTGATCAATTAGATTTTTCAAGCATATTTAAGGATTCTATAAAATAACTATCAAAGTCTTTTGGCCTGTTATTATCTTTTTCATTATTTCTTTCACCAAGCCTAACTATAATTGTATTTTTTTCTGGGACAACTATAACATATTGTCCTAAAATACCTCTCATTGCAAAAAATCTGTTTTTATTAATTTCACCAAGCCAAAATCCATATCCATATTCAGAACTTTCCTCAAACCTTGGTTTTATAGATTTAGCGATAAATGTAGAATCTAGAATTCGAGTACCATTCCATTTTCCAAAATCTTTGTATAATTTTCCAAATCTTGCAAAATCTCTTGCGTTTGAATTAAAACAACAATATGCTTTAATACTATTATTTTTTTTACCATCAATTTGCCAAAAAATATTATTTTCAAATCCAAGAGGATCTATAAACCACTCTTTTACTAGGTCTGAAATATTTCTGTTAGTTGCTTTTTCAATAGTCATTGATAAAAGCTGTGTATTACTGCTGTAATATTTAAAACTTTTTCCAGGTGGCTCAACGATTTCCCTAGATTTTATTAATTCGTTCAATTGACTAGTAATATATGATCTCGCTGTAACACCAAAAATATTAGTGTAACTCTCGTTCCAGTTCATTCCAGATGACATACTAGATAAATCTCCAATTGTTAGTTCAGATGAAAACCCATTATTATATCCACTTATATAATCGCCAACTTTGTCATTTGTGGATTTAAAAAAGCCCTTTTCTATGGCTTTACCCATAGTGGCAGAGACTATACTTTTTGCCATTGAAAAAGAGTTGCTATGAGAATCCTTGTTGTAACCGCTAAAATATTTTTCGTGCCAAATAGAGTCATTCTTAATTATCAAAAAAGCTACGGTACCCAACTCTTCATGTAAATTTTTTAACTTTTCAGTTTGAGGGATTTTATTATAACTTTTATGAATCGGCCATTTTTGAGGAGCTGAACTTTTGGCTATCTCAATATTTTGAAAATATTTATAATCGGTAATGTCTGCCTCAGTTCTTTGAATTTTATAAACAGTTCCAATTAATTCAGAAAAATAAACGATTTCAGAGCTTAAATTAAACCCGCCAAAAATTAGAAGTAAAGCTACTACTAAGCCAATTTTACTTTTTAATTTTTTCATGCACAACTAATGTATGAAAATTAAGAGAGTAATTTTATTGCATCTTTTGCAAAGTATGAGGCTATCATGGTTGCACCAGCTCTTTTCATTGAAATAAGTTGTTCTAACATAACTTTATCATGGTCAAGCCAACCCTTTTGAGCTGCAGCTTTGAGCATGGAATATTCTCCGCTTACTTGGTAAATTGCTATTGGTGCATTAATGTTGTTTTTTAAATCTCTTAAAATATCTAAGTAGGAGATGCCAGGTTTTACCATTATAATATCAGCTCCTTCTTCTATATCTGCTTTTGCTTCACTTACAGAATCAAATCTATTAGAAAAATCCATCTGATAGGTTTGTTTGTCGCCAAATCCCGGCTTGGAGTCTAAAGCATTTCTAAATGGACCATAAAAATTTGAAGCATATTTAACAGCATAACTCATAATTCCAATATTGTGAAATCCACTTTTTTCAAGAGTCTTTCTAATCGATAGAATTCTTCCATCCATCATGTCACTTGGGGCGACTACATCAACACCAGCCTCAGCATGAGATAAAGCCATTCCGGATAATATTTCATTAGTTTTGTCATTAATAATTTCATTATTTTCAACAATTCCGTCATGTCCAAAATTCGAATAAGGATCTAAAGCAACATCTGTCATTATTGTAATTTCTGGAACGCATGCTTTGATTTCTTTTATTCCTCTTTGCATTAAACCGTCAGGGTTTAAAGCTTCAGTTCCATAATTATCTTTTAAATTTTCTGGTACTTTTGCAAATAATAGAATTGCTTGAACCCCTAAACCCCAGAGCTGCTTGACCTCTTTACAAATATTGTCTAAGCTAAATCTATAATAATTTGGCATTGAAGAAATTTCCTCTTTTATATTTTTACCCTCGACCAAAAAAAGAGGAACAATAAAATCATGAGGGTGAATGGTAGTTTCTCTTACCAAATTTCTTAAAGATTTTTTTGATCGTAATCTGCGATTTCTTTTTAATGGATACATAACTTATATTTTAAGCCCAATTTTTTGGGAATTGTAGAATTTTTAATAGTGATTCTTCTTCACTGCCTTTGACGGGTAAATGATTATACTCCCATTTTACTTTTGGCGGCATACTAATCAAAATGCTTTCGATTCTCCCATTGGTTTTCAAACCAAACAAAGTCCCTTTATCATGAAGAAGATTAAATTCAACATACCTTCCACGTCTAATATGTTGCCAATTAATATTCGAATTACTAAAAGGCATGTTTTTTCTTTTTTCAACTATTGGCAAATAAGACGACTTGATACATTGCCCCATTTCTTTAACAAATGATAGCCATCTGTCATTACTCATAAGTTTATTTTCTCTGCAATAATCAAAAAACACTCCACCAACTCCCCGAGCTTCATTTCTATGAATGTTCCAAAAGTAATTATCACATTTCTTTTTATAATCTTCATAAAAATTTGAATCGTAATTATCGCATGTCTTTTTACATGCTTTGTGAAAATGAATAACATCATTTTCAAATAAATAATAGGGGGTTAAGTCTAGACCCCCTCCAAACCAAGAGTCTTTTAATTTGTCTTTTTCATACAGTTCAAAATATCTTAAATTGGCATGGAACGTTGGAACCATTGGATTTTTAGGATGAATAACAATACTAATTCCACAAGCAAAAAACTCTGAACTAGTTACTTTTAACATTTTGGACATAGAATCTGGCAACTGTCCATGAACTTTAGAAACATTTACTCCACCTTTTTCAAAAACATTGCCATTTTCAATTATCATAGTCAGCCCACCTCCACCTTTTTCTCTTTTCCAATGTTCACATTTGAATTTTTCTTTTCCATCAATTATTTCAAGCGAAGAAGTTATATCTTGCTGAAGAGAATCAATAAAATTCGAAAAATTTTTCTTAATCATTCGAGAAACTTTTAATTGTATCTACAAACACTTTTACGTTATCAACAGGTGTATTAGGTAAAATGCCGTGTCCTAAATTTGCTATGTACTTTTGATTGCCAAATTCATTTAACATTTTTTTAGTTAGCTTAATCAGTTCATTTTTTGGTGAAAAAAGTCTGCTAGGATCCATATTTCCCTGAAGAGTAATGTTGTTACCCGACAAATATCTTGCATTCCTGGCTGAACAAGACCAATCAATTCCTAATCCAGAAGCTCCTATTTTTGAATAGGAATTTATCGCATGCCAACAACCCTTGGGATATATAATAGTGGGCTTTAATACTTTTAAAGCATCATTAATTTTTTTTATATAGGGGAATGAAAAAACATTATAATCACTATGTGAAAGAACCCCTCCCCAGGAATCAAAAATTTGAACAGCATCAACTCCAGCCTCAATTTTCTTTTTTAAATATTCAATAGTTATGTAGGTTATTTTCTCTAATAGCAGGTGAGCTATTTCGGGGTTTTTAAAACAAAAACTTTTAGCGATATCAAATGTTTTAGACCCACTCCCTTGAACCATGTAGCATAGAATTGTCCACGGAGAACCAGCAAAACCTATTAAAGGGATGTGTTCTGGGAGCTCTTTTTTAGTCATTTTTACTGCCCTGAAAACATAATCTAATTTTTCTTCAACATTGCTTGTATTTAAGGCTAAAACATCAGATTTTTTTTTAATGGGATATTCTATAAATGGACCAAAATTATTTTTCATCTCTACATTTACACCCATTGCTTGAGGAACAACTAAAATATCACTAAAAATTATTGCGGCATCCAATCCGATTTGTTTAATTGGCATTAATGTAATTTCTGTAGCAAGCTCAGGTGTTTGACATCTTGTAAAAAAATCATACTTATTTTTTAGGGTCATAAAATCAGGTAAATACCTTCCGGCTTGTCGCATAATCCACACTGGAGGTCTATCAACATGGAGACCTTGTAATGCTTTTAAAAATAGAGGGGTACTATTATTCATTTTCAAATAATTTAATGGTTTTATCAATTACATGTTTAATTGATGGTGTTTTACAGCTTACAACATTTGAGGAGTAATTTTTTGCATAACTAGCTGTAGTCTCTCCAATACAAATACAATGGGAACTACCCAATTGATTATTTTTTAAAAAACTTTTTATTCCACTGGGACTGTAAAACATAATTGCTTCAAATTTATCTTTTAATACTATTGAATTAGGTTGATTGTCATAAACAACAATTTCTTTTAAATCAATTTTTTCTTTTTTAAAAAAATCGGTAAAATTATCATTTTTTATATCACTTCTGCAAAAAATAAATTTTTCATTTTTTGCGTATTTTGATATAAAATTAGCCAATTTTGAAGAATTTTTTAAATTTTTTACTACTTTTTGCCCTTTTTTTGATAAAACAGATTTAGTATTTTCACCGACGCAATAAATTTTATTAAAAATTAAGTCCATGCTTTTTGAGATTGAAAAAACAGCATTAACAGCATTTTGACTTGTAAAAATCCAACTACCATCATGATTTGGCAATTCAAAATTTAATGAACCTATTTTTATGAAATCATGTTCAAATAAATCAAATTTATTGTCGTCAAATATTTCTTTTAAGTTTTCGCTCAATATTTTTGTGGAAAGAATTTTAATTTTTTTCATCTTTCCTTTTTTAATTCATCTAGTATTTCTTTTCCGCCCTCAAGCATTAATTGAGAATATATTTTTTCGTAAGCATATTCATCAGATGTTTCGTATTCTTGAAAAACAGTTGCTGATTTTTTGCTATTCAAAGAAGTGATGTTGACTCTAAAATTAAGTTTGTCATCATTAAAAAATGCGTATGCTGAAATTGGGACTGAGCAACCTCCGTTTATCAACTTTAGAAACTTTCTTTCTTGACTTACACAACTAGCAGTATTTTCACAGGAGATTGATTTTAATAATTTATTGAGCTTCTTATCATTAGATCTTGTTGCCGCCCCAACTACCCCTTGTGCTGCTGATGGAATCATCCACTTTATTAATTCAGAATGCTTTGGATCAATTGATAATCTGTCGAGTCCAGCTTTGGCAAATATTGCCCCATCCCAATCGCTATTTTTTAACTTCTTAATTCTTGTTCCTACGTTTCCTCTCAGAGAAACAATTTCATGGTGAGGATATTTGTTAAGCCATTGCGTTCTTCTCCTTATGCTGCTAGTGGCTATAGTAAGTTTCTTTTGCAGATCAACTGATTTGTTTTTATATACTACAAGATCCTTTGGATCAGCTCTTTCAAAAACACATGGAATAGTTAGTCCAGAAGCCATATTTATCGGAACATCTTTTAAACTGTGGACTGCAATATCTATACGATCATTTAATAATGCTAGATCTAAATTTTTGGTAAATATTCCACTTACTCCAAAATCATATAAAGGTGTAATTTGATTAATATCACCCTCAGATTTTATTTTGATTATTTCACAATTAAGATCTGAATCTTGGAGTTTTTTTTTTGTGTAGTTAGCCTGCCACATAGCAAGCTTACTGTCTCTGGTTCCAATTCTAATTTTAGTAGTCATGGTGATTTAATTGAAAAATTGTTTTAATAGATTTCAATTCTTCTTCAAAATCATTACTATCTCTTAAATGATTAGCAACTTGGTTAGTAATTTTTTGTATTAAATGTTCTGACACTTCTTTGGCATTATCATTATTAAATGTCGAAGTTTTTTTCTTTAGAAGATTAATTTTATTTTCTTGAATTTCTTTTAATTTAGTTTTTAATGCATTCACAGTAGGAGCATATTTTCGAGTCTCAACCCAATTATCAAAAACTTTCTTTGTTTCAGAAATTATTTTCTCTGCTTTGGGAATATATTTTTTTCTTTTATTTAAATTTTTATCAGTAACATTAGATAGGTAATCTAAATCCAAAAGATTAATATTAGGATTTGCTTTTAATTTTTCATCAACATTTTTAGGCACTGAAAGATCCAATATCAAAAGCTTTTCATTAAAAACAGCAGTTTTATTTGTAACAGTAGGTACAGCTGAGGAAGTGGCCACAATTAAAATATCTGAATTTGATATTTCAGTTGAAAGTTCTGTAATATCTTTGACAATAAGCTTGAATTTACCAGCGATTTTTTGAGCTTTTTCTTGAGTTCTGTTAACTAATGTAATTTGTTTGTTTGAGGTATGTTTAACTAAGTTTTCACAAGTATTTCGTCCAATTTTTCCAACACCAAAAAGAAGTATCTTTTTACTTTGCAAATCATCAACATGATCTAAAATATATCGAACAGCAGCATATGAAACAGATGTAGCTCCAGACGAAAGTTTTGTTTCGTTTTTAATTCTTTTACTGGCTTGAATGACTGAACTAAAGAGCCTTTCAAGATATGGGCTAATTGCACTTAATTTTTTAGAAATTTTTAAACTTTTTTTGATTTGTGCTATAATTTCAAAGTCTCCCAAAATTTGACTATCAAGCCCTGTTCCAACTTTAAAAATATGGTCAATAGCTTTTTGATTTTTTAGTACATATCCAAAATTTTTAAAATCTGATTTGTTACCTAGTGAATTAAAACATAAAAGTTTGATTAATTCATTGGGTTCGTTTGTTTCTGCATATATCTCAACTCGGTTACATGTGGAATTTATAATTATTGAGGAAATACCTTGTTTTTTAGCATCTTTTATTAATTTATTAGACGCCTCAAAAGATAGATTAAATTTACCTCTAATTTGTGCAGAAGTTTTTTTATAACTTATCCCAATAACATGTAGGGAGTTTTTCAACTGAGGGTTGTTTAACTTTTCGATACACAAAAATAAGAAGCTATTAATATAAAAAATAACCCTAGAAGTTCAATAAATAACTATTAAAGAATTTTAATAAATTTTCATTGTTATTTTCATCAAATTTAATAATTTTACAGAGAAATAACTCTTAATTAGCTAACTTAATTTAGAACACTTCTAAATAATAAATTTTTTGAACACTAAAGAAAAAAATATCGCAATAGGTTCTATTCAAAATCATCAAGTTGATGATGGAATTGTTTTTTTAAAACTTTCAAACGATAATTCTACAGAGTTGATTTTTAAACATAATATTGATAAAAAACATATTCAATTTCACTTTTGTGTTAAAGGATTTTCAAAATTTCAATTCAATGATGGAAGATATGCTTTTCCTGTTAGTAGTAACAATTCAATATTATTGTATAATCCTGTTCAAGAACTTCCCATTAATGCCTTATTAAATCCAAATAGCTTAGTTATTAGTATATTAATATCCATAAAAAAATTTCATGGTTTATTTTCAAATCAAGCTGATCAGATTTCATTTTTAAATAAAGATAATATTGGTAATAAATTCTATAAAGAAAAAAAATTAGAGCCTATGATGTCTGTAGTATTGAATCAAATGGTTCAATTATCAGTTCATGAAAGTATGCATAACTTATATCTGAGAGCCAAAGTATTTGAACTTATGAGTTTTTATTTTAACAGAAGTAAAGAAATGGATATAGAACAATGTCCGTTTTTAGTAGATGATAAAAACATTAAAAAAATTCGTTTAGCTAAAGAAATAATAATATCAAGGATGATAGAGCCCCCGAGTCTCATAGATTTAGCTAGTGAAGTTGAGATTAGTTTAAAAAAATTAAAAGAGGGATTTAAACAAGTATATGGGGCCTCTGTTTTTGTTTTTTTATTAGATTATAAAATGCAGGTTTCAAAAACGTTGTTATCTTCGGGAAATTATAATGTAAACGAAGTAGCTTTAAAAGTAGGTTATAGTACAGCTACTCACTTTATTAATGCTTTTAAAAAAAAATTCGGAACTACACCAAAAAAATATTTAATGTCATTATAATATATGAAAGGAGTTTTATTAGTTAATTTGGGCTCACCTGATAGTCCTGAAAAAAAAGATGTTAAAAAATATTTGAGACAATTCTTAATGGACGAAAGAGTCATTGATGAACCTCTATGGCTGAGAACACTTCTTGTCAAGGGAATAATTTTAAATACAAGACCTAGAAAATCAGCAAAAGCTTACAAGAAAATATGGTGGGATGAAGGATCACCATTAATTGTTTTATCTAACAGACTTTTAAAAAAAGTTAATAACCTTACATCTGTCAACGTATCTCTAGCTATGCGATATGGTAATCCATCTATTTTTGATGGAATAAAAGAATTGTCAGAAAAAGGGATAACAGAAATATTATTAATTCCCTTATATCCTCAACATGCTATGGCTTCCACTGAAACGATTTTGGTTTTAGCGGAGAAAATTAGAAAAGAAAACTTTTCTCACATTGAGTTTACTAATTTACCGGCTTTTTATAATCATCCAGACTATATAAGGGTTTTGTCTAACTCTATCCAAGATCATTTAAAAGGGAAGGAATGGGATCATCTTCTTTTCTCTTATCATGGAATTCCTGAAAGACATATTAGAAAAACAGACATTACTAATTCTCATTGTAAAATTGATGGAAAGTGTTGTAATAACCCATCACCAGCTCACGAGTTTTGTTATAGACATCATTGTTATGAAACTACCAAAAAAGTTGCAAAATATTTAGAACTAAAAGACGGGTCGTATTCTTCTTCCTTTCAGTCTAGATTAGCTGGTCAACCTTGGCTAAAGCCATATACAGACAAGGTTGTTGAAAATTTTGCTAATAATGGGACAAAAAAAATGGCAATTGTTACTCCAGCTTTTGTTTCAGACTGTTTAGAGACATTAGAGGAAATTGGTATGGAAGCGAAGGATGATTTTATTGAAAAGGGGGGAGAACAGTTTCATGTAATACCTTGTTTAAATGACAATGATAGTTGGGTAAAAGTTCTTAGTAGATGGATTGACGAGTGGGCAGTTTCTTAATTTAATTAAATATTTTTTTTGGAATATTATTTTTACATAAAATCATTACATATAATATTTGTGATTACTTGGTTCGCAGGGCTTTTTTATACGCCAAGATTATTTGTATACTTTTTGGAAGCCTCTAAAAAAAAGAATCCAGATCGACAAATTTTAATGAATCAGTTTAAAATAATGATTTACAGACTTTGGTATATTATTACTTGGCCTTCATCCATTTTAGCTATGGTTTTTGGAATTTGGCTATTGGTTCTTAACCATCAATGGCTAAACGAAACTTGGATGATTGTTAAATTGGGGTTAGTAATATTATTAGTTATTTACCATATTAAAACACATTTTATACAAAAAGAGTTAAGAAAAGATATAATAAAATATTCTTCATATTTCATGAGAATCTGGAATGAGGTTTCGTCCTTAGTATTATTCTCAGTTGTATTTTTAGTTTCTTTAAAAAACAGTATAAATTGGACTTACTTAATATTATCTTTAATTTGTTTGATAATTATTATCGTTTGTCTGATAAATTATTACAAAAAAGTTAGAGAAAAAAATGATAAAAAAACTTAGATTTAAACGACACCTTTCAATTAGATTTAGAATTTTTTTAGCTATGACTTTTCTTGTAATCATAGCTTTTGGAGGAATCGCTATATTAACAATTCCGCAATATGAAGAGCAGTCAAATAAATATCACGAACAAAGGTTAGAAAGAAAAAAGTCACAACTGCAACGTAGTATTTCATATATTTTTCAAAACACTCCTTCAACTCTAAATCAAATACAACTTGATTCAGTTTTTAAAGAAAAAATATTTCAAATTGCAGACGTACAAAATGTTAATTTCAGCATATATAATCTTGATGGTAGCCTTTTAAATTCAACATTAATAAGTGCAGAAAATAAAATAAACAATTCGGTTTTATTAAAATTAAGAAACAGTGAAGAATTAAGTATTATTCAAAAAACTACCATTAATAATGTTCAATATAGATCATCGTATTCATTCATTTTAGATAACTCATCAAATCCAATATGGATTTTAAACTTACCCTACTATGACGATGATAAATTGAACAGTTATGAGTTAAATTCTTTTATAGCAATCTTTGGAAAGGTTTATTTTTTGATATTAATTATTGCAATTATTTTTTCTTATTTAATATCTTTTTATATAACAAAATCTTTATCTGAAATTGGCAAAAAAATAAAACTAACAAGATTAGACAAGACTAATACAAAAATTCAAATCAAAGCAAGAAGTAAAGAAGTTAATATTTTAGTTGAATCCTACAATAAAATGGTTGAAATGTTAAATGATAGTGTTGAAAAACTGTCTAAATCAAACAAGGAACAGGCCTGGAGAGAAATGGCTAAGCAAGTAGCTCACGAAATTAAAAATCCACTGACTCCAATGAGACTTAGTATTCAAAGTTTTCAAAGAAATTTTGATAAAAATGACCCTAAATTCGATAGTAGATTAGACGAATTTTCGAAAACTTTAATTCAGCAAATTGACACAATGAGTACTATAGCCTCTGCATTTTCAAATTTTGCTGAAATGCCAGCACAGCAAGGCGAAAAAATTAATATTGTAGAAACGACGAAACTTGCTTTGAAAATATTTAAGGAAAATTACATTGTTTTTAGTTCAGAATTTAAAGATCTTCAAGTCAGAATTGATAGAACTCAAATGGTAAGAATAATCACTAACCTAATAAAAAACGCATTAGAGGCTTGCGAATTAATTAAGGAACCTAAAGTTCAAGTTACGATTGAGAAGAAAAAGAAAGAAGTTTTAATTAGCGTAATAGATAATGGGCAAGGAATTTCTAAAGAATTAAAAAATAAAATTTTTGAACCAAAATTTACCACAAAAACAAGCGGGATGGGCCTGGGATTAGGAATGGTTAAAAACCTTGTTCACTCATATAATGGAAGAATATCTATGAGCTCTAAAATTAATTCAGGAACAACATTTTCAATTACTTTTCCCCTGAGCGATTAAAACTTGAGCATTTAGCAATAGTCGTTGTAAGCTTGCTTTAAATTTTCACTAATAACTTCTGCTGATCTTCCCTCAATATGATGCCTTTCTAGCATATGAACAAGTTCTCCTTCTTTAAATATGGCTATACATGGTGAAGATGGAGGAAAAGGAATCATCATTTCTCTTGCTTTATCGGTAGCTTCTTTGTCCACACCAGCAAAAACTGTCAACAATTCTGCGGGTACATTTTCATTGTTTAAAGAATGTTTAACACCAGGGCGAGCATTAGCTGCAGCACATCCACATACAGAATTGACTATTAAAACAGCACTTTTACTGTTAGCTATACTTTCAGAAACTTCTTTTGAAGTTGTTAAACTTTTAAAACCAATTGAGGTTAACTCTTCCTTCATTGGTTTCACAATTTCAGATGAATACATTTAAATTAATTTTGAGTAAATATAATATAAAGATTCTAAAAAGAATATGTTTATTTTTGAAGTTAAAATTTTTTTATGTCCAAATGGTTACTTGCTTTTTTAGGTTATACTTTTTTTAGATTTCCAGGAGCTGTCCTTGGCTATTTTTTGGGAAGTATATTTGATAATAGTAGTTTTAAAAGAACTAGAAAAAGAAATATATCCTCTCAGGATTTTGAATTAAACCTTTTAGCATTAGCATCTTTAGTAATTAAGGCTGATGGTAAAGTTTCTAAACAAGAATTAGATTATGTTAGAAATTATTTTGTTTCAGCTTATGGGAAAGAAAGGGCCAATACTACATTTAAAATATTTAATGATAACATTAATAAAGAAGGGATTTCGTCTTTGACTATTAGTAATTTGTTTAACTCTTTATTGAGATATGAAAGCAAATTACAGGTTATCCATTTTTTGTTTGGAATAGCTAAAGCAGACGGAAATGTATCTGACGCCGAATTACAAAAACTTTTAGAACTTTCAAACTTATTAAAGCTTTCAATGTCTGATTTTGAGAGTATTAAAGCAATGTTTTTTGACCAAGTTGGCAGTGCATATAAAATATTGGAAATTGATAAATCAGTATCCGACTCTAAAGTCAAATCAGCTTACAGAGATTTAGCCAAAAAACACCACCCTGATAAAGTTCAACATCTAGGAAAAGCCTATGTAAAGGCTGCTCAAGAAAAATTTCAAAAAATTCAAAAAGCTTACGAAAGAATTAAATCTGAACGTGGATTTTAAATGGGCTTTTTGTAGATTTAAAAAATTAAAATTTTCATGTACGATTTACTTTTTTATTTGGAACTTGGTTTATTTCATGTTTTAGATTGGAATGCTTATGATCACTTACTTTTTTTAGTTGTTCTAACAATTCCATTTTCATTAAAAGAGATTAAAACTGTATTTTGGATTGTCACCTTTTTTACTTTAGGTCATACGATTTCATTATTCATTTCAGTATACGGACTTTATGCTCCCCCAGAAAAAATAATAGAAATATTAATTCCAATAACAATAATTATAGCAGGAATTAATAATCTTTTAAAATCAAACGTTATACACTCTTTTGACTTTAATAGTTTTTTAATTTCAACATTATTTGGAATTGTTCATGGATTTGGTTTTGGCAATTTTTTTAACCAAATTTCATTTCCTTTAGAATCAAAAGTTAAACCCTTAATAGGTTTTGCTTTAGGCGTAGAAATTTCTCAATTAATTATTGTTATTTGTATTTTACTTATTAACTGGGTTATTATTAAATTAATCCCCAACAAGTTGTCAAAGTATATAATTGTGGTATCTTCAATTATAATAGGCTTTGCTCTTAGTATGACAATAAATTTGCTGTAAATGAATAACAATAAACAAAAAAAATATGATATAGCATATATAAAAATGGCCCTTGAATGGGCAAAATTATCTTATTGTAAAAGAAGACAAGTTGGGGCATTAATTGTAAAAGATAGAATGATAATTTCTGATGGATATAATGGCACACCAACCGGTTTTGAGAATATTTGTGAAGATGATGAAAATTACACTAAATGGTATGTTCTTCATGCTGAAGCCAACGCAATAATGAAAGTAGCTGCTTCCACACAATCAAGTCAAGGAGCCACCTTATACATAACACTTTCGCCGTGTAAAGAATGCAGTAAGCTAATATTTCAATCGGGTATAAAAAGAGTTGTCTATTACAAAGCTTATAAAGACCTTTCAGGCGTAGAATTCTTAAAAAAGGCGGGAATAGAAATCACACACATTAAAGATATTTAATCTTTATTTTTTAGTTTTTTATCGATTTTTTGTGATTTATTAAGAATTAATAATAATACTATTGCAACCAAACAACCTAAAACACCAATTGCCGCAACTTTGCTATCACCATTTAAAGGATTTTGAAAGTCAAGTTGATAGATGTTTATTCCTAAAAGTATAATAGATAGTATTAAAAAAATATAATTTCTCATGTCTGTTAAAATAAATCCTGAATATTGGTTGTGAATAATTTTACTGCAATGGCTAAAAGTACAACTCCAAATACTTTTCTTGTTATTTGAATACCATTTTGTCCTATAAATTTTTCTATTTTTTTAGATGTTTTTAGGACCAAATAGATTAGTATAACATTAAAAATGATTGCTATAATAATATTCGGGGTTGAATATTCAGATTTGATTGAAAGTAATGTTGTTAGACTTCCTGGTCCAGCAATTAACGGAAAAGCTAATGGAAATACTGAGGCGGTCAAGTCAGTGTTTTCTTCATCTTTATACAATGTAATTCCCAATATCATTTCTAAGGCAATAAAAAATAAAACAAATGAACCTGCTACTGCAAATGAGTTTACATCAATTCCAATTAGGGATAAAATATTTTCACCAATAAATAGAAAAAAAATCATTATTATTCCGGCAATAATTGAAGCTTTCTCACTTTCAATATGGCCAACTTTTTTTCTTAAATCTATAATAATGGGAATATTTCCAACTATATCTATTACAGCAAAAAGTATCATAAAAGCCGCAAAAATTTCTTTAATATTGAAATCCATTTTTATAATTTTATTAAGTTGTAAAGATAATTTATATTAGATAAAATGAATCATTATTTGTTATTTTCATTTTATGTTTAAAATTGGGAAAACTTTAGTTTCTGAAGAAATTATAGAAACGCATTTTCATTGTAATGTTGATGCTTGTAAAGGCGCATGTTGTATAGAGGGTAGCGGAGGAGCACCATTAATGGAGAATGAAGTTAAAATAATCGATAAAAATTATAAAAAAATAGCTCCTTATCTTTCTCAGGAAGCTAAAAATAAGATTAGTAAAGACGGTAAATATATTTTTGATAAAGAAGGAAAAATGGAAACCCCTTTGTTAGACGGAAAGGCTTGTGTTTATGTTCACTATAATTCAAACGGATTATTAGAGTGTGGTATTGAAAAAGCTTATAGTGAAGGTCATATAGAATTAAAAAAGCCATTATCTTGTCATTTGTATCCAATTAGAATTAAAGAGTATTCCAGTTTTACAGCTGTTAATTATCATAAATGGGAAATTTGCTCTAAGGCTTGTAGTTTTGGTGAAAATCATAAAAAACCATTATTTCAATTTGTTAAAGAAGCTTTGATTAGAAGATTTGGAAATGATTGGTTTATTGAACTTGAAAAAGTTGCAAAAGAATTAAAAAAATAGTTTAAAATTATAATCCTAGGCCATAATTTATAATCAAAAATTATAAATTATTAGTTTTCAATGACTTTTAAATATTCCTTAATAAAATACGAAATTTTTAATTAATCAAATTGTTAAGAACTAAGCACGTTTGTGAATAATTACTGCTTTTATTTTTAAAAACAATTTAGAATCTTTGTTGTAAATAATTACCCAAAAAAAACAACAAATTTTAAAATTTTTATTGTGTCAGCTGTTTTATCCATTTTAAAGAAAAAGAATTGTAGACAAAAAGTTGGATATAAATGGCATGATTTAATAGGAATTAGAAATAAAAAGTACAACAGTATTTAAACCTTGTCCTGGTAATTTGTTTTTGTTACTAGGATTAGTTAAGCGGATATTGCAATAGATTTTTTGTTGAAAAAAAGTAGTTAGCTAGGCTTTAAAATAAGTAAATTTTCAAAGAAACTAGTTTGTTTTTTTATTAATGAGTGCTTGAAAAAAACAAGAGAATTAATGTTGAGAATTTTGTTAAAAACTTATAATGTGGCCATTTAAAACAGAAAAAATAAATTAGATATTTACTAATACAGTATAGAATTAAAAATAATTTTGAACCTTATGGAAATAGATGAAATAATTAAAAGAGACTTTAGTACCAAACCTTTTCTTTTAGATAAAATTACAGAAGCTATCTACAAAGCAATGGTTGCAGTAGAAGTTGGTACTCGAGAAAACGCACAAGATGTTGCCTTGTCAGTCTATAAAAAATTGCTAGATCGCAAAAACGAGTATCAGGAATATATCCCAACAATTGAAGAGGTTCAAGATATTGTAGAAACACAACTTATGGAAAGTATGTTTCCTGAAGTTGCAAAAGCATACATACTATACAGAAACAAAAGAACTCAAAAAAGAGAGTCTGATATTTTTGAAAAACGTATCAATTTAAAGCCATATGAATACCCTCACTTATATGAATATGTTCCAGCTATAAGACATTCATACTGGATTCATTCTGAGTTTAATTTTACAAGCGACATTCAAGATTTTAAATCTCGTTTGTCTGAACTAGAAAGAAGTGCAATTAAAAACACCATGTTGGCAATTTCTCAAATTGAAGTGGCCGTAAAATCTTTTTGGGGAGATCTCTATCACAGAATTCCAAAACCAGAGATTGGTTCAGTAGGCTCAACTTTTGCAGAAAGTGAAGTCCGCCATGCGGATGCCTATTCCCATTTACTAGAGATACTTGGATTGAATTCAGAGTTTAAAGAGCTTAAAAAGAAACCAAGTATTATGAAAAGGGTTCGTTATTTAGAAACTGCTCTTAAAAATTCCAAAAGTGATGATAACAAGGAATATGCCGAAGCCATACTTTTGTTTTCATTATTCATTGAGCACGTTTCTCTATTTTCCCAGTTCTTAATTATAATGGCTTTTAACAAGCACAAAAATATGTTAAAAGGCATCTCTAATGTTGTAGAGGCAACATCAAAAGAAGAACAAATTCATGGTGATTTTGGCATTGATTTGATAAAAATACTTAAAAAGGAACACCCAGAATGGTTTACTTCAGAATACCACAATAATATTCAAAACTTGTGTAAAGAAGCTTTCGATGCAGAACAAGATGTTGTGGATTGGATTTTTGAAAAAGGTGAGCTAGACTTTTTACCAAAAAAAGTTATAAATGAATTTTTAAAAAATAGATTTAACAATTCCTTAGAGAGTATTGGAATTGAAAAAGTCTTTGAGATTGATCAAAATTTAGTATCAGAAACTGAGTGGTTTGATGATGAGATTATAGGGACTAAACATGGAGATTTTTTTGTTAAAAGATCTATCAATTATAGTAAAAGAAGCCAAAGTATAACAAACGACGACCTATTTTAGCATATGCACACAAAAACAATCCCCGAACAAAAACAAACAAATTCATCCTCTGGTTCGACTAATGCTAGAGAAGAATCTAATAAGAGAATGAATCTGAGTTCCGAAAAACCATTTAAGTGGCTAAATGAAAATAGTAGAAAGTTTCTTGCTGCTGGATATATCGGTGAGGGGTTATGTGCAGAAGAACGTATTGCTAATATTGCAAAAAGAGCTGAAGGAATTCTACAAATGCCTGGTTTTGCAGAAAAATTTTATCATTACATGTCAGAAGGATATTATTCATTGGCATCTCCTGTTTGGTCAAACTTTGGTAAAGAGCGTGGTTTGCCAATCAGCTGTTTTGGATCTCACATAGACGATGATATAGGTAATATTTTATACACTCAATCTGAAGTGGGGATGATGTCTAAATTAGGAGGAGGAACTTCAGGGTATTTCGGTAAAATTAGACATAGAGGAGCAGCAATAAAAAATAACGGAGAAGCTTCAGGAGCTGTCCACATCATGAGGTTGTTTGAATCTATGGTCGATGTTGTAAGTCAAGGTTCAGTAAGAAGAGGTCGTTTTTCGCCCTATTTACCAATTGATCATCAAGACATTATGGAGTTCCTAGAAATAGGATCAGAAGGTAATCCTATTCAAGAATTAACACATGGCGTTACTGTAACCAATGATTGGATGCAAGATATGATTGATGGTGATGTTGAAAAGAGAACAGTCTGGGCTAAAGTTTTACAGAGCCGTGGAGAAATGGGATACCCTTATATTTTCTTTACGGACAATGCAAACAATGGTGCTGCTGATGTATATAAGGACAAAAAATTACCCATCTATGCAAGTAACTTATGTACAGAAATAATGTTACCTTCTGACCACAACTGGTCTTTTGTCTGTGTTTTGTCAAGTATTAATTTATTGCACTATGATAAATGGAAAGATACAGATGCCGTTGAAACTATGGTTTATTTCTTGGATGCTGTAATCACCGAATTTTTAGAAAAATTAGAGTCATATAAGAATTCTGATGACAGAGAAGATCGACAAACCTTTCTATTTATGGAAAGGGCGTATAATTTTGCAAAAGAAAATAGAGCGTTAGGGATGGGAACTCTAGGATGGCATTCTCTCCTTCAATCCAAAATGTTACCATTTGATAGTCAGGGTGCATACGATTTAAATAGTGAGGTCTTTAAAACACTAAAAGAGTATTCTTACAAAGCTTCAGAGCACCTGGCGCAAAAGTTTGGAGAACCGGAATTATTGAAAGGTTATGGAAGAAGAAATGCAACTTTGAATGCTATTGCCCCAACTACATCATCTGCTTTTATATTGGGACAAGTTTCTCAAGGCATTGAACCAATTTGGTCAAATATCTATGTAAAAGATATTGCCAAAATAAAAACTACAATTAAAAACCCTTTTCTAGTAAAACTATTACAGGAAAAAGGTATGGATAGTCCAGAAGTTTGGAGAGATATTAGAGACAGAGACGGCTCTGTTCAACATTTAGACTTTTTATCAGAAAATGAAAAGGACACATTCAAAACATACTCAGAGATAGACCAGTTAGTGATCATCTATCAAGCAGCTAATAGACAAAATTATATTGATCAAGGTCAATCACTTAATATAATTGTACACCCTGATATGCCTACCAAGGATATCAATAAGATTCATATTACTGCCTGGAAATTGGGTCTCAAATCATTGTATTATCAGCATAGTATGAATGCAGCCCAAAAGTTCAAACAAAAGAAAGAGTGTACGAGTTGTGAGGGTTAGTTTTCAAACAATTCTATAAAAAAAGCAATTCATTTTGAATTGCTTTTTTTTTGGAATAAAAATTATTTTAGTCCTCTGTTACAGGGGGCTTTACACTTGAATCGTATTGTTCGTTGTACAGTTCTAGCATTGCCATAGTCGCTTTGATAAGATCTTTAGATTCTGTTAAAATACTAAAGTAAAGCGTTGTGTTTTTAGGGCTTGATTCTTCAGATTTTGTTCTTGAAATCTGATTATTAATTTTCTCTCTTACTGATTTTAATAATTGATTTTTAGAATCGAGTATACTAGAGATTTCTCTATAATTATTTTTAGAAAAAGCAAATTTGGTCCTTTCAAATAGCGTTTCCAGCTCGAGACTAATTTCTTTAAGTTCTCTAATTTGGTTAAAAGTTAGCGCTTTGTGATTATTATTAATATGCTTGAAAGTAACTTTGGATATATATTGTAGAGATTCAGAAATATCTTGAAGAGATCCTAGAACATTAATATAAAAGTTGCTCGCTCCTTTTATGGTTGATTCGTCAAGATTCTTAATAAAATAAAACAAATCATTTCTTAAATCATCAATTTCTTCTGCTAAAGATTTCACTTCATTTTTATTCTTTTTTAGAGATTTTAAATCTTGTGTTGCTAAACCATTTATTGAGGCCGTAAAAATCTTTTTAATTTTTTTAGATGCCTTGGAGACGTTACTTGAACTTTCAATTATTACACCTTGTATAGAACTACTTTCAGCCGTACTTAAAGCATCTTCATTTTTGATTTGTGCAGTTTCTTGTCTGTGTGATATATAGTTTCTAGCTAATATAATTAATGCTAAAAATAATAAAATAGCAATTGCAGATGGCCCCCCAAGATTTATTAGAAAAGCAATAAACCCACACCCTGTGAAAGCAATAAATGCCGTAAAAAACCAACCGCCAATTACATTAAGAACTCCAGCAACTCGGTATACTGCACTCTCGCTTCCCCATGCTCTATCAGCAAGTGATGTACCCATAGCAACCATAAAAGTCACATAAGTTGTTGAAAGCGGTAGTTTAAATGAGGTTGCAATGGAAATTAATATTGCAGCAACCATCATATTTACAGCAGCTCTTATCATATCAAATGCAGGTAATTCAATGGATTTATTTGAAGATAATTGAATTGCAGGTTTTTCAAATCTACTTTCAATAATATCTTTAGAGCTTTGAGGTAGTAATTTCGATGTAATATTCGAAAAATTTACAGATAACCTAACTAAACCTCTTGAGAGAAAATTTGGTTTGAACCTTTCTTTAGTGTCTTGTTGTCTTGCTAAATCAATTTCAGTTTTGGTAACTTTTTTAGCTTTTGAAGAAATCCATAAAGTCACAACCATTACCATTCCAGCTATGAAGAGTAGAATAGTTGGTGTAGGTACTTTAGTTGCTAAAACTTCCATTGAAAACTCTGTAGCTTGAATTCCTGAGACACTCCATGCTTCATAAGATTGCCATGCTGCAATAGGTACTCCGATAAAATTGACCAAATCATTTCCAGCGAAGGCTAACGCTAAAGAAAATGTACCAACTCCAATAATAATTTTATAAATATTAATTTTTAAAAAAGATATTAATACGTAAGAAAAGATTGATAATAAAATGAAACTTGTTAAAGCAATAAAGACTACTTGAGTTTCCATAAAATTAGCAATAGTGGATCCGTTAAGGATATCAAAACTTTGCTTTGCGTAAGCAGTCCCTTTAATTCCTTTCATTAAAATGAAGTAAGTAATGGAGGTTAAAGCTACGCCACCAAATAATGATCCAACCCAATTAGCTTTTTTTTCATAATTATAAGAAAGCATTAGTCTAGAGATGTATTGTACAATTGCTCCTACAGAAAAGGCTACAAAAACAGAGAGTAAAATACCGCCAATAATTTGTGTGGCTTTACTAACATTAATATATTCTGCAAGCATACTTGCATCTCCGCCTGTTGCAAAAATTTTAATTAATGAAACCGCTACAGCAGCCCCTAAAAGTTCAAATACAATAGAAACTGTAGTTGACGTTGGCATTCCGAGAGTATTAAAGAAATCAAGTAATAATATATCTGTTATCATTACCGCCATAAATATGATCATGATCTCTGAAAAGAAGAACATGTCGGGATTAAAAATTCCTTTTCTAGCAACTTCCATCATTCCACTCGAAAAAACCGCTCCAACTGCAACTCCTAAACTCGCAAGAATCATAATATTTCTAACAGAAATAGCCTTTGATCCAAGCGCAGAATTCAGAAAGTTAACAGCATCATTACTAACACCAACCACTAAATCTCCTATTGCGAGAAGACCTAAAGCAATAATCATTATTAAATATATGTCCATATCGTTATTGAATTGATCAGTAAATATCGTTAAATCTATAAGATTTGACATTAAATTTAGGTTTAGAAAGTTCATAGTTTATATTTTAAATTCAGCATTTAAAGTCAGAATAGATTTATTATTAATTAGCGAATTATTATAGTTAAACAGCCTGTAGTTTAAATTAAATTTCACGCCTTTTGTTGCTTGGTATTGGGTTCCAAACATAACTAAACTACCATCATTATTATAATTCCACGATTTAGATTCTCCAGAAAGAACATTTGAACTTATTTGATCGTATCGAGCAAACAATTCATAATTTTTAGATAATTTCTTTGACCCAAAAACAGAAAAACCTTCTCTGTTAAAATCATCTTCAGCATTTTTATATGTTCTGGCATTTTTAATTTTACCATATTCAACTCCAGCTCTAAAGTCAGAATTATTATAAGCCAAGAAAATAGAATTATTTTTTATTGACTTAGTGTTTTCCGAACGTTGAGAATCCATATAAATTTTTCCTGTAAATTTCTCAGAAAAATTATATATAAAACTTGTTCCCATTTTCTGGTGTCCATTATTATCTTGAAGAGATTTATATCCTTCTCCATTTAAAATAAATAAGTTTATTTTAAATTTTGGATTAATGGTAAATTCTGAGTTAATTCCAAGATCTGCACTTGGGCCAAATTTAAATTCATTTAGAATACCTTTTTGTGCATAACGGTATCCCCATAAACTTTCTTGATCATTAAATTGTTTGTTTCCAATTAAACCCATGCTTAGTTTTACTTTAGGATTTAATTTCCAATCTAATTGAGCAATCTTGACATAAGCGGTGTATTCACTTCCGCCTGAGTTAGATCCAATGTCATAAGTAACCTTAGCAGAAAAAGTATCGTTAAAATCGTGTTTATATCCTAAGTAAACTCTTTTAAGTTCAAAAGCACTTTTTTTTGTTGCTTCTTTTGTGAAATCATTATGGTAGTTCCAGAAAATTTTAAAATTTGGTTTGCCACTACCCAAATCTTGAGCAAATGTTTTAAAGCTAGCAATAACAAATAAAATAAATATAATTTTTTTCATGTATTAATTTATACTACAATATTAAAGGATTAAAATATTTCTAATGTTAAGAAATAGTTATATTATAATGTTAAATGATTCGTTAAATTGCACTTATGAACTGGGAACAATTACTTTCTTTAAAAAGACAAGGAGATACATTAAAAAGATTAAGACTTGAACAAGATGAAACTCGAATTGGCTTTGAAGTTGATTACGATAGAATAATTTTTTCATCTTCTTTTAGATCTTTACAAGACAAAACTCAAGTAATCCCTTTTTCTAAAACAAGTTTTGTTCACACTAGACTTACTCACAGTTTAGAGGTTTCAGTTGTCGGAAGAAGTTTAGGAAGGATTGTGGGAAAAAAATTAATTGAAAAACATCCTCACTTAAATAAAACATATGGTTTTCAAAGCAATGATTTTGGGGCTATTGTAGCTGCCGCTAGTTTAGCGCACGATATAGGCAATCCACCTTTTGGTCACAGTGGGGAGATGGCAATAGGAGATTACTTTAAAAATGGTAATGGATCTAAATATAAAAATCAATTAAATCAACAACAGTATCGAGATTTGTGTGATTTTGAGGGCAATGCAAATGGTTTCAAAATTTTAACAGAAAACAAAGTTGGAATACCTGGAGGGTTAAGATTAAGCTATGCTACATTAGGAGCATTCACTAAATACCCAAAAGGATCCACTCCTAAAAAACTTAGTGAACATATTAAAGACAAGAAATTTGGGTTTTTTGAGTCTCAAAATAATTTTTTTGATGAAGTTGGTAATGAATTGGGGCTTAAATCAGAAAATAGAATTTATTCAAGACACCCATTAGCATTTTTAGTAGAAGCTGCGGATGATATTTGCTACACTTTAATAGACTTTGAAGATGGGATAAATCTTGGTTGGATTTCTGAAGAATATGCTTTGGAATACTTAATTAGGCTAGTAAAAGGAAGTATAGACACTAAAAAGTATCACTCTCTAGAACATAAATCGGATAGAGTTGCTTATTTAAGAGCACTTTCTGTAAATACTCTAATTAATGATGCTGTGAATATTTTTATTAAAAATGAAGAAGATTTATTATCTGGAAATTATTCTAAATCTTTATTAGACGAAAGCGCATATAAAGCACAAATGAAAGATATTATTGACATAAGCGTTGATAAAGTGTATAAGTCACAGGAAGTAATTGAAAAAGAATTAAAAGGATACCAGGTAATTCACCACCTTTTGGAAGTATTTGTTAAAGCTGCCGTAAATAATCAGAACAATTGTTTAAGTGCTTTTGATGAACTTGCTCTTACATGTATACCAAAGTCTTACCTCCACAAAGACAGAGAGTTGTATGATCAGCTTCTAGATATTTGTTGTTTTATTGCAAGTTTAACCGATGGAAAAGCTTTAGAGTGGTATAAAAAAATGAATTAGTTATGATTCTTTACGATGACAATTATTTTATGAGAAGAGCAATTGAGGAAGCAAAAATTGCTCTTCAAAAAAATGAAGTTCCTGTTGGAGCAGTAATAGTTAGTGACAACCAAATAATTGCGAGGGCACATAATTTAACAGAAACATTGAACGACGTGACTGCGCATGCCGAAATGCAAGCTATTACAAGTGCGGCTAATTATATTGGAGGGAAATATTTAAAAAATTGTACGTTATATGTTACTCTTGAGCCCTGTCAAATGTGTGCAGGTGCTTTGTATTGGTCTCAAATATCAAAAATTGTCATTGGCGCAAGTGACTCTCATAGGGGATTTAGAGTTATGGGAACTAAAATGCATCCAAAAACAAAAATAATATATGGCGTTATGGCACCTGAGTCTAAAGAGTTAATTGAAGATTTTTTTAAGGAAAAAAGAAAATTAAAATAAAAAACCCCCAGTAAACTGAGGGTTTTATCAGTTATTAAAATAAAATACTATTCTTCGATTAGTTTCACATCTGTTGCTACCCTACCTTTTCTTCCATCTTCTTCTGAATATTCTACTTTGTCTCCTTCGTTTAGTTTAACACCTTCTAAAGAAGTAACATGAACGAAAATATCTTCGCTCGTTTCGTCGTTAGTAATGAAACCATAACCTTTGGCTCCATTAAAAAATTTTACTGTACCAGTCATTTATAATATATTGATTAAGTTACAAATGTAGTAATTATAAATAAAAAATAATTATTTGTATGTAAGTTTGGAAATTTACTTAATTGATTTTGAAGATTTTGACTTCATTTTTTGAATATTTTCATTGCTAAATGTATAGTCGGATAATTTTTTTCCTTTCCAACTATTATATATAAAAATTGGCATAAATACGAATACAAAAAACAACATACTGAATCCAATAATTTTATTACCAAGCATTTCATTTGAGGACTTATGATAAAAGCCCACGCAAACACCTATTAAAGTTGAAAAGAAAAGAAAAGTAATAATTTTTCTCATTTAATTATTAATCGGACCGCTCTTTTAAAGCTAAGCAAAGTTCTTCTAATTGTTCTTTATTCAGAGCTGATGGGGCATCAATCATTATATCTTTTCCACTATTATTTTTTGGAAAAGCTATGTAATCTTTTATTGATTCACTACCGTCAAGAATTGCAACTAATCTGTCAAGCCCTAATGCTATTCCTCCGTGGGGGGGAGCACCATATTCAAAGGCATTCATCAAAAATCCAAATTGACTTTCAGACTCTTCTTTTGAAAAACCTAAATATTTAAACATCAGCGATTGAACATTTTTATCATGAATTCTGATTGATCCACCACCAATTTCATTTCCGTTAAGAACTAAATCGTAGGCATTAGCCTTTACATCTTTTGGATTAGTTTCAAGAAGTTTAATATCCTCAGTTTTTGGAGATGTAAAAGGATGATGCATGGCATGATATTTTTTACTCTCTTCGTCCCATTCTAAAAGAGGAAAATCTGTAACCCAAAGCGGAACAAATTCTTCAGGATTTCTTAAGTTAATATTTTCAGCGATTTCCAATCTTAAAGCACTCATTTGAGCTCTAACTTCATGTTTTTTCCCAGAAAGAATTAAAATTAAATCTCCATTTTTAGCATTTGTCTTTTTAGCCCAGTTACTTAAATCTTCCTGATTGTAAAATTTATCGACGGATGATTTAAAACTTCCATCATCATTACACC
>Ga0213869_10000107_pt1 | contig 66724 bp, 60 predicted proteins | sample PICome_10_FD_160083 | JGI IMG/M metagenome (GOLD analysis project Ga0213869, IMG submission 160083) | Coastal seawater microbial communities near Pivers Island, North Carolina, United States - PICO132 | ecosystem: Environmental > Aquatic > Marine > Coastal | place: USA: North Carolina... | reverse complement strand
AAGCGATGTAATTTAGATAAATCAGATTTTATAATTTTATTTTGCATCTCATCAATCATTTTAGATTTATCTATATTTCTGTTCTTGAGTTGAAGGTTTAGAGTATCGCTAATCTCCATATTTTTATTGCTAAAGTTAATCAGCTTATTTCTTTTTTTATTAATTGTTAAATTTTCCTTTGAGTCATAAAAAAACTGTGAAACTTCTCTTGGCTTGGCTGCATCTTGATCAGAAAGAGGAATTATTTCAATACAATCAACGGGACATGGTTCAATACAGAGCTCACATCCTGTGCATAAATCATCAATTATTGAATGCATCATATTAGTTCCACCAGTGATAGCATCAACCGGGCAGGCTGATATGCATTTCTTACATCCGATACATTCTTCTTCAATAATTTTAACTTTTTGACTTTTAATTGTTGGACCATATTCAGAATTTACAGAAATATAATTTGTATTAGTAATGGCATTTAATTTTTTTAAAGTTTTAAATCCCCCTGGAACACATCTATCATGAGGAGAGCCATTAACTATGGCTTCAGCATATTGCTTGCACCCAGGCGTGTCACATCTTCCACACTGTATCTGTGGTAACTCTTTATGTATTAAATCAATTAGTTCCAATTTATTTTTTTAATACGCCAAGTTTTTCTTGGAGTTTTGAGTTAGATGTTGTGTAACCAAAAGGAACTCTTTCACCAGGATAAATCCTCTTATATGCTTTTTGAACAGCCAAAGTTGTTTCATGAAAACCAGATAGAATTAAATCAAGCTTTCCAGGATAGTCATTTATATCTCCTACAGCAAAAATTCCTTCCCTTGAGGTTTCAAAATTTTCAGTATTAACATTAATTTTTTTATTGTTAAGTTCTAATTCCCAATCAAGAATAGGGCCAAGCTTTTTATTTAATCCAAACAAAAATATTAATTCATCTGCTTTATGAGTGATAATTTCTTTTGTATCAAAGTTTTTTAAAGAAACTTCACTAACTTTTTCTTCACCATGAATATCTTCTATCACATATGGAGTTAAGAGATTAATTTTTTTATCTTTTACAAGGTCTCTCATTAGTTCTTCAGTATGAGGAGCCCCTCTAAAAGCATCTCTTCGATGAACCAATGAAAGACTCTTTGATTCTTTTGCTAGTTCTACAGACCAATCTAATGCTGAGTCACCGCCACCAAAAATAAATATGTCTTTGTCCTTATATTTTTCTTTTGATCTAACTGCATAATTAACTCCATGATTAAGAAACTTATCAGGATCTTCTATATTTGGCGGTCTGCGTGCTTCAAATGAGCCAGCACCAGCTGCTATAAATATATTTTTTGAAATAAATGAATTATTTTCGTTTGTAGTTACTTTCCAGAACATATCATCTGCTTGGTTTGTCTCTTCTATAGTTTCAACTCTTTGATTTAAATATAAGTCATAATCAAAAGGTTTAATCTGCATAAGAAGTGCATCAACATGCTCTTGCGCAGTCTGAAAAGCTACTCCTGGTATGTCGTATATAGGTTTTTCTGGATAAAGCTCAGCACATTGCCCACCAGGTTTATCAAGGTTGTCTATAAGAACACAATTAAGACCCAATAAACCAGCTTCAAATACAGTGAATAAACCAACCGGCCCTGCACCAATAACGATAATATCTGTTTCTTTAATCATTACTTAACTCTCAAACCTGGCTTTGCTCCACTATCTGGTGATATTAGATATATACCTTCATCATCACTTGAGGCTAGAACCATACCCTCAGATAATCCAAATTTCATTTGCCTTGGTTCAAGATTGCTGACTAATATGACTAACTTGTTTGTTAAATCTTCTGGATTGTAAGCTTTTTTAATACCAGCAAAAACCTGTCTATCACCTAATTCACCAACATTAAGATTTAACTTAAGTAATTTATCAGCACCTTCAACAAGTGACGCTTCTACAATTTGCGCAACCCTAAGGTCAACATCAGCAAATTGTTTTATATCAATAAAATTATTATCATTCATAGGTTCATCCTTCTTTAAATTAATTGGTTCTAGCCTGTTTAACAATGGCACATAGTTATTTATTGGCTTTTTAAGCATTTTATCTAAATCTTCAAAACTATTTTCAGTACTGTTAAGAAATTCAAACGCATTTTTTGTAATATTAGGAATTATTGGTTGTAAATAGATGCTAACTAATCTGAATGCATATAAAGCTGAAGATGATATATCTATCGCTTCATTTAGTTCTTTTTTCCACGGAGTGCTGTCATTAATATATTTATTTATATCATCTGCCATTTCCATGATTAGCCTAACAGCCTTGGAGTAATTTCTTGAATTATAATGACTAGTTACTAAAGGTTTTTTTGATTTAATGCTTTCAATTAATTCATTATTAATATTATCTGATAATTTATTGTCATTTTTTTTGATAAATGATGAGCAACGGCTGGCAATATTACAGTATTTACCAACTAAGTCAGAATTAATTCTTGTTACATAATCTTCAAGGTTCAAGTCAATATCTTCAACTTTATCATTGAGTTTTGCTGCAAAATAATAGCGCAATGTTTCAGGATCACATACCTCTGCAAATTCTCTTGCTAAGATGCCAGTACCCTTTGATTTTGACATTTTTTCGCCATTTATAGTTAAAAAACCATGTACATATATTCCATCTGGCAATTTTAAGTTAGCTGAATCTAACAATGCAGGCCAAAATAAACCATGAAAATATGCAATATCTTTTCCAATGAAATGATAGATCTCATAGTTAGAATCTTTAGACCATAATTCTTCCATTTTTTTATCATTTGAGGCTGCCCAGTTTTCAATGGCTGCTAAATAGCCAATAGGAGCGTCAAGCCAAACATAAAAATATTTATCAATCTCTCCAGGAATACTAAAACCAAAGTAGGGGGCATCTCTTGATATGTCCCATTGCTGAAGATCATCGTTTACCCATTCACTTAATTTATTAACAATAGGTTTTTGAAGATCACTCTTTTGAAGAAAGTCTTTTAAAACGTTGATTTGTTTAGGTAAATTAAAAAATATATGCTCACTATCCTTATGAATTGGCGTAGTACCAGAAAGAGCAGATATCGGGTTTTTAATTTCACTTACGTCGTATGTTGCCCCACATTTACTGCAACCATCTCCATACTGGTTCTCTTCGTTGCACTTTGGACATGCGCCTTTTACGAACCGATCTGATAAAAACATAGATTCTTGTTCATCAAATAGCTGTTTAATAGTTTTTCTTGTTATTAAATCTTTATTTTTTGCTTCGTTATAAATAAATTCTGAGTACTTTTTATTTTCATCCGAATGAGTGGTGTGAAAATTTGTAAAATCGATGTCATATAATTTATATGTTTCTATATGATCTAATTGCACATCCTTGATAAGTTGCTCTGGTTCAACGCCCAATTCTTTTGCTTTAAGCATTACTGGAGTTCCATGAGTGTCATCAGCACAAAAGAATAAGCACTCGTTACCAATCAAGTTATTAAATCTCACCCATATATCTGTCTGTACCGCTTCTAAAATATGACCTAGATGCAGGGACGAATTAGCATAAGGAAGTGCTTGAGTAACAAGTATTTTTCTTTTTTTTGTATTAGCAACGTCCATAACAACTGTATTATATGTGAAAATACATTTTATATGAGTATTAAAAAAATAATATCTGTAGCCTCTGCCAAGGGTGGGGTAGGGAAAAGTACTATCACCGCATTGCTTGCAATGAATTTTGCAAAAAATTTTAAAGTAGGCATTTTAGATGCAGATATATATGGACCAAACCAACACATTCTATTTAACGTAGAAAATAAAAAACCTAACTATATTAAGGATAAAGATAAAACATTAATGGAGCCTATCGAGTCTATGGGCGTTAAATTAAATTCTATGGGTTTTATTTTAGATGATGATAGGGCTGCTATATGGAGAGGCCCAATGTTAAGTGGGGCTATTAAGCAATTAATGAGCTTAACAATTTGGGGTGAATTAGATTATTTGTTTATTGATATGCCTCCAGGGACGGGTGATGCATACTTAACAGTTGCGTCTGAAGTAAAACCTGATCACAGTCTTTTGGTAACAACTCCAAATAAATTAGCAATTCACGATACTTTAAAATCAGTATCTTTTTTTAATAAATTAGATATAAATCTAATAGGGTTTATTGAAAATAATACCTCAAATCAGCTATTTGAAGCTGACTATGAATCTTTACTATCAAAAGATCAGCCCTGTATAGGTAAAATATTGTATAACGAAGATATATATAATTTAAATTTAAATAAGTCCTCAAACTTGGTTTCAGATATATCAAGCGCAATTCAAACCCTTGTATAATAAAGTTATGAGATCATTTGTTTTCACAATTTTTGTTTGTTCTTCATTTCTAATTGCTGAAGATATAAATGATCCCTTTGAAGATTTAAATAGATTGTCATTTGAATTTAATGAATCTTTGGATGCAAATTTTCTTAAACCCATTGCCGAAACTTATTCAAAATCCCCCAGACTATTAAAAAAAGGCGTCACGAATTTTTTTGATAACCTTGAAGAGGTAGATACTACTGTAAACCAGCTATTACAAGGAAAAATTGGATATGCAGTCAATGATCTTACAAGATTTGTTTTAAATTCTACTATTGGTCTTGGTGGTGTTCTAGATGTTGCAACTCCCTTGGGACTCAAAAGACATGAAGAAGATTTTAGTCAAACTCTTGCATTATGGGGGGTTCCTTCTGGACCATACATAATGTTGCCACTTTTAGGCCCATCTAGTGTCAGGGATATCTTTAGCAGGCCTGTATCATCGCTTTTATCAGTCACCTTCCATATGACAGAGAGTGATGTAAATATTGCACTTAAAGCTGTTGATGCGCTTGAAACAAGAGAAAGATTGCTGGAGATTGAATCATTAATATATGGAGATAGGTATGATTTTGTAAAAGATTCTTATGTCCAGTATATGATTTATGAAGTTAGTGATGGCGAAAATGTTGTTGATGAATTTGTAGATGATATGGATGATTTTTTAATAGAATAAAAGATCTTCTAAATCTTTTCGTTGAGACTTTATCTCACCCAGTCTAATAATCTCCAAAATTTTTAAACGAAATGTTTTTGCAAATTTATCACCCCTTGATAACCCAAATAAATGCTTCATCATTCTCGAGATTTCATGACCTTCTGTAATTTTTTCTTCAACGTAATCTAAATATTGATTTAAGATAATTTTTTTTGATTTTTTGATATATTCAAGACCATATATCTCAGAATCTATATCTTTAATTAAAAAAGGGTTCTCATAAGCAGCTCTTCCAATCATAACCCCATCAACATGCTCAAGATGTTGCTTTGTTTCGTCAATTGATTTAATCCCACCATTAATAATAATATTAAGGTTCGGGAAATCTTTTTTTAAGTTATACACATAGTCATATTTTAATGGAGGTATATGCCTATTTTGTCTTGGACTTAAGCCTTTCAAAATTCCATTTCTTGCATGTATAACAAAATTATTAATACCTGATTCTCGTATTATGTTTACAAAATTATATAAGAACTCATAGTCAACATGATCATCTACGCCTAACCTACATTTAATTGATACTGGAATAGATACATTATCTTGCATCGAGCTCAAACAATCAGCTACATGATTAGGCTCAAGCATCAGACATGCTCCAAATCTACCTTTTTGAACTCTATCTGAAGGACAACCAACATTTAAATTAATCTCATCATAACCATAGTCTTCAGATATTTTTGCGCATTCAACTAAGTCTTTAATATCAGAGCCTCCTAGCTGAACAGCTACAGGGTGTTCTTGAGGGTTATATTCTAATTGATGAAAGCATTTCCCAAATAGAATGGCTCCTGTGGTGACCATCTCGGTATATAAATAAACTTTTTTTGAAATCAACCTCAAGAGATACCTATCATGCATATCTGTGTACTGCATCATTGGGGCAATACAAACCTTGTGCTCTTTGGCAAAAGACATATCTAAAGCAGAAATACTATTGATATAAAACCAACTATTGAGAGAACTATAGTATAAGGCAAGGCCATCATTACCATTCTTAGGTAGGATAAGTTAATTAAAGGTGCTAATGACGATGTAAGTAGAAATAAAAATGCAGCTTGTCCATTTGGGGTTGCAACACTTGGTATATTTGTACCTGTATTGATTGCAACAGCTAAATTGTCAAACTCCTGTCTTGTAATTAACCCGTTATCAAGTGCGGCCTTAACTTCATTAATATATATTGTTGCCACAAAAACATTATCACTAATAGCAGACAACACTCCATTTGCTACAAAAAATAGAGGAGGTTGGGTATCAGCGCTTTGTGCTAGAACAAAGTTAATTACAGGAGAAAATAGATGTTGATCATGGATAACACTAACAATTGCAAAAAAGACTGCTAACAAAGCTGTAAATGGAAGAGCTTCATGAAATGCTTCTCCTAAATCATGCTCTTGAGTAATACCTTTTAAAGATGTTAAAAGAATGATGACTGCTAAACCAATCAGACCAACAGCAGCCACATGAAGTGCAAGTGCTACAACTAGGAAGATAGCAACTAATCCCTCTACTAATAGCTCAGCTTTATGTGTTGCAGTTGTATTTTGTTTTTCATACTCATCAAAATCATTAAAGATTTTTCTAATATTTTCTGGCAATTGATTACCAAAACCTGCTATTGAAAATCTTTCAACAAAAACACATGTTATTAAACCTGCTACAAATACAGGCATTGTAATAGGCGCCATTCTCATAAAGAATTCTATAAACTCCCAACCAGCAATTTTAGCTATTAATAAGTTTTGTGGTTCCCCAACAATTGTACAAACACCACCAAGAGCTGTTCCAATTGCACCATGCATGACCAAGTCTCTTAGAAACCCTTTGAATTTTTCCATATCTTCATGACCAGCACCATCAAGTAATGAGTTATCAAGATAATCATGCCCATGATCACTGAAAACTTTTCCTGAAGATACTGTATGAAATACTCTATAAAATCCTATAGTTACTCCAATCAAAACAGCTGTAACAGTAAGCGCATCTAAGAATGCTGATAATACCGCTGCTGAAATACAGAAAAGAAGTGAAAGTAAGGTTTTAGATTCTATCTTAAGAAGAAGTTTAGTAAAAATTGTTAACATTAAATTCTTCATAAAGAATATTCCGGCAACCATAAATACTAGTAAAAGTATAACTTCAAGATTATTTTCAATTTCATGCAGAATGTTATCAGTGGTTGTAAGACCTAAAACTATGGCTTCAATTGCAAGAAGACCTCCTGGTTGGAGGGGATAGCACTTTAAAGCTAATGCCAATGTAAAAATAAACTCTAATAGAAACATCCAACCAACAATAAATTCACCATTGTAATTAAGTGAATTTAAAACTATTAAGGCTATTGGATTAATTATTAGAAACACTACAATGGTAGACTTGTACCAACTTGGTGAATTGCCTAAAAACATTTTTTGTATTGTATTTATCATAGGTATAAGTAATTAAATAAATTTATAAGTTATATATGTATTTTAAAAGATTTTTCGAGTTTAAACCTAATAATAATAATATTTTTATTATGTATAAGGATGGCAAAGTCATTTATGACCTAGATCAAAAAACTTTCATGCTTGAGGAATCCTTCTTAAATTATGAGGTTGAGTGCACAAAAATAGGTATTGCTATCAATGGTAAATCCAATATCTATGCAGTAGATGTCACTTATTCTAACTTCCAATTGAATGAGCAGGGATATACATCACTAGTTGAATATGACTTACGTCAAATGATGTCTATGCTTAATGAAGATGATTTAAATCTTGTTGGTAGAGCTAACCAATTGTTGCATTGGCTAAAAAGCAATAAACATTGTGGATATTGTGGAGCTGTTAAAAATGAGGATAAAAAAGAAGGAGCTTTATTTTGTTCTTGTAATAATATTATGACTTATCCGACCATATCACCATGTGTGCTTTGTTTAATTAAGAAAGATAATCAAATTCTTTTGGCTAGAAATGCTATGTTTCCAGAAGGACTCTTTAGTGTCTTAGCTGGATTTATAGAAACTTCTGAGACTGCCGAGCAAACTCTTGAAAGAGAAGTTGAAGAAGAGGTTGGTCTTAAAGTTAAAAATATTAAGTATTTTGGAAGCCAATCGTGGCCATTTCCAAGCCAGTTAATGATTGGTTACGAGTGTGAATACGCATCTGGTGAAATTAATGTAGATGGAATAGAAATAGTTGAAGCAAAATGGTTTGGTATCAACAACTTACCAAAGACGCCACCTAACTCTACCTTATCTGGAAGACTAATTAACTCTTATATCGCGGATCGTTCGAAGCTCTAGTTGGAATTTTTACCTTTGCTTTTGGCTCTTTAACAATCTCTCTAATAGCAGGTTCTTTTTTTACTTGTTTTTTAGGCTCTTGTGCAATTTTTTTATCAACCTTTGGTTTGGTATTTACAGGATTTTTATTAGTAGTTTTCTCCGAAGGTTTACTCTGAGTGGCATTGTTTTCAGCAACTTTTTTTGGCTCAACTGGCTTATCAATCTTGACATTAGCTTTTTTTACAGAAGACTCATTCGAATTCTTAGTATTTTGATTCCTTGTATTTTTTTGATTAGGGCTTGGCTTCTGATTCGGGTTTGATCTCTGATTAGGATTCCTTTGTGTATTTTTTTGAGCTGCTCCTTTGTTGTTTGTTCTTGGCTTAGAATTTTGTCTAGGTTTTTTGTTCCTATTTTGATTAGTTGATCTGGTTGTTTTCTTTTTAGGTTTTTCTTCTTTATCTATACCCGCAATACTTTTTATCCAGCCTACGAGGCCTTCTTTTTTCTTCTTGGGCATTTTTGGTGGTTTAATTCCATCAACTAATGGCTTCATGGCCTTAGATTGATTTTTATCATCTCTCCAGTCTGTACTAGGCTCAGGGCTATTAGGAGTTAGTTTATAAGAATCAATATTTTTTATATCCGAGGCTTTAATTCTAACCACCTTATAGTAAGGTCGAGATTTATAAGGGTCAGCAATAACCATTACTCTAATATTATTGGTTTTTTCAATGTTTATAATGTCTTGTCTTTTTTCATTTAACAGATAACTAGCTACGTCAGCTGGAACATAAACCTGTATTTCTCCAGTATTATCTTTAGCTGAATCCTCTCCTATTATTCTTAAGATTGATAAGCCTAGCGATCTAGGCCCTCTAACCAAAACATGTTCTATATCATAGGATTCATTAAGTGATGGTCTAAGTCTTTGTCTTGATACTTCTAATAATCCAAACTTAGATATTCCTGATATTTGGACTCTAGCTCTATCTGAGTAAACTGCTTTTCTAAAAGCTGACTCAACCTTTTCCTGGTGAGCTGTATCAAGCATGTCTATAAAATCTATAACAACCAATCCACCAACATCTCTAAGTCTTAGTTGTCTTGCTACTTCTTTTGCAGCTTCAAGATTTGTCTTATAAGCTGTATCTTCAATGTCTTTACCTTTGGTTGATCTTGCAGAGTTTACATCTACTGCTGTCATTGCTTCAGTTGGGTCTATGACAATAGATCCACCGGATGTTAAGGATATTTCTCTTTGAAAAGCTAATTCAATTTGTGATTCAATTTGATAGCGATTAAATAATGGGATTTCCTCATCATATAACTTTACTTTATCAGCATGATCTGGAATTACAGATTCGATGAACTCTTTTGCTTCAATATATGTATCTTTATCATCAATTAAAATTTCTTCAATATCATCTTTGAAATAATCTTTTACAACTCTTACTATCAACTTATCATCTCTGTATATAAGTGCAGGAGAGGGTGCCTCAGGTATAGTTTTATTAATCTCTTCCCATAAGGCTAGCAGGTATGCAAGATCAAGACTTAATTCTTCAGAGCTTCTTCCAAGTCCATTAGTTCTAACTATAGCGCTCATATTATCTGGAATATTGATTGAATCTAACGCTTGCTTGATTTGATCTCTCTCTTCTCCACTTATTCTTCTTGATATACCACCAGATCTTGATGAGTTTGGAATAAGTACAATAAACCTTCCGGCCAATCCTATTTGAGTTGTAAGAGCTGCGCCTTTAGTTCCTCTTTCCTCTTTTGTTACTTGAACAATTATTTCCTGACCTTCTTTCAAAGTACATTCTTTTCTACCTTCCGAGTTCTTTTTAAAGAAATCATTAGATAAATCTTTTAATGGAAGAAAGCCATGCCTTTCTGAACCAAAGTTAACAAAAGCAGCATCAAGGCTTGACTCTACTCTTGAGACAGTTGCTTTAAATATACTACCCTTTAGAAGGACCTTATCAGGTGACTCAGTATCAAAATCATATAGCTTAGCCCCATCAACTAAAGCCACGCGAAGCTCATCACCATATGATGAGTTTATTAAAATTCTTTTCATTTTATTCTCCCTATGTATAGGAAGATAAGTCAGCAGTGTGCTTATTTTAAAGCTTCTATCATCAAGTCTTACGTTATATTGCTTGGATGATTAACTCTTTAAGAGAGTTGTATTTAAACTGTTGTATTTATCTTTCTTTAATATTTAACTAGTTTATCTAGTTATTTAGGACTATATCCTATAGATTTGTCACATGCCTGTCAAAAAAATAGAAGTTAATGATGATAATCACGGAAGAAGATTAGATAATTTTCTTCTATCTATATATAAAGATGTACCTAAATCTAAAATTTATAGCATTATTCGAAAAGGGGAGGTAAGAATTAATTCTGGAAGAGTTAAGCCTCATACTAAAATTAATAAAGATGATATTATCAGAATACCTCCATATTTAATAAATGATCCAAGTTTAGAAAAAAAATCAGTTTTCTCTGAAAGTCTCATTAATCTTATTAAAAATAATATTATCCATGAAGATGATAACTATCTAATACTTAATAAACCACACGGCCTACCAGTCCATGGAGGTACAAATAGCCCAAATGGTGTGATATCTATCTTGAGATCTTTTATGAATGATTCATTAGATCTTTGTCATAGAATTGATAAGGAGACTTCTGGATGTCTTGTTGTATCAAAAAATAAGAAATCTAATAGACATTTTAATGAACAACTTGTGCTTAAAAAAGTCAATAAAACCTATCTTGCTATATTGAAAGGTCATTTAAAGAAAAAAATTAAAGTTGATTTATTTATCGAGACATCTTCTGAAGAAAATACACAAAAATCTATAATTTCAGATAATGGTAAAGAGGCTGTTTCAACATTTAAACCTTTAAAAAAACTTAATCAGTCTTGCTTAGTTAGTGTAAATATTGCCACTGGAAGAACTCATCAGATTCGAGTTCAGGCTAATCATATTGGCCATCCTGTTTTAAATGATGATAAATATGGCGATCGCACATTCAATAAAAGCAAACCATTTAATAAAACAAAAAGAATGACATTACATGCATCAGAAATAGAGTTTATAGATCAGAACAATAATTTAATTAAAGGTAAGGCAGATATCGATGATTCCTTTGAAAAAATTCTTAATTTATTAGAATAAAAAAATCTATCAATAATGGTATATATTTGTTAGGATACGTTTTTTTTAAAGGGTTAGTATGGCAGTTCAAAAAAGTAAAGTTACAAGGTCTAGAAGAGGTCAAAGAAGATCTCATGATTCACTCACAGCATCTACATTATCTATAGATCCTGTATCTGGTGAAAAACATGCTAGACATCAAATGACTAAAGATGGTTTTTATAAAGGAAGACTTGTTAAAGACTTAAGAAAAGTAGAAAAAGAAGTAGAAGAAACATCTGCTTAGTTTATGCCTAGGCATATAAGTTTACTTTTCCCTGGACAGGGGTCCCAATCCCTGGGGATGTTATCCTCATTTAATAGCGAAGATCTCGATTTTATTTCCTCTGCATCAAAAGAGACACTATCTTTTGATTTATTGGATGTTATTCAAAGTGGCCCTGATGATAAGTTAAACCAAACCTCTTTTACCCAACCTGCTTTACTTGCAACATCTTACTTATATTATAAAAAATTTTTATCTATTACAGAATTAACACCTAATATCATGGCAGGGCATTCACTTGGTGAATATTCAGCACTTGTTGCCTCTGGTAGCATTGATTTCAAAACAGCTTTGAACCTTGTTTATAAAAGAGGTCTATTTATGGAAAAATCAGATGTTGGGTCTATGTTTGCAATACTTAACCTTAATATTGAGACCATATATTCAATTTGTGATGAGGTTAGAGAAACCTTAGATGAAATTGTAGCTCCTGCTAATATTAACTCTGCAAACCAAGTTGTTATAGCTGGCTCACATGAGGCTGCAGCCTTAGCTGCTGAAAAGTGCAAAGTCGCTGGTGCCAAAAGAACTATTCAACTAAAGGTTAGTGTTGCCTCTCATTGTAATTTAATGCAATCAGCCTCAATACTTCTTTCTGAAGAAATGAAAAATATTAAGTTTAATAATCCTACTATTCCTATTATTCACAATGTGGATGCATTAGAAGGTAATAACGATGATGATATAGCTCAAAAATTAACTGACCAACTTATAAAACCAGTTCAATGGCTCAAGACAATGGAAAAGATTAATATGCTTGATGGAATTGTTGTCGAATGCGGGCCGGGAAGAGTTCTTTCAGGTCTTGCTAAAACCAATGGCCTGAGTAATATATTAACAATGAGTTCTGATAATTTTAAAGATAATTTTAATAACATATATGGATAAAAAAGTAGTACTTATTTCAGGTGCCTCTAGAGGAATCGGCGCAGCTATAGCAATTCATCTTGCTAGTCTTGGATACAAAGTCATAGGAACTGCAAGAAGTGAGTTTAAATTTGATAAACCCTCAGACAATCTAATTCCACTAAAACTTGATATTACATGTCGAGAGTCTATTAAGGATTGTGCAACCAAACTCAAGGAGCAAAACTTATTACCAGACATATTAATTAATAACGCTGGCATAACGTCTGATCAGCTCTTTCTTCGCATGAAAGACGATGAATGGGATAATGTTTTGGCAACTAATTTAACTGGAACATTTAATTTAACAAAAGCTTTTATAAAAAATATGATCAAGAATAGATATGGAAGAATTATAAACATATCATCTATATCTGGATTAATGGGAAATCCAGGTCAGGTAAATTATTCATCTGCAAAGGCTGGATTAAGCGGGTTTACTAAATCCTTGGCAAAAGAAGTAGGATCCAGAAATATTACAGTCAATTCTGTAGCGCCAGGTTTTATAGAAACTGATATGACCTCTTTTTTGGATGAGGGTTCTAAAAATACTATTATTAAAGATATACCTTTAAATAGGCTTGGCTCACCCGAAGATGTTTCAGAGTTAGTTGCATTTCTTGCTGGTGACGAATCTCAATATATAACAGGGCAAACTATCTCTATTGATGGCGGGCTATTTATGCATTAATAAATGTGCATCTTTTTGATATTAGATGTAAAATGAGCCTCTTTTCAATTGGGAGAAATTATGAGCGTTGAAGATAAAGTAAAGAAAATAGTTAGTGACCAACTTGGTACAGCAATTGATGAAATACAAAGTGATTCATCTTTTGTAGATGATCTTGGTGCTGACTCTTTAGACACTGTTGAACTTGTTATGGCACTTGAAGAAGAATTTGATCTTGAAATAGCAGACGAAGATGCTGAAAAGATTTCTACTGTTAACGAAGCGGTAGATTACATTAATTCTAATTCTTAGAAATACCAACTAGCAAAATTATTCATTTCTTACATGAAATGATATTCGAAAGGATTCTTTAATAGAATCCTTTTTTTATTTATGACACTATAAGTTTTAATGAAAACACTCTTTTACATTAATTTAATAATAATATTTACTATATCTATTGTAGGGCCATATCATGCCTTTATTAATTTTGAACCCGCCAAAGATGAATATATTGTTGTAAAACAAGGTGAGTCAATGACAAGAACTTTAGATAATTTAGTAAAGAGTAATATTTTAGATACTATTTTTTTTAAAGTATTTCTTGTGATTGAAAATATTGATAGTTTTCAAGCTGGTAAATACAAAGTAGAAGAAAAAAATTTAAAAGAGATTTTCTTAGATTTAAGCCAGGGAAATACTTCGACTCATAAGTTAGTTATCAAAGATGGGGCAAATATTTATGATGTACAAAAAGAGCTTGAGAATAGCTTTTTAGATATTGATTGCTTTAATCTAAACTGCATAAAGAGACAAACACCATTTGTAGAAGGAATTCTTTATCCTGATACTTATTTCTATAAAGACTCAATGAAGGCATCATCTTTATTGCAAGCCAGTCATGATCGTTTATTCAATACAGTATCAAAACTTTGGTTAAATAAGCCACCTAATAATCCTTTAAAAAACATTAATGAAGCTATTATTCTTGCCTCTATAATTGAAAAAGAAGCAGGTAATAATCAAGAAAAACCATTAATTGCAGGAGTCTTTCTTAAAAGATTAACATTGGGCATGAGACTTCAAGCAGACCCAACAATTATCTATGGTTTATTACCAAATTTTGATGGAGATATAAAAAAATCTGATATTCTTAATAAAAATAATTTATACAATACATATATGATAAAAGGCTTACCACCAACTCCAATATCTATGGCATCTCTTTCTTCAATAGAGGCTGCTATAAATTCAGTTCCAGGTAATTATTTATATTTTGTCGCTAATTCAAAAACTTCTCATTATTTTTCTAAAACCTATGAAGAGCATTTAGAAATGATTAATATATTAGGTCTTAACAAGTGAAAATATTTAGTTTTGAAGGAATAGAAGGCGTTGGTAAATCTACTCAGATTAATTTACTAAAAGAATATCTTGAGACCAATGGATATAATACTGAAATTTTAAGAGAGCCAGGTTCAACCATTACTGGCGAAAGCATAAGATCAATACTATTAGATTCAAAAGAAAATCTTTCAAGTGAGTCAGAGCTATTATTAATGTTTGCTGCTAGGGCGCAGCTCATCTCAGAAAAGGTTAACAACTCTAACTCAGATATTATTCTATTTGATAGATTTTATGATGCATCTTTAGCATATCAAGGTTTTGGTAGGAATCTCCCTATTGATTTTATTCAGAGTCTAATTACTTTCATTAATTGCCCAGAACCTTGTTTGACTTTCCTTTTAGATATTTCTGTTCAAGATGGCTTTGAAAGAAAAGTTAATGATGTGAAAGATAGAATTGAATCTGCAGGCAACGAGTTCTTTAAAAAAGTTAGAGAGGGCTATCTAGAAATAGCTAACAATAACCAAAGTAGAATAAAAGTTATTGATGCAATGCAATCTATAGATGATATAAATAAAAGTATTATTGATCATGTAAACCCTCTTTTATGAGTATAGAGAAATATAAATGGCTTAATGATATTTATATAGATATAAATTTTAAAAACTTGCCCCACGGAATAATAATTAATGGACCTAGTGGAATAGGTAAAAACATTCTTGCAAATAAAATATGCGAGAGCATTATTATTAACCCTTCTGAAAATAGCAGCAGGGATCACATGAGCCTTATTCATAATAATAGCCATCCTGACATGTATGTTCTTGATAAAGACAAGCTTGGCGTTAATGACATTAGCAGAAGAAAAGAAAGCAAAAACTGGGATGATGAAAAGGGCTTTAGAGATGTAATATCTTTTTTAAATTTAACACCATCTATAGCTAAAAATAAAGTTGCTTTGATACATAATGCAGATTTAATGACTAACGAAGCTCAAAACGCGCTTTTAAAGTCCCTCGAAGAGCCAGCATCATTCTCATATATCATTATGACAACAAATAGACCAAGGTCTCTGAATCAGACGATATATAGTAGATGCCAACTTATTAATATAAAAAATTTATCACCTGAAGGAGTTAATAATTGGCTCTCTGATACAGGTATTACTGAATATACGGCAATGGATTTTCCTAGTTTCGCAACCCCATTTAATATTCTGGAAGATATACAAAATAACAACCAAAACTCATATAAAGATTTTGTTATTTTAATTGATAAATTTACTTCTAATAAAGTTGATCAAGTTCAAGTATTAAAAGATCTTAATGACATCGATATTGGCTTTATAGAAAAAATTAACTATTTAATAGAGTTTTTAAAGATACTTCTTAAATCAAGATTAACTGGAAGTGGATTAAGCGGTACTTATAAAGAATTTAATAAAACTAATTTTAATAAATTAAAAATCTCCAATATTATTGATGAATTAAATAATCTTAGGTTTGATTTTTATTCCGTAAGCTCAATTAATGAAACTCATGTAATGAATTATTTTTTAAGTCAGCTAAAAATATCTATTAAGCAATAGTAGTTCCACCATCAACAACTATTGTTTCTCCATTAATATAGCTTCCAGCTTTTGACGCAAGCATTACTGCGACACCAGCTATTTCATCAGCTTCACCAATTCTTCTCATTGGAGTGGTTGTCAGAACACTTTTTAAAATATCAGGATTCTCCCATAAACCTTTAGCAAAATCTGTTTTGATTAAGCCAGGAGCAATAGAGTTTGCTCTGATATTATAGTGACCAAATTCAGCCGCTATATTTTTAACAATCATCACATCAGCTGCTTTGCTTATATTGTAAGCACCTAAAATAGAACTTCCTTTGATAGCAGCTATACTTGAAATAATAATTATTGACCCATCATTTTTATCTCTCATGTGAGGAATACAAAGATTACATAATGTTTGAGTAGATTTAATATTGTTATTCATAACCTTATCAAACTGTTCTCCAGTCATATCAAGCATTGATCCCATGTGTGTATTCGTTGCTGCATTGCAAACTAACGTATCTATCCCGCCCAATAAATCAATTGTGGATGTTACTAGATTTTGAAGTTGCTCTTGATCACTTATATTGCAGGCAATGGGGAATGCAACTTCCTCACCAATTTCGTTATTAATTTCCGAAGCAGTTTCATTGCATGCATCAATTTTTCTTGAAGAGATAATAACTTTTGCACCATGAAGAGCAGAATGACGTGCTATAGCCTTGCCAATTCCTCTAGAGGAACCAGTTATAAGAATTGATTTGTTTTTAAGGTTAAATAATGACATTTTTTGTTTATAATTAATTAAATATTTAAGGAATACTAACATGATTGAGATATACGGAAAACTTCAGTGCCCATACTGCGATAAAGCAAAAGCGTTATGTGAGCGCGAAAATTATGAATACTCATATAAACAGTTAGATGAAGATTTTACTAGAGAAGATTTTTTTGCAATGTTTCCAATGGCAAGAACCTTTCCACAAATAAAAATTGATAGTGAGCTGGTTGGTGGGTATACCGAATTGGAAGCTTGGTCTAATAATCAATAGAGGCAAATAATGAATCAATTTAATGAATTTTTATTATTATTAGATAGTAACCTGAGTGGTTCTTGGTGGTTTCCCATATTGCTAGTTGGGACAGGTATATTCTTTACTATTTATTTAGGGTTTCCTCAGTTTAGATTTTTTTCCAAGGCATGGAAATTAGTTTCAGGTAAAAATACTAAAGCAGACGCAGAAGGAGAAACAACAGCTTTTGAAGCGCTTACTACTGCTATGTCTGGAGCAGTTGGTACTGGAAATATAGGTGGTGTTGCATTGGCTATCTGGACTGGCGGTCCAGCGGCAATATTCTGGATGTGGATAACGGCTATTTTTGGAATGACTACTAAGTTTGTTGAAGTAACAATGGGTCATAAATATAGGACTAAGCTTGAAGATGGGTCTATTTCTGGCGGACCAATGTACTATATAGAACACGCTTTAAATATGAAATGGGCGGGAATACTTTTTGCTTTTTTAATGATGATTACTGCTATTGGTTCGGGAAATATGCCGCAAATTAATAATATAGCTCTAGTAATGAATACTGAGTTTGCAGTTCCTAAACTATTTACTGGATTGTTTTTAGGTATTTTGCTTTGGTTTATTATAATTGGTGGCATAAAAAGGATTGCTTCTGTTGCAAGTAAAATTATCCCTATTATGGGACTAATCTATTTTGGAGGAGCTCTTTTTATTCTTATAGAAAACTATCAAAATATTATTCCTTCTTTCAACGCTATTTTTGCTCAAGTTTTCACTGGATCAGCTGCTGTTGGTGGATTTTTAGGTGCAAGTTTTGCTATGAGCTTGAAATATGGTGTTGCTAGAGGATTATATTCTAATGAGGCAGGGCAAGGCTCCTCTCCAATTGCTCATGCATCTTCAAAAAATACTTCGATTGATCAAGGTGTTGTTTCTATATTAGAGCCATTTATTGACACGATTGTTGTATGTAGTGTTACAGCCTTAGTTATATTATCAAGTGGAGTCTGGACCGAAAAATTTGATACTACTTTCTCTAAGACTGATATGGTAATTCTTGAGGGTACATATAGTGACCAAGAGAATGTTGATGGTACATATATGCATCCTGAACATATGGAACAGTTAACAAAGTATGTTCAATCTATTAATTCTGATGTGAGTGAATTTTCTGGATCTATAAATATTGAAAATGGTAAATTAATAAATTCTGATATTACAATACTTCATTCTAGATCAATTGCTGAGAATGTGGTTGTTAAGTCTGCTGATAATAAAAACCTTTATACCGGTACCTTAAATGTAATTAAAGGTAAGGTCTTAGAACCTGTATTAGTTGAAGGTAAGTCCTTGGTAAGCTCAGCTGAGCTTACTGCTAAAGCATTTTCACAAGGTGCGCTTGGAGAATATGGTGGTAAGTTGGTAGCTATCGCATTACTTTTATTTGCTTTTTCTACTGCAATAACCTGGTGTTATTACGGAGATAGATCTACAGCATATATTTTTGGTGAGAAGGGTGTGTTTTGGTATAGAAATTTTTATGTTTTATGTTTTATATTAGCGGCCGTTATAGATACAACAATAGTATGGAATATTGCTTATGTGGTTGTAGCTTTAGTCTCTATTCCAAACTTAATAGCACTTTTCGTTCTAAGAAAAGAAATGAAAAATTTAACTAATGAATTTATAAATCAAAATTAATATAGCTTGGATTACAAATTAACTAGATAATTTTTTTTATATCTATAAAATTTCCCTATTCAATAAATTTTACTAACATATTCAATGAAAATTAAATTTTATATTCTTATTAGTTTATTTATAGTTTCATGTGGTGGTGGGGGAGGTATGGGTGACTCATCAAGTGACAACAATGGTGGAACTGGAATGCCATCAGATCCAATGATTAACACATTCGCATCAACTGCTAGCTCTGTATCAATCAACACTTCAGTAACATTATCTTGGACAACAAGTAATACAAACTCTTGCTCTGCTTCTGGTGATTGGAGTGGGACAAAATCATTAAACGGTTCTGAGGATATTACTCTTGATGAAGCTAAAACCTATTCATTCACTTTGACATGTTCTGGTGCAAGTGGAACATCAAATGCAACCAGTACCATAACCGTTGAGGTATCAAGTGTAGATGGTTCAGATATTTATAGTGAAGATAAAGCTTCATATTGCAAAGACCCAATTAATAACTCATCTAGCTATTGGATCGAAAATTTTGACTCTAATACATTTGATGAAGACATATTTACTTACCAACTAGGTAATGGTTTTAATGCTAGTGATGGCTCCTGGGTAGGTGGTTGGGGTAATAATGAACTTCAATACTATACTGGACCAGGAGAAGGTTATGCTAAAAACTATGACTCAATAACAAATACTACAGAAAATCTTTTTATTGAAGATGGGTATCTTAAAATACAACCTATTTATAACACTAGTAATGTTTTTCAAGATCCGTATTGCGCTGATGGAAGTTGTTCTTATGAATGGCCGCATACATCAGCAAGAGTCATAACATCTTCCAAGAAAATTTTTGAAAAACCTTCTAGGATTACGATTTGCTTTAAGGTTCCTGATGGAACTGGGCACTGGCCAGCTGTATGGATGCTTCCTCAAGGATTCATTGAAGGCACAAAAACATGGCCAACTGACGGCGAAATAGATCTAATGGAAGCAAGGGGAAGGGTTGCCAATGAAATTGGTGCGACTCTTCATTTTGGTAACTCTATGAGCAGAGTTATGATTAACAAGGCTGAAACTGTTCCTAATTCAGTAAACTTTCATGACAAATTTCATTCTGTTACTTTTGAATGGCAAGAGAACTCTATCAAAGTTTACCTAGATACGCAGGAAACTCCATTTTATGAGGAATCATCGGACTCTACAGAATTTAATTCAAACTATTACCCATTTAATGAGAGTTTTTATTTATTACTTAATGTCGCCTCGGGTGGAGACTATGATACTTTTGGTGTAGATACTAATATGTACTGTCATGATGAAGAATGTAGTAACTTGGCAGATCCAGATAGGGGTCGGTTAATTATTGATTACATCGAGTATAAATCTATTGATTAGCACTTCTTTCATATAATTTATCCGTTACATCTTCCATTTTTTTATCTTGGGACCTTAATAATACCAATAAGTGAAAAACAAGATCAGCTGCTTCTTCTATAAGCCTTCCATCATTTGTTACAGCAGCTATTGCAGTTTCACCAGCTTCTTCATTAACTTTTTTAGCAATTTCTTTAACACCTTTTTTGAAAAGACTAGAAATGTATGAACCCTCGTTCATTGAAGTTTTTCTTTCGTCAATAATCGATTCTAGTTCTTGTATCATATCAAAGGATAAATGATCATTTCCAAAACAAGAAATAGTACCTGTGTGACATGTTGGCCCTAATGGTGTGGCTTGGATTAGGAGAGTGTCTCGGTCACAATCTAAAATAATATTTTTAATTATTAATTTATTGCCGGACTCTTCACCTTTTGTCCATAGCCTATTTTTAGATCTACTAAAAAAAGTAACCTCATTAGATTTCAAGGACTTCTTCAAAGAATCTTGATTCATATAACCCAGCATTAATACAGAGGATGTTACATCATCTTGAATTACAGCAGGTATAAGTCCTTTCTCATTCCATTTAATATTATCAAAATTCATTTTTTTACCTTATGTGTATATTATTTTGTTTAAGAAAATTCTTTAAATTCTCTATTTGTATTTCACTATTATGAAAGACAGATGCAGCTAAAGCTCCACTTATTTTAGGATTATTTAAAACATTGAAAAAATCTATTTCTTTACCGGCACCGCCAGATGCTATAAGAGGGACATTAATGACATCACTCATATAGTTCAATTGTTTTATATCAAAACCTCTTTTAACACCATCTTGATTCATGCAATTAAGTACAATCTCACCAGCTCCAAGCTCTTGAACTTTTATTATCCAATCTTTAGTTAAAATTTTTGTATTAAATGAAGTATTAACATTCCCGGTTTTTGAATAAACAATGTATTGATCGCTCTCCTGCATAGAATCTATTCCTACTGTTACACATTGACTGCCAAAAGCTTTTGCTAGTTCATTTATTAAAATTGGATTTTCTATTGCTGGTGTATTTACTGATATTTTGTCTGCACCAGAGTTAAGAATTAATCTGGCGCTTTCAATACTGTTAATTCCACCTGCTACACAGAATGGTATATTTATATTCTTAGCTATTTCTTCAATCCATTTTTTTGAAACCATTGTATTATTTGTACTTGCACTGATATCGTAAAATACGAGCTCATCAGCTCCTTCATCAGAATATTTTTTGGCTAAATCTAAAATAGAACCAACTACTTTATGGTTCTTAAACTTTACGCCTTTTACAACTTGACCATCCTTAACATCAAGGCATGGAATTATCCTTTTAGTTAGCATTTAAAAGATCCTTAAGTAATATTTTATTCTCATAAATAGCTTTTCCAACAACACACTCCTGACTTCCGATATCTATTAGATTTTTAATATCATCCAAACATCCAATACCGCCAGACGCTGTTAAATTAATATTTTTGTTTAAAAGTAACTGTTTATATATATCTATATTGGGTCCATCAAGCGTTCCATCTTTTGATATGTCTGTGGCGAGGACGTTTTTAATCCATTTATTATTATTTATGTAATCAAAAAGACCTATATTTGTATCCTCAGTCCAGCCATTAACAGAAAGCATTGGCTGGTTATTTGTTATTTTAAAATCTAGACCAAATACTATTTTTGAATAATTAACTTGTTGATAAATATTATTGCGAAAATCTTTATCTGTTATTGCAGCAGTACCAACAATCAACCTATCAACACCAGTAGAAAATAAATTTTTAATCCTTTCAATTGACCTTATGCCACCTCCAACCTGAATACTTAAGCCATTTATTTTAGCAACCGTCTCAATCAATTTTAAATTCTTACATTCCCCTGATAGGGCTGCATCAAGATCTATAATATGAATATATGTAAAACCTTCATCCATGAATCTTTTAACCTGTTCTACCGGGTCTTCTGAATATGTTGTTACTTTATTAAAATCACCTTTATATAATCGAACACATTTACCATCAAGAATATCAATTGCAGGAATTATTTTCATATTTGGCTTATAAAATATTTAAGGAAGTTTTCACCAGCTAGTGATGATTTTTCAGGGTGAAACTGACAACCAATATAGTTATCTTTCTGAACTATAGATGTAAATTTATTAATATATTCACTGTAACCAAACGCTCTAGTAGTATTATCTGAGTAGAAGCTATTCGCAAAATAATAGTAATTACTTAGATCTTTGTAATCATCTAATCCCTCAATGTGATTCCATCCCATCTGAGGAATTGAAAAGTCTGTTGAAATAAATTTTTTTATTTGTCCACTTATTATTCCAAGGCACTGAGTATCATTTTCTTCTGAAGAATCAAATAGTATATGCATGCCAATACAAATTCCAAGAGTCATCTTATTGGTATTAAATATAAAATTATCTAGTTTTTTATCATTAAGATAATTCATGACCACACCAGCAGACCCAACCCCAGGTAATATCAAGCCATCAGTTTTTTCTAACTCATTTTTAGATGATGAGATTACAACATCAATACCAAGTCTGTTTTTTAAGGAGTAATATATAGAATTAAGATTAGCACCACCGCAGTCTACAATTCCTATTTTCACAATATTCCTTTTGTAGAGAGAATTTGTGAATTGTTGAATTTCAATGCTTTGCTCAATGCTCTAGTAAAGCTCTTAAAAGTAGCCTCAACAATGTGATGAGAGTTATTACCTTTTGTAGAAATATGACAAGTAAATCCTAGGGCATTAATAAATGAAATAAAGAAGTGTTCAAACATTTCAGTTGGAAAGTCACCAACATATTCTTTTAATACTGGATAATCCATCTGCAGCATTGTTCTAGAGGCCATATCTATAGATACAGTAGAAAGCGTCTCATCCATTACAAGAGTTTCATTTGAGGAATACCTCTCAATGCCAGATCTTTTTCCTATTGCTTTATTAAAGGCTTCCCCAAGGGTTATCGCTACATCTTCGATTGTATGATGCTCATCTATGTCTAAGTCTCCCAAGGCTTGAATAGATATATCAAATGAACCATGTTTTGCAAATTGCTCAAGCATATGATCAAAGAATTTCAGTCCTGTATTTACATTATATTGACCAGTCCCATCAATATTTAAATTAATATATATATCTGTTTCATTTGTTGATCTCGAAATAAATGAAGATCTTTGTTTTTTATTGATTGCTTTATCTGCAAATGACTGTCGTACAGAAACTGCATTTGCATGTGCATCAAGGTCTTCAGCCATTGCTAGGATTTTTACCGTATTTGATAAGTTATTAAAACCTTGTGCTGTTGCTGTTTGGAATGTAATTATTTTACCAAAATCTGAAACACTTAAGCCTGAGTATGATTTAGCATACCCAGAAGTTGGAAGGGTGTGATTGGAACCAGATGCATAGTCGCCAAATGATTCAGGAGAAAATACACCACAAAAAACAGAACCTGCATTTAAAATGTAAGCAGAATATTTAATGTAATCTTGATCTAATAAAATTAAGTGCTCAGGAGCATTTGTATTTATGCATTCAATTATTTGCAAGTCTTTATTTGCTAAAACAAAAATTATATTTTCTAGGCTTTGGCTAAGTATTGTTTTTCTATTTAATTCATTTTTTTGATTACTAATTTCTTGTTTCACTTTTTCAATAAGTTTTTTATTTTTAGTAATAAACACAGCTTTTGCATCAGGACTATGTTCAAGTTGAGATAAAAGATCAGCAGCAATTATTTTTAATTTTGATATATCATCAGAAACAACATAAACCTCACTAGGTCCAGCAGGCATATCAATAGGAGTATGCACACTTACTTTTTTCTTTGCTTCATTTACATACTGATTGCCTGGGCCAAATATTTTTAAACATTTAGGGACTGACTTTGTTCCATATGACATAGCAAATATAGCTTGAGCGCCACCAACTTTGAATACCTGTCTTGTTTTTAAAAGCTTTGCTACCCATAAAATAGAAGGATCTATTTTTCCATTTTTATTAGGAGGAGTGCAAATGACTATGTCTTTACAGCCAGCAATAAGCGCTGGAATTGCTTGCATTAATAAGGAACTAAATAGGGGTGCCGAGCCTCCAGGTATATATAATCCAACTCTATCAATTGGTTTGAACTCTGACCATAAATTAATGCCTGGGGTTGTTTCAACCTTAGATGTTTTTAATTGTTGAAGTTGGTTTTCATGATATTTTTTAATATTAGAGTAGGCTATCAAAATTGCTGATTTTAATTCATCATTTATTTTATTATCTGATTCGGCAAATTCTTTTGTTGTAACCTTTAAGTTTTTGAGTGGTTTTTCTTTTAATAAAATTGAAATATTTTTAATACCAACATCACCATCTGCAAGAATCATTTTTTCAAATTTCCTTACTGTTTTAAGGATACCTGGAGACGCATCGCTACTCACTGTATTTAATAGCATATTAGTTTTATTTAATTTTATTTTTTGCATATTAGTTAAGTATTTTTTCAACTGGCATGACTAGAATTGACGATGCACCTTTATTTTTAAGCTGCTCCATTGTTTCCCAAAATATAGGTTCCTGACACAAAGCATGAATAGCAACTTTATTTTCATCCTCTAATGGAATTATGGTTGGCGATTCAGACCCAGGAAGAAGCTTACAGATATCTTTAAGATTTTTTGTGTCGGCATTTAACATCACATATTTACTCTCTATTGCATTAATAACTCCCTCCATTCTGTTTATTACCTTTTCTGCTATCAATATTTTATTTTTTGATAACTTCTTATTTTTAATAAGTACTGCTTGCGAATTAAGTATTACTTTAATTTCCTTTAGATTATTAGCTTCAAGCGTTGCGCCTGATGATACAAGATCACATATACAGTCTGACATGCCAATGTAAGGAGTTAGCTCTACCGAGCCATGTATGTTAGTTACAGTTGCATTGATATTATTATCAGAAAGATATTTTTTAAGAATATTAGGATATGAAGTTGCTATTTTTTTATTTGCTAGCCGCATATTTTTTTTATTATCAGGAGCAGCAATAGAAAGCCTGCACTTGGAAAATCCTAAATCTAAAACTTTGACAGTATTATTTTTTTTAAATAGAGTCTTCTCAATTAGGACATTCTCTCCGACAATTGCAAGATCAGCATCTCCATTAGAAACTAAAGAGGGTATATCATCATCTCTCACAAATAGAATATCTATTGGAAGATTATTTGATTTTGCTAATAATTTATCTCCTTTGGTTGAGAAATTAATTCCAGATTTTTTAATTAAATCTTTGCTTTGATCTGATAACCTTCCACCTTTTTGGATAGCTATTGTCAGTCTATTTTTCATTATTAATCCTTTTAAGTATTTTTTGATAACCTTTATAAGGCTCATTTGTTAAAAATCTTGCCACCCTGGTAATTGTTGTGGTGCTTGCATTTAGTTTTGCAGCAATTTCTCTGTAAGACATTTCATCCCTATACAGAAGTTGAGCAACTGCCCATCTTTCATCAAGAGCTTTTAATTCAGCTGGTGTACAAAGGTCATTTAAAAATTCATCAACCTCTGATTTAGTTTTAAGTAGCAGTATTGCTTGGTTAAGTTTTTTCATGTGTCGTAGTGTAGTACTATGATGGTACAAAGTAAATAAAAATAAAGATGCAATTACACCTTTATTAATTAAATATTAGATAAGAACTATTCTGATTAATTATATTTTTTTATAACAGATACAACTTCAAGATGAGGGGTGTTTGGAAACTGATCAAATATCTCTATATTTGTAATTTTATAATCAGAAAGCATCTTTAAATCATTTATGTACGTTTCATAATTACAAGAAATATAAATAATATTTTTAAACTTCTTTAATAGAGGTATTACATCTTCACCAAGCCCAGATCTAGGTGGATCAACAAGAATATGAGAGAAATTATAGTCAGTAATACTAATACCAGCCATTCTTCTAAATATTCTCCCATTAAAAGCTTCTGAAATTTCTTCTGCAGAAAGTCTGGCATGCTTAATATTATTAATTTTTTGTTCAGAGATTGATTTGGTTATGCATTTTATGGACTGTCTATTACTTTCAGTTGCAAATACGTTTTTAAAAATCGAAGACAAGGGAAGAGTAAATGTTCCAGAACCACAATATAACTCAAGCAAATCAAATGGCTCATCAATGTATTCAATTGCCTTATTTATCATTTTAGGCATATGAAAATGATTGGGTTGATAAAATGATTGATCAGTCTGATACAAGGTTGAATTACTAACACTTATATTATCAATTAATAATTCCGAGCCAGTTGAAAATAGCTCTTTTCTTGCTCTGATATTAATATCAATATTCAATTGATCTGCTAACTCAGATGCTTTTTGTTTTAAATTATCATTTAAAAGCTTGTGATAGATTAATGATATTAATAGATGGTCATTTCTATTTGTCCTAAAATTTATTTGAAATAACTTATTGTTCAGTTCATGATTGTCATTTATACAATCTATTAATTTGGGCATTATATTTTGAATTGATGGTCTTGCTATAGCAAATGAGCGAAGCTCAATTCTCTTTCCATGCGAATCATACATGGTGTAAAAACCATTCTTATAGCCAAATTCACATCGAGACCTATACCCATTTGCAGGACTATGATTTATTAGAATATCGCCACTAAAGTGATTGCCAATAAGATCTAAGGCTCGTGTAAATTTATCCATATTTAACTAAGTATTATTGAGGTTATAAAATATATTATGCTAATAAATGTTATATTGAGTACTAAGAATAAGATAATAAGCCTAACTAAAGTTACTTTTTTTATATCATCCTCTAGTTCAGATTTTGATCTTATACCTAAAAATGAATTAAATATTCTCTTTAACCACATACTATGACTGAAATAATTAATATTACTAAATCAGCAGAAGAATACCTTTCAAATTTATTGAAGGATAAGAATGAAGAAAATCTTTCTGTAAGAATTTTTATATCTGATCCTGGTACGCCAAAAGCTGAAACCTGTTTGGCATATTGTAAACCAGATGAAGCTGAACCAGATGATGTGATTATTGAATTAGATTTAATGAATGTTAATGTTGAAAAAAGAAGTATTCCTTTTCTTGTTGATGCCGAGGTTAACTTTGACAATGATACATTTGGAGGACAATTAACTATAAAGGCTCCTAATGCAAGATTGCCTAATATTTCACCAGATAGCCCTCCAGAAGATAGAATTAATTACGTGATTTATAATGAAATAAATCCAATGCTTGAATCCCATGGAGGAGAGGTGAGCTTAATTGAATTTACCAATACTGGTGTTGCAATTCTTCAATTTGGAGGTGGGTGTCAAGGGTGTGGAATGGTTGATGTTACTTTAAAAGATGGAATAGAAAAAACTCTTATAGAGCAGATTCCTGAACTTAAGTCTGTAAAAGACTCAACCGATCACTCCATTGACGATAATGCTTTTTATAAAAGTTAAACTTCCTTAATTGAAATTATTACACCAAAGCTCGGATGGTCAAAATAGTGTATTTCGTTATCAAAGATTCTTTTTTCTTCCTCTATGAAAATATTTATTTCCTCTTCGCTCTTGCCTTCTGGTCTAATATCTAAACTTTTTGGAGCTGTATTTAGAATTAGATAATTATTCTTTTTATTAAGATTCAAGTTAAGTTTTATCAATTCATTTTCTTCACGATCTTTATTAATTATCCTTTCTTCATAACTATCTATGTATTTAAGATCATCATTTTTATTATTAATTTTCTGATAGCCTAGATATGCTTTCAGATCAACATGCATAAATCTATTCCTATAAAATTTTAAATAATAACCATAATTTTTATCTATATTTTCTTCAAATAAAAAAATGGATTCGGATGATATCGGTATATTTTGGATCCAGCTATAGCTGTCCAAAACTTCATAAGATTCTGCAATTTGAAGCTTACGATTAATTTTTTTTAGTGTCTCAAGGTTACTATTTTTTCTAAACCATAAGCCTGGGTTAGGTAATATGTAGTTTTCTTCTTTATCGGCATCACGATTTTTGTTTAAAGCTATATCAGAAAGGAATCCCGAATACCAAAAATCTTTTTTTATGGGCTTATTTATAATATTTTTATTAATATATATTTTTTCATCAAAAAACTTAATTATATTTTCAGATGGCAGCTCAATAACTTCTTTAAATGATTCTTTGGGTTGATTGTCAAGATGTTTAAAAATTATTAGCTCTATCTTGTATTGATTTAAATCAGATGATTCAGCACTTAAACCAGTGCTTATTAAAAATAAAAAAATAACTAAGTAACTAAATAATTTCATTAATTAAATTAAATACCATTTTTCTTCGTTTTGTAATAGATGATTCCTCTTTATCGATAATAAACTTGTTATCTTTATTAATTGAATAATTATTGGGTTCTTTTGTAACTAGTGTCAATATTCTATCGAAGATATCTTTTTTAATTTTTGTTGATAGCAATAAAGATGTTTTTACAGAGCTCGAAGTAATTTTTAATATTCCTGTTTCTTTTATTAATAATGATATGTGCGCGTTATTAATAAGGTTAGAAACCTCATCTGGAAGGGGGCCACATCTATCCTCAAGATTTGATGAAATTTGTTTCAGTTCATCTATATTATTAATATTATTGATAGATTTATATATTTTTAATCTTTCAAGTGCTGATGGCAAATAGGTATCACTAATATATGTAGAGTCATAGAAATTAATTTCAGTTTGAATCAAGTCTTTTTCATCATTTTTTTTGAACTTGTTTAAAGCATTTTTTAACATTGAAAGATACAAATTTATTCCAACAGAATTAATATGCCCACTTTGCTTATCACCAAGCATTTCACCACCACCACGTATTTCTAGATCTTCTTGGGCAATAAAAAATCCAGATCCAAGTTTTGATAGTCTTATGATTGAATCTAATCTATCTCTAGCAATTTTTGATAAATCTGGAACTGGTATTAAAAAATAACAATAGCCTTGTTTTGCAGATCTCCCAACCCTTCCTCTTAGCTGGTGTAATTGAGATAAACCAAAATTTTGAGAATCTAGAATAATTATTGTGTTTGCATTTGGGATATCTAATCCCATTTCAACAATTGTTGTGCATATCAGAACGTCTAAATCTCCGATATCAAATCCCGTCATAACGTCACTGATATCTCGTTTATTTAACTTGCCGTGAGCAATTCCTATATTGAGGTTAGGTAAAAGCTTTTGTATCTCATCTTTGAGCATGCCCATTTTTGAAATATCGTTCTGTACGATAAAACATTGACCGCCTCTCAATTTTTCTCTTGATATTGCCTCTTTTATCAATAGTTGACTTTGTACTTTTAAAAAAGATTTAATACTTATTCTATTTTTTGGTGGGGTATGGAGAAATGAAAACTCCTTTAAGCCAGAAAATATAAAATTCATTGTTCTTGGAATTGGGGTTGCGGATAAATATAGAATATGGATATTCTCTTGCTTGCTTTTAATTACATCCTTTTGCTTAATCCCAAATTTATGTTCTTCATCCACAATTAATAAACCAGTATTTTTAAAAATTATTCCAGATGTAAATAGAGCATGAGTCCCAATAACAATATCAATATTATTGTTATTAAATCTTTCTATAATATCCTTCTTATCAATCATTTTTGTATGTCGCGTTAAAAGCTTAATATTAACTGGAAAGGATTTAAATCTTTCTAGAAACGATTCGTAATGTTGGTCAGCAAGAACAGTTGAAGGGCATAAAACTATCACTTGGTTTTCGGAATGAACGGCTATGTAAGCAGCCCTCATAGCAACCTCGGTTTTGCCAAAGCCAACATCACCACATAAAACTCTATTCATTGGTTTTATTAAGCTAATATCTTTCTTAATAGAATTAACAGCTTCAAGTTGATCATCAGTTTCTTTATATGGAAACTCATCATTAAATTTAGAAAAATCTTTATCTGATATACGTAAAACTGCTGATTCAGCCACCTGTCTTCTTGACTCTATATCTAATATTTCTGCAGCATGGTCATATGCACGTTTTGTTGCTTTTTCTTTATTTTTTAACCATCTTGTAGATGACAATGAATCTAAAAGTATGTCCTCGAGATCAATATTTTTATGGTACTTTGAAACCAAATCTATACTTCTTAAGGGAACGTATAGTGATTCATTTGATGAATAAATAATCTTTATATATTCATTAGATATATTATTTGCGGTAACAATCTCAAGACCTTCATATCTACCTAAGCCATAGTTCTCATGGATAACAAGATCACCTTTATCAAACATAATATTTTTATCTTGTTTTGATCGAAATGATGTATTTTTTTCTTCATGTTCAACATATGTGTCTATAAAATATTCCCTATGAGCTACAAGTAGGTTATTTTTTTTTGAATAATAAGGCCTAATAACTCTTGAGTTAATTATATTTAATCCTTCTTTTGCATTTTGTATATTAGTTATCTCATTAATATTTGGTATAAATCTTTTAATAAGCAATTCATACTCACTAGATATTGATGTTGAAAGTACTATCTTTTTTTTATCATTGCTTGGTATTGAATTTTTGAGGTCTTCAAAATCTTTATATGGAAAATTATTACTTTCGTCGTTATTAAATAATTCTATTTTATTTAAATGAGAGGTAATAATATCTTTTGATATAAACATATCTTTTGGTTCTAAAATTGGTCTCTGACTATCTATATTTTCATCCTCAAAGCGTTGTGATATGAATTCTTGATACTCATTAACAGATTCATTTGTAAAGCCTGTACTTTTGAGAAATTTATAGTTGCCAAAAAGGTCAAAAAAATTAGAATGAGTTTTTAAAAAGAATGGTAAATATATTTCAGAACCTTCAGGGTTTATACCACTTTTTAATTTTTGAAAAATTTCACAAAGTCTTTCATCATTATGTTGAAAGTACTCTCGCCAATTATCCTTAAATATCTTAATAGATAATTCATCTAATGAAGGGATTGATCCTTTTGAAATATTAAAACTATTAATCTTGTCGATAGAGAGTTGTGAGTCAGGGTCAAAATATCTTATTGATTCTATATGATCATCGAATAGTTCTACTCGAAGAGGATTCTTGTATATAGGTGTGTATATATCAGCTATACCTCCTCTTAATGAATATTGATTTATCCCATCTATTTTATTAGTTTTTAAATAATTTAGAGAGCTAAGTATTTCCTCAAGATTAGTAATTGAGAGTTTATCTCCTATATTAAATGTTTTTACTGATTCAAAAAATCCAATTGTTGGATAGATTTCAAATAGGTTTTTTACCGTTGTTATTAATATATTTTTTTTTAAAGATAGAGAGTTAAGTATTGTAAATCTATCTATTAATATATTTTCAGGTGTTGAGAAATGGTCATAAGGCAAAATTTCATTTTCTGGAAAATGATTAATCTCACCTTCACTTAAATACAAAGATAGCTCATTGGTAATAAATTTTGCTTCTTTATTGTTATTTACAACAAGACAGATGGACTTTTGTGATTGCTGATAATATTTGCATAATTCATATGCATTTGATTGAGATAATTTTTGATTCATTGATTATGTAAATTAGTTACAATTTAGTAGCGTTATTTGTATAATATTCGGCGTATTCTAACAATCAATTATATATAAAGGTAATTATGGATTTAAATTTTTCAAAAGAAGATATTCAATTTAGAGATGAGGTTAGGGATTGGCTTAATAATGGAGGCTATCCTGAACATGTAAAATATAAACAAGACAATGATGAGGCGTTAACCAGGCAAGACATGGTTGACTTCCACAAAGCTGTATCAGCAAAAGGTTGGATGGGTTATAACTGGCCAGTTGAATATGGTGGAACAGGTTGGACTCCTACTCAATTGTATATTTACAATCAAGAGTTTGGTAAGGCGGGATGTCCTCCATTACTAGCTTTCGGTGTAAGCATGGTTGGTCCTGTTATATATACTTTTGGCAATGATGAGCAAAAGAAAAGATTTTTACCAGATATCCTTGAATTTAATACCTGGTGGTGTCAAGGCTACTCTGAACCTGGTTCAGGTTCTGACCTAGCTTCGCTTAAAACCAAGGCAGTTCGTGATGGCGATCACTATATTATCAATGGCTCTAAAACATGGACAACTTTAGCACAAAGTGCTGACTGGATTTTTGTATTAGTTAGAACAGAATCAACAGGAAAAAAACAAGAAGGTATTTCTTTTATCTTGGTTGACATGAAGACGCCAGGTATTGAAGTTAAGCCAATAATAACTATTGATGGAGAACATGAAGTGAACTCTGTATTCTTTACAGATGTAAAAGTACCTGCTGAAAATATTATAGGTGAAGAGGGCAAAGGTTGGACCTATGCCAAGTTTCTTCTTGCTCATGAAAGATTTGGCATAGCTGCGATTGGTACCTCGATGAGACAACTAGCTAAACTTAAAGAGGTTGTTTCTGACTTAGATAACTCTGAATTAAATAAAAAAGTTGCTGAAGTTGAGTTATCTATTTCTGCGCTTGAACTTACTGAGTTAAGGCTCTTATCTGCCCTAGAAAATGGTGGTAACCCAGGTGCTGAATCTTCAATTTTAAAAATTAAAGGAACTGAAATTCAACAAAGACTGACTGAAATATTTGTTGAAGCTGCTGGAGAATATGCCCTTATGTACCCTGGTGCGCATGGTTATGGTTCAAATGATAAACCTTCAGGACCAGAGTTTGCTGCTGCTTCATTATCTAAGTATTTAAATATGCGAAAAACATCAATATACGGTGGAAGCAACGAGATACAAAAGAACATCATTTCAAAATTTGTATTAGGAGTATAAGAATGAATTTAAACTATAGTGAAGAGCAAACTATGCTTCGTGAACAAATTCAAAAATTTTGTGAAACTGAGTATGATTTTTACAAAAGAGAAGATGTTGTTAAATCTGATAATGATTTTGATGAGAGTGTTTGGGCGCTTTTTGCTGAACAAGGCTGGTTATCTATGCCTTTTTCAGAAGAATCTGGCGGTTTTGGTTTTGGGCCAATTGAATTATCAGTACTATTTGAAGAGTTTGGTAAGGCTCTGGTTATAGAGCCATACTTATCAACAGTTGTTCTTTCTGGAACTTTATTGGATAAGTCTAACTTTTCAGGAAAAGCTGATGTAATCCAGTCAATATGTGAGGGTTCAATGCATGTCTCACTTGCATATGCTGAGGCGGCTAAGTCCTATGAATATAACTCACCGTCATGTTCGCTATCATCTGATATGAAGCTTAATGGTACAAAAACCTTAGTATTAAATGGCTCAAATGCTGCAAAAGTTATTGTTACTTGCATGAAAGATGATTTACTAACCTTAGTTATTGTAGATACTAACTGTGAAGGTGTTTCGCAAAACTCATTTAAAACCATTGATGGACAGTCTTGTTCTGAAATTACTTTTGAAAATGTAAGCTTGTCTACTGATTCTATAATATCTTCAGGTGATGAAGCTTCAACTTTACTTAAAGATGCTTTAAATTTAGCCACATTGTGTGTAGGCGCAGAAGCGGTAGGTTGTATGACATCTTGTTATCTTAAAACTGTAGAATATACAAAAGGTAGGGATCAATTCGACCAACCTATATCTAATTTTCAAGTCTTACAACATAGAATGGTAGATATGTTTATTGAAAGTGAATTAGCAAAATCTTTACTTTTTAAAGCTATGCTTGAAGTTGATGTAGATTCAGAAGAAAAATACAAACATGTTTCAGCTTTAAAGGCTCATGTTGGTAAATCTGGTAAATTGTCTGCACAAGATGCAGTTCAACTTCATGGCGGAATGGGTGTCAGTGATGAAATGATGATAGGCCATTATTTAAAAAAAATGATATCAATCGATGCATTATTTGGTAATGCTGATCATCATCTAGCTTTATTTTCTAAATAAATATCTTACACAAAAGTTTTATAAAAATTAATGTATTTTTTTAACACTTTTGTGTATTTTTTTAATGCTTTTATTGTTTTTTTTATCTAAAATAAATCCATAATCTAAATTATTTACATAATCATGTCAGACATTAAAGATTCAACTTTTCAATCCACCAAACGACAAGATAGAATCCTTCCCGATGACTCATTTGGAGACTGGAAGTGGAGAGAGGGGCTTGCTGAAATGATGGTGCCCATTGTTGGTGACCTTTATAGGAATGGTATAAATATTCTTATTTATGGAAAATCTCTTGTAAATCAATCACCTGTAGAAATAATGAGAGCTCATAGGTTTGCGAGGCAATCTGATGATAATGAATTAAGTGAACTTGAAACCTTTCCTATTCTTCAATACCTATCGCAAATTCAGATGGCTGATTGTGAGATTGATGTTGGTGAGTTAGCAGTCAGATATCCATATTTTTCAGATTTGAAATTAGATGCATCAAATTTACCAAGTTATTTAAATACAGAATTATCTGAAGTTATTGATAAGTCATCTAATAGACCAGATCACCCAAAAGACATAGTTCTTTATGGTTTTGGAAGGATTGGCAGACTTGTTACTAGAATGATGATTCAAATGACTGGCCCTGGTAATTATTTTAGATTGAGGGCAATAGTCATTAGAAAAGGATCTGATGATGATATATATAAAAGAGCTAGTTTACTCTCAAGAGATTCCGTTCATGGATCATTTGATGGAACGGTTAGGGTTGATGAAGCTAATTCTGAATTAGTCATTAATGGTAACCCTGTAAAGGTTATATATGCTTCCAGTCCTGGTGATGTTAAATATAGTGACTATGACATTAATAACCCAATTGTTATCGATAATACTGGTATCTGGAGAACAGAAGAAGCGCTTGGGTTGCATCTAGAGTCTGGGGCTTCTCATGCTTTATTAACAGCTCCTGCTAAAGGGGATATCAAAAATATTGTTTTTGGTATCAATGACAAGACTTTAACTGACGATAGGATTATTTCGGCTGCCTCTTGCACAACAAATGCAATTGTTCCTATTTTACAAGTAATTAAAGATGAGTATGGCATTAGTGGTGGACATATAGAAACGGTTCATTCTTATACTAATGACCAAAATCTAATTGATAATTTTCATAAAGGAGATAGAAGAGGTAGAGGCGCTCCTTTGAACATGGTAATCACCTCAACCGGAGCTGTAGCAGCTGTTGCTAAAGTTATTCCAGAACTTGCTGGCAAACTAACAGGAAATGCGATTCGAGTCCCAACACCTAACGTTAGCTTAGCTATACTTTCTTTAGTTTTAGACTCAGAGGTAACCAAAGACGGTGTTAATGACTATCTTAAATCAATGGCTTTTCATTCAAAATATAGAGAAATTATAGGTTTTGTGAACTCACCTGAAATTGTATCAACTGACTTTTACTCCAGTCCTTTTGCTTCAATTGTTGATTCACAGGCAACAATCACAAGTGGGAATAGAATCACTTTGTATTGTTGGTATGATAATGAATATGGTTACTCTAAACAGGTTATTAATTTAACTAAGAAAATAGCTAATATAAAATTACAAAGATTGCCTAAACCAATTGAGTAAAACTATAGAATCGTTAAGGTTTTAGTTTTATAATCACCTCGTTTTTAATTGATTATTCTTATTTAAGGCATAGCGCACGTGATTAAAATAAAAAAAGGCTTAGATCTACCTATTTCAGGCATGCCTTCACCTGTAATTACAGATACACCAACTGTAAATTCAGTTTCACTTCTTTCTAATGATTTTATTGGAATGAAACCAACTATGTTAGTTAAAACTGGAGATCTTGTTAAAGTTGGCACAAAGATCTTTGAAGATAAAAAAAATCCAGGTGTATTTTTTACCTCACCAGCTGGTGGAACTATTTCATCTATCAACAGAGGAGACAAAAGAAAATTTTTATCTGTTGAAATTGATATCAGTGTTGATGAAGAATATATTAATTTTAATTACGATAATAATGAGTCTAGTTTAAGAAATTTACTTATTGAATCAGGTTTGTGGAATGCTTTCAGAACCAGGCCTTTTAATAGGACACCATCAATTGATGCTATACCTGATGCGGTATTTATAAATTGCTGCGATACTAATCCTCTTTCAGTTGATCCTTATGAAATAATAAATTCTGATTACAAAAATTTTGAATTAGCATTAGATGCCCTCAAGATTTTATTTAAAAGCCCACTTCATCTTTGCTATCAGAATGCTAATTTCAATACTGCAAATGATGGAATTAATTATCATCAATTTACAGGACCTCATCCAGCAGGTTTATCTAGTACACATATTAGTAGTATCTATCCAGTTAATCTGAATAGAACTGCTTGGACAATAAGCTATCAAGATATCCTTTCTTTTGGCCATCTTTTAAATACCAATATGCTTAGAACGCATAAAACTATTGCCATAGGCGGACCTTCTGTTCACGAGCCTTCTATGATGAATGCAAGAATTGGTGGCAACTTAGACCAATTAACTGCAGGAAAAATTAATGATGGATCTAGAGTTATATCCGGATCTATAATCTTTGGTCATAAATCTGAAGGGGTTATGAGTTATCTTGGTTTTTATGATTCACAAATTTCAGTTATTCCTGATACTGCTAACGATATTTTCATGAACTGGTTGATGCCTGGAAATGAATTACATTCAAAGCTTAATGTATTTATTTCAGCTTTTAAAAAGCCTAAGGATTTTATCTTTAATACATCTGTTAATGGTGGTGATAGAGCTATAGTTCCGGTTTGTTCATATGAAGAAATCATACCAATGGATATGTTGGTAACTCAACTACTCAAGTCATTGGTTGTGTCAGATATTGAAATGGCAGTAGACCTCGGTATGCTCGAATTGGCGCCAGAGGATTTAGCTTTATGCTCATATGTTTGTCCTAGCAAATATGACTATTCATCAATTTTGTTAAACAATTTAAATAAACTTTATTTAGAACAATGAAAATATTAAGAAATTATATCAACTCAGTAAAGCCAAGTTTTATTGGTGACGGCAAATATTCTAAATGGTTTCCATTATTCGATGCTGTAGAAAATTTATTCTTTTCTACACAAACAAAAACCGCTAATCCTGTACATGTTCGAGATGCTATAGATATTCAAAAAGTAATGGTTACAGTATGGCTTGCAACATTTCCAGCTATGTTTTTTGGGATGTATAACCTTGGATCACACTCTTTAGAATACTTAGATTCAATAAATCAATTAAATACAGGAGACTGGCATCATTACATTGTTAGTTTAGTTGGCTATGATTCATCTAGTTTCGTTGCCAAAATGTGGTTTGGGGCTGCATATTTTATGCCCATTTATATAACAGTTTTTGTTGTCGGTATTGGATGGGAAGCTCTTTTTGCTATTGTTAGAAAGCATGAAATTAATGAGGGTGCTTTTGTATCTACTATTTTATTTTCATTAAGTTGCCCACCTGATTTGCCTTTATGGCAAGCTGCAATGGGTATTACTTTTGGTCTTGTAATCGGTAAAGAAATATTTGGTGGGACTGGTAAGAATTTTCTTAATCCAGCACTAACAGGTAGAGCATTTCTTTATTTTGCATACCCATCTCAAATTTCAGGTGACAAAGTTTGGATAGCTGGTTTGGCTGATAATAATATTGTTGCTGAGGGTTATAGTGGAGCAACTGCTCTTGGTGTTGCAGCTGAAAGTGGTATGCCAGGTATTCTTAATCAATACACTTGGATGGATTCATTTTTAGGGTTTATACCAGGCTCAGTTGGTGAAACCTCAGTAATAGCAATAGGAATTGGTCTGGTAATATTACTTGTTACTAAAGTTGCTTCATATCGAATCATACTTGGTACTTTTGCTGGTATGATTTTTATGTCTTCTATACTAAATATTATAGGGTCTGATACGAATCCTATGTTTTATGTCCCATGGTATTGGCACGCGGTTATCGGAAGTTTTGCATTTGGATTAGTTTTCATGGCAACAGAGCCAGTCTCTGGCTCTGGTACTAATACTGGTAGGTGGATATATGGAATTGTTATTGGCATAACAGTTATTCTGATTAGGGTTATTAATCCTGCATTCCCTGAAGGAATGATGCTGGCAATACTATTCGCCAACCTATTAGCACCAGTTATAGATCATATGGTCGTAATGTCGAATATAAAAAGAAGGAGAGCATTAAATAATGAATGATTCAGTTACTAAAACTCTTGGTGTTGCATTTGTAATATGCCTAGTTTGCTCGTTAGTTGTCTCATTTGCTGCAGTAAGTCTGCGTGATATACAAAAAGAAAATGCAACAAATAATCAAAGTATTAAAATTTTACAAGCTGCAAAAATTTATGATGAATCCATAGATGTTAAAACTCAGTTCAGTAAACTTGAAATGAAGTATGTTGATTTTAATACTGGAAAAATTCTTGATACATATGAGGGTTTTGTAATCGAGGAGTATGATCAACTTAAATCAACAAGAGATCCAAACCTATCTACCTCTATTAGCGCCTCTGATGATATTGCTATTATCAAGAACCGTGAAAATGTAGGCAAATTCTTTATAGTTCGTAATGATGATATGACTATTGATAAATTAATCCTTCCTATTAGAGGTTATGGATTATGGGGAACACTTTATGGTTATATGGCTATTGAAGAAGATTTTAATACTGTAGCTGGGCTTGAATTTTATGATCACAAGGAAACTCCAGGGTTGGGAGCAGAGGTTGATAATCCAAGATGGAAAGCCATGTGGCCAGGTAAAAAAATATATAAGAATGATGAAGTTAAATTAACAGTTATTAAGGGCAAGGTACAAAGTGATGATGCAAATAATGACTACAAGGTTGACGGTTTGTCTGGTGCCACATTAACAAGCAGGGGAGTAACAAACATGATTACTTATTGGTTTGGCGATTCAGGCTATTCTAAACTTTTTAAAGAGTTAAATTATGAATCTTAGTAGATATAAAGAAGTAATAATAAAGCCTCTTATTGAAGAAAATCCAATAACTCTTCAAATTCTTGGCATCTGTTCAGCATTGGCAGTAACTAATAATTTATCAGTTACGATGGTTATGTGTATTGCACTAACAACGGTAGTTTCTTTCTCTAACTTATTCATCTCTTTGATTAGAAATTACATCCCAAGTAGTATTAGAATTATTGTTCAAATGACCATTATTGCTTCTCTAGTAATTGTGGTTGATGAACTTTTGAAAGCTTACAGTTATGAAACTAGTAAAAAATTATCTGTATTTGTTGGATTAATAATTACAAACTGCATAGTAATGGGAAGGGCAGAAGCTTTTGCTATGAAAGAAAAACCACTTTTAAGTTTTTTTGACGGTCTAGGCAATGGTTTGGGTTACAGCATAATCCTTATTGGTGTTGCTACAATTAGAGAGTTATTTGGTTCAGGTACACTTTTTGGTTATGAAATTCTTCCTTTAGTCTCAAATGGTGGCTGGTATATGGGCAATAATTTATTATTACTTCCTCCGAGCTCTTTTATAATCATAGGTTTATTTATTTGGGCAATACGATCATACAGACCAGCTCAAATAGAAGAGGATGACTTCGTTGTATCTAAGCACTCAACTGCACCTGATCTAACCAAGAGAGAATTAAATGTTTGAACATTACTTAAATATTTTTATTACGACTGTTTTTATAGAGAATATTGCACTATCAGTTTTTCTCGGAATGTGTACCTTTATAGCTATTTCAAAAAAAATAGAAGCAGCTATGGGTTTAGGTATAGCTGTTATTGTCGTCTGCCTTATTACTGTTCCTCTTAACAATTTAATATATAACTTTGTTCTAAGAGAAGATGCCTTGTCTTGGGCTGGTATTGAAGGAACAGATCTCAGGTTTGTTTCTCTTATCAGTTATATTGGCGTAATAGCAGCTGTTGTTCAAATCCTAGAAATGTTTTTAGATAAATATGTTCCAGCTCTTTATAATGCTCTTGGAGTATTTTTGCCACTAATAACAGTTAATTGTGCGATCCTTGGTGCTTCTTTATTTATGATCGAAAAAGATTTAATGTTTGGAGAAAGTGTTGTCTATGGACTTGGAGCTGGTTTTGGTTGGGCCATGGCTATAGTTATCCTTGCTGGTATTAGAGAAAAACTTAAATACTCTGATATACCAGAAGGCCTTAAAGGGCTTGGAGCAACATTTATAATTGTAGGTTTAATGAGTTTTGGCTTTATGTCATTTGGGGGAATCTCACTTTAATAAGGTTTATATTATGCAAATTGATTTAATACTAGGTGTTGTAGCTTTTTCAGGAATTGTTCTTGCGCTTGTTGGAGTGATTATTGGAGCTAGGTCTCAGCTTGTGAGTACGGGTGATGTGTCTATTGAAATAAATGGCGATTCAGATAACCCTCTTGTAGTTCCAGCTGGATCAAAACTTCTTCAAACCTTAGCTGATAATAAAATTTTCTTATCATCTGCTTGCGGCGGCGGCGGAACATGTAGCCAATGCAAATGTGTGATACTAGATGGTGGAGGCTCAATCCTTCCAACCGAAGAATCTCATTTTAATTCACGTGAAAAGAATGATGGCTGGAGATTGTCATGTCAAGTTGCAGTAAAAAATGATATGAAAATCGAAGTACCGGAAGAAATATTTGGAGTAAAAGAATGGGAGTGTGAGGTTCTTTCGAATGATAATGTAGCAACTTTTATAAAAGAACTAATTTTAAAGCTGCCTGAGGGTGAAAACGTAGATTTTAAAGCTGGAGGTTATGTTCAGCTTGAAGCCCCTGCATATGAAATAGACTATAAATCGTTTGATATCCAAAAAGAATATCAAGGAGATTGGGATCATTTTAAAATTTGGGATAATAAAGCAGTAAATTTAGAGCCTGTAATCAGAGCATACTCTATGGCTAACTATCCAGAAGAGAAGGGTGTTATTAAATTTAATATAAGAATAGCATCACCGCCTCCTGGTACAGACTTTCCTCCAGGCGTAATGTCGTCATGGACATTTAATTTAAAACCCGGAGATAAAGTTAAAGTTTTTGGTCCATTTGGTGAGTTTTTTGCTAAAGAAACTGCAAATGAAATGGTATTTGTTGGTGGTGGTGCTGGAATGGCACCAATGAGATCTCATATCTTTGATCAATTGCTTAGAATTGATACTAATAGAAAAATTACTTTCTGGTATGGCGCAAGAAGCCTTAAAGAAATGTTTTATGTTGAAGAGTTTAATGATTTAGCAAAAAAATATGATAATTTTGAATGGCATGTAGCACTTTCTGATCCTCAAGCAGAGGATGATTGGGATGGTGATACAGGTTTTATTCATAATGTTTTATATGAAAATTATTTAAAAGATCATGAGGCTCCAGAGGACTGTGAATACTATATGTGTGGGCCTCCAATGATGAACAAGGCTGTAATTGATTTACTGCTTAACATAGGTGTTGAACCAGAAAATATAGCACTTGATGATTTCGGTGGCTAAATAAAAGTTGGTTAATAGATACATACTATCTAAATTTTTAGCATTGCTGGTTGGTTTACTTTGCATATTTCTTGCCTATAACTTTAATTCTAAAAATACTTTTCAAGTCTCCGGTTATGCTTACGGTACAACTTGGTCTATAACATCAACTGAATATATCGCAGATCATCACGAAAAGAAGATTCAAAATATTATCAACAGTATTGATATGATGGCTTCCAACTATAAGCCTGACTCAGAAATTGCTCTTATAAATAACAGCCCTGTAAACACAGATCTCCTGGTCAGTGATGGCTTGTTTCATATACTGAGTATAGCCAAGTTGATATCTCAAGAATCAGATGGTCATTATGATATAACGCTTGGAAAAACTTCAAGCTCTATGGGTTTTTCACCTGATTTTGAAAAGAATGTTGAGAATAATCCACTTAACAGGAGTTATGAGCTTAATAAATCTAATCAGACAGTAAATAAAAATTCTCTTTTTTGGTTTGATTTATCGTCTATAGCAAAGGGTTATGCTGTTCAAAGAATACATGATTACCTTATAAAAAATAATTTACCCAATCATTTGATAGATATAGGAGGAGAGGTAATTATTAATGGTACCAATTACTCTGAACCATGGAAGGTTGGTATACAAGATCCAAATTCATTAGCTAGTAATCCGATATACATTATAAAAAATACAAACACATCATTTCTATCAATAGCTACATCTGGTGAGTATAGAAATTTTAAAACTAACTCATTAGGTCTTATCGATACTCATACAATTAACCCAAATTCACTCAGATCAATTAAACCTGATTCACTATCAGTTACTGTGATTAGTGCTAAATCAGCTACATATGCAGATGGATATGCCACAGCATTTAATGCAATGAGTGTAAATAAGTCTTTAGAAATTGCTAACGCTAATGATATTGCGTTAATGTTGGTTGTGCAAAACGGTAGTGATATTGAACTACTTTTTTCAGATAAATGGTATGATTTTGCTTATGAGTGATATCTTTTTAGGATTTATAGTTATTGGACTTTCTTTTACTGGTCTTGCACTGGGATTAATTATGAGAAACGAGCCAATCAAAGGTTCCTGTGGCGGCATGGCTAACTTGGAGGAGGGTGCACCATGCCAAATATGTGGTAGAACTGATATCGAGATCTGTGATCAGAACTGATTCATAGTATTGTCTTCACCAGCAGCCTTTAAAGCTGCATCACCTGCAAAATACTCTTTATGGTCATCACCCATATCAGAACCTGACATATTTTGATGCTTAACGCATGCTATACCTTCTCTAATTTCTTTTCTTTGCACTCCAGCAACATAACCAAGCATTCCATTATCTCCAAAGTATTCTTTGGCTAGATTATCTGTAGATAAGGCAGCTGTATGATATGTAGGTAATGTTATTAAATGATGAAATATCCCTGCTTCTCTTGCAGCATCAGCTTGGAAAGTTCTTATTTTATTATCAGCCTCTATAGCTAAATCAGAAGTGTCATAGTTTTCATTCATTAAATCATCTCTATTGTAAGATGAAACATCTTTACCCTCATCAGACATGGAATCAAATACTTGTTGTCTAAAATTAAGAGTCCAGTTAAAGGATGGACTATTGTTATATACAAGTTTTGCATTAGGGACTACTTTTTTTATTTCATCCATCATTGCTCCAATTTGTCCAATGTGAGGTTTTTCAGTTTCTATCCATATAAGATCAGCACCATTTTGTAAACTCGTAATAGAATCTAAAATACATCTAGCTTCGCCTGTGCCTGCTTTAAATTGATACAAGTTACTAGGTAGTCGTTTTGGTCTTACAATTTTTCCATCTTGACTAATCATCACATCACCATGATTCATTGTTTCTGGTGTAATCTCATCTACATCTAGAAAAGAATTATATTGATCACCTAAATCACCTTTTTCACTTGTTACAGCTATCTGTTTAGTTAGGCCAGCACCTAGTGAATCTGTTCTTGCAACAATAACTCCATCATCTACACCCAACTCAAGAAACGCATATCTTACTGCATTAATTTTTGCCAAGAAATCAGCATGTGGAACAGTAACCTTTCCATCCTGATGTCCACATTGTTTTTCATCAGATACTTGATTTTCAATCTGAATACAGCAAGCCCCAGCCTCAATCATTTGTTTTGCCATTAAATATGTTGCTTCCTCATTACCAAATCCAGCATCAATATCTGCAATAATTGGAACAACATGTGTTTGAAAGTTATCAATTTTGTTTTGTATTTCTGACTTTGCCTGTCCTTCAGAGGAATCAAGCTGTCTGTATAAACCACCAAGCTCTCTTGCATCAGCCTGTCGTAAAAATTGATACAGCTCTGCAATAAGGCTTGCTACAGATGTTTTCTCATGCATTGATTGATCAGGCAAGGGTCCAAACTCTGATCTTAATGCCGCTACCATCCAGCCTGAAAGATAAAGATATTTTTTATCAGTTGTTTCAAAATGTTTTTTAATAGAAATCATTTTTTGCTGACCAATAAAACCATGCCAACAACCTAATGACTGTGTATAAGCAGACGTATCACTATCATATGAATCCATATCTCTACGCATAATACCAGCTGTATATTTTGCAATATCAATACCGGTTTGGAATTTATTTTGCATTCTCATGCGAGCAACATATTCTGGATTTATGGCATCCCAATTAGGAGTATTCATATCTGGAATGCTAGATGCATTATTAAAATGGTTTGTATGGTTTGTCATAATAGTCTCTGAAATTAATATTATGTAGTGAAGTAGATAATATAACTAACTAACTGTCAATTAATATTTAATATGCCTATAAGATAGGCCTTTATCCAACTAAAAATATGTAGCTTTACTACAAAAAATAGCAAAATTAATCTATTTAGATAAAGTAGGGGCTATACCAATATAAGTTGATGGCGTTAATGCTAACAGCTTGGTTTTAGAGACATTTGATATATCAAGGTTTTCAATAAAATCAATATAGGAGTCTTGAGTTAATTTACTTCCTCTAGAGAGCTTTTTAAGTTGCTCATAAGCGTCAGGAATACCTTCATACCGCATAAGTGTTTGCACTGCCTCTGTGAGAACTTCCCAATTATTATCTAATTCATTTTTTATACTTGAAATATTTGGTGTTATTTTGCTCAAACCCTTATTTGTAGAACTTAAAGCCAAAGATGAATAGCCAAAACCTAACCCAATATTTCTTAAAACTGTTGAATCTGATAGGTCTCTTTGATGTCGTGATTTAGTTAATTTATTTGCAAAGAATTCAAATAAAGCTGAGGAAATACCAAAATTACCTTCAGCATTTTCAAAATCTATTGGATTTACTTTGTGTGGCATTGTTGAAGAACCCACTTCATTCTTGTTTAGTTTCAGTTTAAAAATATCATTAGATATATACATCCAACAATCTTGAGATAAATCCGTAAGAATATTATTTATTCTAACGATTGAATGAGAAGTTTCGGCTATCCAATCATGAGGTTCAATTTGAGTTGTGTATAGATTTTGTTCAATACCAAATTGTTTTAAAAATCTCTTATTCGCTTTTGGCCAATCAATCGAGGAATTAACTATATCGAATGTATGAAAATTTCCAGTAGCGCCACTAAATTTTGCAAGCGGTTTAATAGCTTTTAATATTTGTATTTCCCTTTCAAGTCTGGCAGAGAAAACTTTAAATTCCTTACCTAAGGTTGATGGAGAGGCTGCCTGACCATGTGTTCTTGCTAGAAAAGATATATTCGACCAATTTTTGGTATGTTTGAGCAACGTTTTATTTGTATTTAGGCTTTCATTTATAAATAATAAAATACCGTTTTTAATTAAGCATGCATAACTTAGAGAGTTAATATCCTCACTAGTTAAGCCAAAATGGATTAGATGGACATACTTGCTTAATACCTTATCTTTATTGAAATGATCAGCAATAAAATATTCAACAGCCTTAACATCATGATTGGTTGTAGATTCAATTTTTTTAATTTGAAGAACATATTTGTCATCAAAATTATTTTTAAAGCTATTTATTTTTTTTATAGATTCATTACTAAGTGGTTTAAAAGATTTTGATAGTTTTGTGCATAAAAATAAAAGCCAATCGATTTCAATTTCAAACCTTATTTTTATTAAAGCAGACTCACTAAAATTATTTCTAAATGTAGATATTTTATTGGCATACCTATTATCCAGTGGTGAGATATTGTCATGATCATATTTCATAATTTATTTTATCATCCTTTAAATTTTATTTTAAAAAGTTTCTTCAATTATCCCACCACCGAGGCAGATATTATCCTTATAGAGAACTGCAGATTGGCCTGGTGCAATAGCCCTAATTTGTTTATCAAATTTAATTACTATTCTATTTGATTGCTCATCAACAATGCATTTAACAGGAGTATGTTGATGTCTTACCTGAATGTCACAGGTTAGAGGCAGCTGATAATCTATTTTATTGATCCAGTTTAATGACTCGACAAATAATCCATCATTCATCAATAAATGATTGTTAACACCCTGACACACGTGTATTTCATTTTTTTTGATATCTTTTTTGAAGACGTACCATGGCAGCTCGTCAGCACCTTTAACGCCGCCAATTTGAAGGCCTTGTCTTTGGCCTTCTGTATAAAGAATTGAGCCATGATGTTCACCAATTATTGCACCACTTTCATCCTTTATGGGTCCCTTTGAAAAATCTATAAACCTATTTAAAAAGTCTTTCAAGTTTCTCTCACCAACAAAACATATTCCAACCGAATCTTTTTTATCAGCAGTTATTAAACCCTCTCTCAAGGCAATATCTCTCACCTCAGTTTTATTTAAATCTGCAAGTGGGAAAATACACTTATTAAATTCAGTTTCGTTAACCTCATGAAGGAAATAAGTCTGGTCCTTGAATACATCCTTGGCTCTAGATAAAAATTTTACTCCATCTTTATCTATTATTTTGGCATAGTGACCTGTTGCAATAAAATCTGCTCCAATTTTAAAAGCATATTCTAAAAAAGATTTAAATTTTATTTCTCTATTACAAAGTATGTCTGGGTTAGGTGTTCTGCCTTTTTCATGCTCACTTAAAAAATTAGAAAATACTCTCTCCCAGTACTCATCTGAAAAGTTTGCTTTGTGAAGGGGAATACTTAATTTATCACAAACCTCTGATGCATCATTAAAGTCAATTTCAGATGTACATATTTCTCCTGGTTCGCTTTGCCAATTCTGCATAAATAAAGCTTTTACATCATACCCTTGTTGTTTTAATAGATAAGCGGATACAGATGAATCAACTCCACCTGACATTCCAACTACCACGGTCTTATTTTGCATATTCCTATCTTTTCTAAGTATTATATTAAATTAATTAAGAGTATAATTATGACCGATTTGGAAGCTAAAATCTTAATACAGAGGTCAATAAGTAAATGAAATTCGATAAAATTAAAGAACCAGAGTCAGGATCAAAGATTACTATAACTGATGGTCAAATAAACGTACCAAACAATCCAATCATTCCATTTATAGAAGGTGACGGTATCGGAGTTGATATCACACCTGCAATGTTAAAGGTTGTAGATAATGCCGTGAAGGTTGCTTATGAGGGTGAAAGAAAGATTGAGTGGATGGAGGTTTATTGTGGAGAAAAATCAACTCATGTTTATACAAAAGATACATGGCTTCCTGATGAGACTATTGAAGCACTAAGAGAATATGTTGTTAGCATTAAAGGACCACTAACAACTCCAATTGGAGGAGGTATAAGATCCTTGAATGTCTCATTAAGACAAATTCTTGATTTATATGTTTGTTTAAGACCTATTAGGTATTTTGATGGTGTTCCATCTCCTGTTAAAAGACCGCAAGATACAGATATGATTATTTTTAGAGAAAATTCTGAGGATATTTATTCTGGTATAGAATTTAAGGCTGAATCAAACGAATCTAAGAAGATAGTTGAAATTCTAAAAAAAGAATTTGGTATTGATCAAATCCGTTTCCCAGATACTGTTGGTATTGGCGTTAAGCCAATTTCTAAGGAAGGAACTGAGAGATTAGTCAAAAAAGCTATAGATTACGCAATTGATAATGATAGATCTACTGTAACGCTTGTCCATAAAGGTAACATAATGAAATATACAGAAGGCGCTTTTAGAGATTGGGGTTATGAAGTATCTAAAAATGACTATCAAGCTGAAGATCTAGACGGTGGACCTTGGCAGGTTATTAAAAATCCAAATAATGGTAAATCTATAATTATAAATGATGTAATTTGTGACGCTTTTCTTCAACAAATTCTTTTGAGACCAAAAGATTACGATGTGATAGCTACTATGAATCTTAATGGTGATTATATATCTGATGCTCTTGCAGCTTGTGTTGGTGGTATTGGTATAGCGCCTGGTGCAAATCTTTCAGATGATTATGCTGTTTTTGAAGCAACTCATGGCACAGCCCCAAAATATGCAGGTCAAGATAAAGTCAATCCTGGAAGTTTAATACTATCGGCAGAGATGATGCTGAGACATATGGGGTGGGTAGAAGCTGCAGATTTAATTATTAGTTCAATGGAAAGAACTATTGGAGCCAAAAAAGTCACATATGATTTTGAAAGAATGATGGATGGCGCTGATCTTGTTTCATGTTCTGGTTTTGCAGATGAGATGATTAAAAGGATGTAATGATCAAACTTTCTATAGAAGAGATAGATAACGATAATGATTATGGGTCATCTGTATTAGAGCAGGACCCAGAAGTCAAAGAGCCACCTCTTTATCAAGTAATACTTCTTAATGATGACTATACTCCTATGGAGTTTGTTGTTTATGTCCTACAAACAGTCTTTAACCACACTCATGAACAATCAACTCAAATAATGATGGCAGTTCATACTAAAGGTATTGGAGTTTGTGGTATATTTTCTAAAGAGATAGCTGAGATGATGTCATATGAAGTTAACGAGATGGCAAAACATCACAATCATCCTCTGCTGAGTGAAATAGAACCATTAACGGATTAATATGTTTAGTAAAGAATTAGAAATTTCAATCGCGAGTCTTTTTGATCAGGCTCAAGAGATAAATATTCAATACCTTACTGTAGAACATTTATTTTTGATGATCTTGAATGATTTTGATGTAAAAGATTTTATTGAGTCTAAAGATATTCAAATAGAGTCATTAAAAGAGAGTCTTAATGACCATCTAAAACAAACAAGCATACTCAGAACCGATGCACAAAAAGCTGTTCAACCAACATTAGGTTTTCAAAGAGTTCTTCAAAGAGCCGTTTTTCATATTCAATCATCTGGAAAGGGCGTGGTAAAGCCAATAAATATACTTGTAGCAATTTTTTCTGAAAAAGAATCTCGGTCTGTTTATCTACTAAATAAAAATAATATTAATAGACTAGATGTTGTTACTCATATTTCCCATGGCAGTCCTGAAAAAACAACTACTGAAGAATCAGTAAATGAGGAGCAATCAGAATCCGATCCTATTAAAGCAAAGAAAGAGAGTTCTTATTTAATAAATCTTAATAGTCAGGTTGAAGAGGGCAAAATTGATAAATTAATTGGAAGAACAAAAGAGGTTGAAAGAATTGTTCAAATTTTATCAAGACGAACTAAAAACAACCCTCTTTTAGTTGGTGAGTCCGGCGTAGGAAAGACAGCCATAGCAGAAGGATTATCCTATCTTATTGTAAATAATAAAGTTCCTAAAATTCTAAGTAATTCAACCATATATGCACTAGATATTGCAGCATTAATTGCTGGTACAAAATATAGGGGTGACTTTGAAAAACGTTTAAAGGAAGTTTTAAAATTTTTAGATAAAGAAGATAAGCCAGTTCTATTTATAGATGAAATACATACCATTATTGGAGCAGGCTCAGCATCAGGTGGGTCCATGGATGTTTCTAACTTATTAAAACCTGCTCTAGGTAAAGGTCAAATTAGATGCATAGGCTCTACAACTTTTCAAGAATATAGAGGCATATTCGATCAAAATCAGGCGCTATCAAGAAGGTTTCAAAAAGTAGATGTCCTTGAACCAAATTATGATGAGTGTGTTGAAATTTTAGATGGGATAAAGTCAATCTATGAGGATTATCATAACGTTAATTTTTCTAACGAGGCTATAAAGACATCAATTGACCTATCCTCTAAATATATTAATGATAGATTTCTACCAGATAAAGCAATAGATGTTATTGACGAGACTGGAGCGATGCTCAATATTACCAGGAAAAATTCAAAAAAAATTACTGTAAATCAGTCACATATAGAGAAAACTATATCTAAAATAACAAAGATCCCTGAACAAAGCATTACAGCTGCTGATAAAAAGAACCTTAAAAATATAGAGGAAAGCTTGAAGCGTGTAATATTTGGTCAAGACGTAGCTGTTGAAACTTTATCCAATGCAATTAAACTCTCCAGGGTTGGTTTAAGAGACGACAACAAGACTATAGGTTCATTTTTATTTACAGGACCAACAGGTGTAGGAAAGACTGAAATATCAAATCAACTGGCTGACATTATGGGTATTGACCTTGTTCGTTTTGATATGAGTGAATATATGGAAAGGCATACTGTTTCAAGACTTATTGGAGCACCTCCAGGTTATGTTGGTTTTGATCAAGGAGGCTTGTTAACAGAAGCAATAGTTAAATCTCCTCATTGTGTGCTTTTATTGGATGAGATCGAAAAAGCACATCCTGATATATTTAATATATTACTGCAGGTCATGGATGCTGGCGTATTAACAGATAATAATGGCAGAAAAGCTGATTTTAGAAACGTTATTTTGATTATGACAACCAATATTGGTGCTGAGCTCTTAGGTAGAAGAAATATAGGATTTAGCTCAACCTCCAATGAATCTGATGCTATGAATTCCTTAAATAAGCTATTTTCACCTGAATTTAGAAATAGATTGGATGAAACTATTCAGTTTAACTATCTCGATAAATCTATAATACTCTCTATCGTTGACAAGTTCCTAACCAAACTACAAGCACAACTAGATAAAAGAAACGTTGAAATTATTGTTTCTGATAATGTTATTAAATGGATTGCAGATAATGGTTACGATAAAGAAATGGGCGCGAGGCCAATGGAAAGATTCATATCCAAAAACATTAAAAAACCATTAGTGGATAAGTTATTGTTTGGTAACTTAAAATCCGGTGGTCAAATCAGCCTAGACATTAAGAATGGAAGTTTAAAGTTCAGCGAAGTAAAAAAGAAAGTTAAAGCCTAGACTATCTTCCTCTAAAAGTAATTCTTCCTACAGATAAGTCATAAGGCGTCATTTCAACTTTAACCTTATCTCCAGTTAATATTCTGATGTAATGTTTTCTCATTTTTCCTGAAATATGAGCAGTAATCACATGATCATTTTCCAATTTAACTTTAAATTTTGTATTAGGAAGAGTTTCAATAACTTCTCCTTCAAACTCTAGATTATCTTCTTTTGACATGAACACATTTTAAACTATATTTCTGCTAATAGGTGACTCATATAGTTATATAATCATTAATATAAATTTAACATAGGACAGTATTATGATAATTAACCCAGGTGAAATTAACTTAGATGAAGCATTAAATATTTGCAAAGAATCATTAAAAAAAGGCCGAGAGTTAAATCTAATGCCGTTAACTGTAACCGTTGTTGATGTAGCAGGTGTAATTAGGGCGTCTTTATCAGAAGAGGGCTCAGGACTAATAAGATCCGATATTGCATATGCAAAAGCATGGACATGCTTAGCTTTTAACGTTTCATCCAATACATTAAGAGACGTTTTTGAAGGTCAACCACGACTAGCACCAGCAGTTACTGGAATGCAAACAATGGCAGGCGGCAAGCTTGTTCCAACACCTGGTGGAATGTTGATTCAAAAAGATGGCAAGAATATTGGCGCTGTTGGTGTTACTGGGGATGTTTCTGATAAAGACGAGATTTGCGCTATTGCTGGTATTGAATCATCTAATTTAACGCCAGGACATAAATCTAAATAGTTTCTATAGAAAACACTCAACAGAGATTTAGATACATCATTAATTGGTAATAGTTAATATTAATTTGAGAATACATGGTTCACTAGAGCTATAATTTAGGAATCGTCATCGAGTGGAATTTTTCCTTTTAAAAATTCTGGCATAAAACTAATATTTGAATGATCATTAATTCTTACACACTTATTTTTAATAGTCCCAATCTCTTTAATAGATGTCGTGACTATATCACCGTGTTTAAGTAATTTGCCTTGAGTAGCACCAACACCTGAAGGCGTTCCAGTAAATATTAGATCTCCAGTAGTTAATGTCAGGAATTCTGATATGTAAGAGATGATATCTGGTACTGTAAATATTAAATCATCTGTACTTGATTCCTGTCTCAATTCATCATTTACATAACATTCAATCTGAACTGAATCTTTATTGGTAACTAAATCTGGTGATACCAAAAAAGGTCCTATTGGGCCAAACGTATCAAATGATTTACCAAGATTAAATTGAGGAGGTGTTGCATGAAATTGAACAGCTCTATCAGATATATCTTGACCTACAGTCAATCCTGCGACATGTTCCCAAGCATTATCTTTAGTTATGTTTTTACCTTTCTTGCCTATTACAACAACGAGTTCTGCTTCATAATCAACAATATCACTTCTCATCTCAATGTCATTAAAAGGCCCAACAATACAAGAGGTATGTTTAGTAAAAACCATTGGAAATGGTGGGATTTCCATTCCGCTTTCTTCTGCATGCGCTTTATAATTCAAACCAATCGCAAAACAATTTCTAGAATTTGTAATTGGTGCGCCTAACAATGAATTTTCTATCAAACCTGTTGCTTCATAGTTATCAATTTTACTTGATAATTCATGCAAATCATTTAACGAGTCTAATACTTCTGATGGATCTGATGAAATTTTGCCCTGTGAAATAGTATTTAAATCATAATAAGATTCTCCAAAAATAAGAGATGATTTACCATTTACGTTTGCTAATTTAAAACCCATTTTTTTCTCCTTAATATTTAATGAAAATAAATCATGGTGAAGGTATTAGCTTCACCATGATTTTCTTAGCTATTGATCAGGGGGATCAATAAATAACAGTTCAACTTAAAAAGTATTTTTAATTACTTAGAAATTGACTCTATATCTCATTCCAATTTCTCTACCAGGCTGGAGATAACCAACATGCGAACCACTTATGAGTGGGAGATCAACACCGAATGATTGCCCAACTTCATTTGTTACATTTCTTCCGAATACAACTAATGACCATTTATTATCATCAGCCTCAAGACCAACACGTAAGTTAACTTTTGTAGTATCGGGCGACAAATTAAAAGGATCTAGATCGTTTTGTGTGAAGTACTCATCAATCTTATTAACATCAGCACCAAGAACAACATCATAGCCATTTCCAGTATTTATTACATACTTAGCATAAAGAGAAGATGACATTTCTGGAGCATTAACTCCTGTCTGTCCTTTTAAATCTTGTGAGCATGTTCCAAAGATTGTCATCGGCCCCATTGGAGTATTGACAGTATTATTATTAGCAGCTCTGAAAGCAATGTCTTGTGCAGCAGTACATCCTCCAATAAACTTATCAAACGTGAAGTCTAGATAAGTGAAAGCTCCGCCTAAATACAAACCATCAAGTGGAGACCATTCAAAGTCGCCCTCTAAGCCTTCAATTGTTGATGCACCTGCATTAGAAACAACAAAAGATGCTCCAACAAAAGCAGAAACCTGCATATCCAAGTACTCAGTACTAAATGCAGCTATATTAGCTCTTAGATTTTTATCTTGAAAATCAAACTTAAGACCAATCTCTGTTGTTGTAGCTTCTTCAGAAGTAAACTTGTTTGATGGATCTGGAGTTGTGTAATTAATTCTTTTCACGTTGTCAGATGCATCAAAACCACCTGACTTATAACCCTCAGCCCAGCTTAAATACATTCTTGTTGTATCTGAATATTCGTAGTTAATTTTTACAGATGGCGTGACATGATCTTCTGACATTTTTTGAAGAGGGAACTCATACCTATCTCTTCCTAAAACACTAAACATTATGTTTCTAACAATTCTATTATTATCAGTTGATGCAGCTTGAATGGTATTTCCACTTGATAAATCAGATCCTAAGAACTGACTATCCATTAACTCTTTTTCTTCATCAGACCAACGGACACCAGCAGTTAAGCTGAGTTGATCATTTAAGTACCAAGTACCTTCGGCAAAAACAGACTGGCTGCTTGTTTCTAAATCATGAACATGATGTGAACTTAATACATTCGCAGGAAGCATTCCTCGTGAAAAAGCATTCCACAATGTACCACCAATTCCAAGTGCACCTGTCAAAACAGCATTTGTTACTGGTGCGGCACCTAAATCACCATTTAAGAAAGCTTCATTTTGAAAGGAATACTCAGTATCTTCAATAAAAAAACCAGCAATATATTCAAATGTATCACTAGCAGGTGAGGTAATAACTAATTCATGTGTAGTTGACTTATATTGTTCATTACCACTTACAGCGAGGAAGTCTAAGGGTGACATATCTGCATCAGCACCTTCAGTGAAATCATATTCTGACATTGTAGATGTCCATGATAGATCATGATCATTTGCAGATGATTTAATATTTAATATCATATTTTCAGCATCATTAGTACCACCGTTTGGGTTTTGATTGCCATACATATTCATTGAATTAGTTGTAGTGAAATCTTTACCAACATTCTGAGCAATTTGTGGGAATGCAATATTTGCAATTGAAAAGGCTGCAACTGCTACTGTTCTTCCAGCAGCTATTATTGATGGTGGTGGTGCTGATAGACCCCAATGTGTTACTTGAGAGTGTTGACCAATTCTTTCAGAATCTGATTTAAATAGTTTTAAATTAATTTCCATATCATCAAGTTCATATAAAAAAGTTGCTCTTATTGCTTCACTTTTAGTTTGTGGCTCTTGCTTAGAAGTGAATGCGTTATCAACCCATCCATCTGAATTATTAGATGAAAGTGCCACACGAACAGCAAAATTATCATTTACAGGTATATTTGTTGCCATGTTGATTTTGCTTGTAGACCAATCAGGAACAATTTCTTGTGAGATATATGCATCTAGATCGCCACCAATAACGGGATTTTTGCTTACTGTATTGATAACACCAGCAATTGTATTTTTTCCAAATAAAACACCTTGAGTTCCTTTAAGAACTTCTATTCTTTCAACATCTAATAATGGAACAGTATATTGTTGACTTCTAGTAACAGACATTCCGTCAACAACCTGCGTTACAGACTGTTCAAAGCCCTTGTTAGTTCCAGAACCAACTCCTCTTAGATAAATTGATTGTTCCTGAACACCTTTTGCAACAGTAAGACCTGGGACATATTGAGCAATTTCTTCCCAAGATGAAACACCCAAATCAGTTATTCTTTCTGAAGAAAGAACTTGAATTGAAATAGGAACCTCTGAAAGACCTTGTTCTTTCTTTTGAGCAGTAACAACGACTTCCTCAAGTCTAGAATCAGAACTTTCTTGCGCAATCACATCCTGAACATAAAGACTGCTAAAAATAATAAACGTTGGTAATAAAAATAATTTTCTACTTAACATATATCCCCCTTTGGATATTTATTGAATTAATTAATTCTAACCACTTGGATAGAAAATTACAACTATCCAGTTGGATAAAATAATAATTTATGTTTTACTTACGACATATGAAATTATTTTATTTAATTTAATGCATAAAATAGAGCTATATGGATACGGAGAGTCTGTTGCCTCAAATATGGCAAGGGTTGCTTTATCTGAGAAAAATATTTCTTATAAGTACAATCTTTTATATTTGGAATCTAAAGGTGACCATCTATCCAAAAAGTACAAAAAGTTAAATCCTAAAAATCTAGTTCCCACTATGATTGATAACGGGAATGTTATTCCTGACAGCATCCAAATAATGCGTCATATTAATTCTACCTATGCTGATGGTACAGATCTTTTTCCTGAAAATATCAACCAAGATATATTTAACAACCTTCTGGATTTTGTAAAACTTGATGAGAAAAAAGAACTAGGTGAGACATTAGGAACAACCGCTGGTGGTATTTCAGCAACTATCTTAGTAAGACTTTTGTGTAAAAGATCTTTACTGAGTGTTATTTGGGATTATTCAACCAAACATTCCATCAAAAAAAGAATACCTATTTTTATCCTTTTAAGGATTCTTGGTAAACCACCAGAAAAATTGTCTAAAAAAATGGCTTTAGCACTATCCAAGCATCTAGTTTATATAGAGGATATTCTTAAACATGAAAAGCCATTTATGATGGGAGATCAATATACTGCAATAGACTCCTGCATGACTTCAATTCTTCATAGAATTAATGAGATGAGATTTACTAATCTTTTAACAAATGAGAATTTACCAAACATAGCTAAATATTGGAAAATTATTCAAGCTAGACCCAGTTATAAAGAAGGAATATTAGATTATGTAACTGGTGAATGGGAGATAGAAATTCAATCATTATACGGGAATGGATCTAATAAATATGAAGATCTTGCTTTGTCAGAAATTACTAGATTATTAAAGGAGAAATAATTATGAAAGAACCTATATGTAAAATAGCTGATATTATTTATGTCAGATTTGAGCTTGAGGAATTTGAGGCTCAAAAGAAATATTTAAATCATTTTGGAATGATTCTTGCGCATGAAAATGAAAATAGTATTTTTTTTAGAGGAACAGGTACATCACCTTATATATATGTAGCTACTAAAGGTAATGAAAATAAATATATAGGCTCAGCATATGAAGCTAATAATTATTCTGATTTAGAAGCTTTATCTAATGAATTTAATGTTGATATTGTTGAAAATAATGAGCCTGGTGGAGGGCATAAAGTTACTATTATTGATCCTGACGGTATTGAAGTTGAGGTTTGTCACGGAATGGTACCTGCAGAACCTGTTGCTATTGTTTCAAAAGTATTAAATACAGGTCAATCAAAGCAAAGAGAAAATGAATTACAACGTTTTGGACGTGCATCTGATGAATGGCAGGTTCATGGTGATAAATGGGTGTATGAGTTAACTTCAAAAGTAAAAAGATTAGGGCATACCGCTATTAATTGTAAAGATCCTCAAGCATCTATTGATTGGTATGCAAACACTCTTGGTTTTTTAACTAGTAATAACTGTATTGGGCCAGATGGTAACTCAATGGGAGCTTTTATGAGATGCAACCAAGGTAATAAACCTGTTGATCACCACACATTAAATAACATGGGTTTGCCCGGTAATATGGATGTTGTTGCTTATGGGCATGCAGGTTATGAGGTAACAGATTCAGTAGATGACTTAATGGCTGGTCATTACCACATGAAAACGGTTGATGAGTATTATCATGAATGGGGCATAGGTAGACATTTACTTGGTAGTCAGATGTATGATTATTGGAGAGATCCACATGGATTTACACATGAACATTGGACTGATGGAGACCTTATAGATGCTTCAGTACCAACTGAGAATTCAGGATTTAGAGATCTGGCTATGGCTCAATATGGGCCAGAAGTACCAAATACCTTTGGTATAACTATGCCTGTTGATCAAATTGACAATGCAAGGGCTGAAAACCCAACAATACCAGGCATGATTAAAGAAATGGAAATGGCTGCAAAAGCTTCTACTGAGGAATAATAATGGTTGAACTAACTAATGATCAAAAAATAGCAGTAGCTGCTGCTCAAGAAACTTTTTCTAATTTAAAAAATAATAATGAATCGCTAAATGAATCCCAATTAAATTTACTTTTTGGAGAAGCCAGAAGTATGAATGGATGGCAGGATAGGGAGGTGTCTGATGATATGATTAAATCAATCTATAATCTTACAAAAATGGGTCCAACAAGTACTAATTGCTGTCCTGCACGTTTTAAATTTATAAAAAGTGAAGATCAAAAGCTTAAACTCAAGGAATCGTTACTCCCAAATAATATTGATAAAGTTATGTCTGCACCAGTTATTGCAATAATAGGTTTTGATTTAGATTTTTCAAACAATATGGGTAAACTTTTTCCACACATGGACGTTGCGCCCATGTATAAAAATAATGAAATCATGAATCACTCAACAGCTTTTAGAAATAGCAGCCTTCAAGGAGCTTACTTTATGATGGTATCAAGAGCACTTGGTTTAGATTGTGGTCCAATGTCAGGATTCAATAATGCAATAGTTGATGAAGTATTTTTCAGCGGAACAAATATTAAATCAAATTTTCTTTGTTGTATTGGATATGGCGATCCATCTAAAATATTTATGAGGCTTCCTCGTTTAGACTTTAATGAGGTATGTGAAATTATCTAACTTTGTATCTTTTGTATGCAAATCGGCATGTTGCAAAAAAAAGTATTAGTCCTATTAGTTGATATTTGAATGATTGAATTAAAACCCACATCATTACAAAGAAACCTACCGTCTTTGATACAGGTTCGTTAAGCTCGTAATCTCTATCCAACCAAGGTGAGCCAACCACATCTCCACCTTCGGTATCTCCGTGCAGGTATGCATGCACAGGGTCTATTGTACCTATACTATTAAGCTCTTTGATATTCATCAAAGTATCTTTCATTTCATCAAAAATATTTATTTCAGTAGTTGATAAATCTACTGTTTCATAGGGATCATTAACTATATTAAAAAGCTTAAAGGTACCTTCTACATTAAACATTACTGGTTTTTTATAATAAAGCTTCCACTCGTTATTAAAGAGCGCTCTTTCATCAAAGATGATCTTATTTCCAACAAATGCATTAACAGGAGGTGTGATTTTATTTGTTAATAAATTAGACCATCTATCAACTCCATCAATGAGTAAATCTTCATCATAACCAATCCCTGTTGCTGTTAAGAGTGTTGGAAGTAAATCTTGTATAAACATAAACTGATCAGTTTTTGATTGTTCAAGGACTCCTTTCCACCATATAGCTGCAGGTACTCTTATTCCACCATCGAGAGCTGAAGTTTTGCTACCTCTAAGACCAGCTGTACTGCCCTTAGATTTAGTTAAACCGGGTGCAATTGTCTTAACTATAGGATTTATATCGAAAACAGGTCCATTATCGCTTAAAAATATAATGATAGTTTCCTCAAGCAACCCAGAAACTTTTATTGAATTAATAATTCTGCCAATTTCAATATCAAGCTTGCTAATATTTGCAGCATAATTTCGGTCTAGCTCATCTTCTATATATAAAAAATTATTAATATCTTCTTCAGGTGCTTCAATTGGTGTATGAGGAGCATTAAATGCGACATAAAGAAAAAGAGGGCGGTTGTCATCTTTATTTTCTATTATGTTAATAGCTTCATCAGCAATTAATTCTGTTGAGTATCCATCTTCACTTAATGAGACGCCATCTCTATGCCAGTCCATTCGATTGGTGTGAACATGATCATAGTAGCCGATACCACCTAACATATGACCATAACTAGAATCAAAACCTCTATTGGTTGGCAAATATTCTTCTTTATGCATGCCAAGATGCCACTTACCAGATAATGCTGTCTGATAACCAGCTTCTTTAAAATATTCTGGCATTATTTTAAGATGTTCGGGTAGACCTGTTTGTTCAGCTGATGGGTTCATGAAAGGCCTAATAACTCCATGATTAAATATATGAAGTCCTGTTAATAATGACGCTCTAGTAGGACTACATGTCGGATTAGCGTAAAACCTATTTAATTCAATACCATTTGATACAAAACTATCGATATTTGGTGTGGGTATAAATCCGTCATGATAGGAAACATCGCCCCAACCAAGATCATCAGTGAGTATTATTATTACATTGGGTTGACTATAAATAGACAGCGTAAAAAATAATAATAAAATATTATAGAACTTCATTTAAGCCTAAATCCCTTGCTTTAAAGAATAAATCCATGAATTTTTTCATTTCTTCTTCACTGATATCTAAAACTTCCATAATATATGGCTTCATTGATGCAAGCCCAAATTCTAGAACCATAATCAATGCAATAGCAGCTTTCATATCAGCAGTAGGCTTTTTTTTATTTTTTAACTTAACTAACTGATCTAGAGTTTTTTTAGACATTGATAGATTAGAATCAACCTGCACTCGGACTAGGTCCATGCGGTTGTCTAGCACTGCTCTTATAATTGCTCTAAAGTAATTATTTGTTATATCTCCTAGTGGTTCTCTAATCATATTGTCTGGAGAAACATTTCTTCTTTGTAATTGCTCAATATGTTCAAAAGCAAGTAACTTGTATGTAGCAATAAGCAAGCCGTCTTTGCCACCAAAGTAGTGATGTATTTGAGCATGATTTACACCAGCATGGTCGGCTATGTCTCTAATACTCAATTGGTTAGGCCCTATAGAGCCGACAAGCACTGCAGCTGATTCAATTAATCTTTTCTCAACATTCTGTCTGCCTTTTGATTTATTACTTTTAATTGTTTTTAATTTAGATACTTTGTTCATGTTAGTTCGCTTATTAATTTTTTATTTAATTCATCAACTTTTGTAATCATTGATTCATCATCACAACAGCCATATACATGCCTGTCTGGTCTTATTATAACTGCTGAAATATTATTATCTTTTTTCCATTTTATAAAGTTACTATCTTTATTAAATGGACTATCTTTATCTATTAAATAAATATTATTTTCAAATATTTTTGAGCTTTCTAAAGCTTTAATATCATTAAACAATATTTCATTTTGATCAAAAACTATTAATGCAAAGGAATAACCTATGAATTGATCAAATGGTTTGTTGTCCACTTTAAGATCTAAACTTGGTTGAGATATTACAATACCGTTTGCCTTATTCGGATATAAAGACTTATCTATCAATCCATTATCAATTTGCCAAGGATGGTAGAAATCAAAAAAACTTAATAATTTTGGAAAGATTCTGGCCACGTTAAGCAATGTATCTCTAATCAAAGCTATATATTTATTCTGAGTTCCAATAACTCCGCCATGTTTGATAGCAGTTTCAGTAACTGATTTAACAATTGATTTTCGCTCATCAGAATATGTTTCTAAGACCCTGTTAGCATACTTACCTTTAATCACTCCATCTAACTTCCAATGAAGGTTGTAGACGTCCTTTATTCCTTGACACAAGCCTTGACCGAGAAAAGGGGGCATTTGATGTGATGAGTCCCCAACCAAAAAGCAGTTATTTGATTTAAAAGTATCTGCAACAAGTCCATGAAAAGTATATTTACTAGCTCTAAGTATATTGCCAGTATTGATATCAATATCAGGATTTAGTCGCCATGCATGTTTTTTCATCATTGAACGAATTGAGCTATGTTTTTCTACTTGATTAAGATCGTCGTCTTCATTAAATTTAAATTCCCATCTAATGTGGTGCCCTGAAATATGTGCAACTGTTGTAGGTCTTTTATAATCACATATATGCATAGGGCCAGCTAAAATTTCATATTTTGGATCTATTTCATAATCTACAACAATCCAATCTTGATCACATTTGTAATCATAGGATCTTATATCAAGCTTTTTTCTTACAAAGCTATTAGCACCATCACATCCTAATACATATGTTGATGTAATTTTCTCTTCTTCATTCGTATCTACATTGGTTATGGTTAAATGATTATTATTAGTTTCTGACGATAGTTCTGTAAGGGATTTACCTAATTTAAAAGTTATATTTTCATATTTTATTGCTCTTGATCTCAAATCTTTTTCAAGATCAGGTTGACTAAAGCCAACAGTTTCATAATATCCATTAGGCTGAGGGTTATTTGAAAAATCAACATATACGATTTCTTTACCCTTTTTGTTTATAAATTTAAGTCCTTCAAATGAAGTTCTGGCTATATCATCAATAATGCCCATTGACTGAAAAATTCTTTGAGTTTGTCCATCAAGAGCCACAGCTCGAGGTATATCCCATATATCTTTTTTTGGTTCAATAACTACAATATTGTGACCGCTTGCACCAAACATGTTGGCTGCAACTGCGCCCACAGGACCGTAACCAATAATTGCTATATCGAAATGCATTTAATATATATATACATAAATTTTATTGATTAAGTTTAGTCAAGTGGTTAGGATAGTCAATATAAATATCATAAATGATTAGGGATTTATTATGTATCAAGTAACAAACTATATTAACGGCAAAGAATGTTTCGAGTCTAATGAGTCAATAAGTATTATTAATCCTTCATATGGTACTAATATAGGTGAAGTTCTTTATGCAACTAAAGACACCACTAACAATGCTATTAACGCAGCTGCTGAAACTTTTATAACTTGGTCAAAAACTGGTCTGAGTTACAGGGCTGAATTAATACTGAAATTACGACAAGGAATCATCAATAAGTCTGAAGAGATTATAGATATATGCATTAAAGAAGCTGGTAAAACAAGACCTGATGCAGAGGCTGAATTAGATAGAGCTGTTCAAGCTCTTACACATATTGCTGGTGTCCAGCATTTCTATCCATCCATAATGAGTCCTAATGTTGCAGGTGGGATAGATATTACAGATGTTAGATACCCAATTGGTGTTGTTGTTGGTTGTGGACCATTTAATTTTCCAATATTAATACCAATTCTTCATGCATCTATGGCTATAGTTACTGGTAACACCTTTATAGCTAAACCCAGTGAAAAGGTTCCATCAATATCAAGATTGTATGCTGATATATTTAAAGAATCAGGTTTCCCAGATGGTTGTTACAACGTTCTTAATGGTGATAAAGAAATTGTAGAACAACTAGTTTGTCATGAAAAAGTAGCTGGATTGGCATTTATTGGAAGCACACCAGTTGCAAAAAGTTTAAAGCTTTTAGGAGTCCAAAACAATACTAAGATTCAGGCGCTTGGTGGAGGAAAAAATCATATGGTCGTCCTTCCAGACGCTGACCTAGACATGGCAGCAGATGCAGCTGTTTCTGCAGGTTTTGGCGCAGCTGGGCAAAGGTGTATGGCAGTGTCTGTTGTTGTTGCTGTTGGTGAGATTGCTGACGAATTAGTTGGTAAAATCAAAGATAGAATACCCAGTCTTGTAATGGGTAAAACAGATAATCCAGATACTCAGCTAGGCCCAGTTATTTCACAAGAAAATAAAGATCGTATTTATTCATTTATAGATTTAGCAGAGACAGAAGGGGCATCATTAGTTTTCGATGGCAGGCCGTTATCTGATAAGGAGGAAGGTTCTTTTGTTGGTGCTACTTTAATTGATCATGTGAGGCCTGGTATGTCAGTTTATGAGAATGAGATATTTGGACCTGTTTTATGTTTTGTTAGGGCTAGTTCATATGAGGAAGCTATGGATATAACTGATAGTCATAAGCTTGGCAATGGTGCTGCGTTATTCACACGCGATGGTGGAGTTGCACAAAAATGGGCAAATGAAGTCCAAGCTGGGTCTGTTGGAATTAATGTACCAATACCTCTTCCTACATACTCTCATAGTTTTGGTGGTTGGAAAGATAGTGGTTTTTCAGAAACTAAAGCATTTGGTAATTCATCTATAGATTTTTATACAAAAACTAAATCAATTGCTACAAGATGGCCTAATCCAGCTGATAGCAAAGTAGACTTAGGATTCCCAAAAAACGATAATTAAATGTTGGATTCTCTTCTAAAGAGTTTTACGTATTTTATTTTTATTTTTATAGATTCTTATATTTATTTAAGAATATTTTTTAGAGAAAAAATTCTAAATAAACCATTAATAGATTATTCAAATTTTAAGAAGTATTTCATTGCTATTAACAATGAAAATCATTCTGTTTGGGAAATTGGAAATAAAGATGCTGTTAAAGAAAAAACTCTTATATTGATTGGAGGAATACCCACAGATCCACTTAAATCAATGTCTTGGTTAGCAGATTGTCTGAATAGAATCGATAATTCACTAAGAATAATAATCTTCAATATGCCATATTATGAAGATCATTTTATGATAAATCTTGCAGATTCATTAGCCATATCAAATGGAGAAAGTTTAACTACTAAAAAAACAATTGACTTTTCTAAACTAAAAGTTGATCCAAAGTACAGTCATATTAATCAATCTAAAACTATAAAATTATTAATGGATGAAATGGAGGTAGACTCTGCTCATTTAATAGGGCACGACAGGGGAGCTGTAATACTCGAAAATCTTTGTATAATTTATCCAGTTAAGGCTTTATCTTATTCAAGGGGTTCTCAAGTTTGGAATCATTACAAGCCAGAATGGAAAAAACTAGCACCAGATGTACTCGTAGGTCCTCCTCATAGCATCATGTCATCATATCATCAATTAAGAATTCTTCTGTTTGCTGTTATTTTTTTGAATAAGCCTATACAACTTCTTTCAGAAGCTTTTGTAAACAAAGGCAAAAAAGCTAAAAAGGGTACTCATTTATTTGATAGGTATACCCATTTAAAATTTTCATCTCAAGTTGCTTATAAGAGTTACTTCAATAAATTTAAACAGTCTCTGATACAAGGAGGCTTGAATAATGAGGTAGAAAATAGAAATAAATTTAAAGATATAGATATACCTATTATGCAATTCCAGGGTGAGGATGAATTTAAACAAGCTACGAATGGAATGCTTGTTTCAGATCAACCTTACTTTGGTAAATATAATTTATTTAGAAATGAGATAGAAGATATTTATCCTGGTGCTGTTCATCAATCTTCAGGAGTTGTTTGCCAAAATCAATTTATAACGAATAAGGGTAGCTATAAAATGATAAAAACAAAAGCTGATTCAAGTTTTAGTAGATTTTGCTTAATACCTAAATCTGCTCATTTTAATGTAATAGAAAATCCTGAATCATGTGCTAATGCAATATATGATTTTATTATTAGTTTAAGATAAAGCAGTAGCATAAAATAATTTACATTTAATCTTCTTGGGTGATATATTTCTTCTTATGCAAAGAAGATCTTTTTTTAAGTTTTTTGGCCTTTTAATATCTCTATTTAATATAAGAATCTTAGCGAAAGAAAGTGATACAAAAATATTGTTTAATCACGGGGTTGCAAGTGGTGATCCAACTCATGACATGATAATAATTTGGTCTAAAATTACAAAAAATACAAATAAAAAAATAAATGCTAGCTGGCAGATATCAACCAAAAAAGATTTTACAAATATAATTACTTCAGGAACAACCAAGTCCTATGCTCATAATGATTTTACATTAAAGGTAGATGTAAAAATCCCACTCGAATATAACGCAAAAAAAATCTATTATCGTTTTATTGTAAACAATATCTTTTCTCCAATTGGTACTACCAAAACTTTACCAATCTCAAACCCTGATAAATTTAATTTAGCTTTTTGTAGTTGCTCTAATTATCCAGCAGGTTTTTTTAATGCATATAGAGAGATGGCTCTTGATAGAGATATTGATGTAGTTTTGCATTTAGGAGACTATTTATATGAGTATGGTGCAGATGGATATGCCACAGAGGATGCTAAAAGACTTAATAGGGTGGTTGATCCAATTACTGAGATTGTTAGCCTAGATGATTATAGAAAACGTCATGCGCTTTATAAAACTGATGAAGACCTCCAATTATTGCACTCAAAAAAACCAATGATTCCAGTTTGGGATGATCATGAGTTTGCTAATGATTCATGGAAAAATGGAGCTGAAAACCATACATATGATGAGGGATATTTTTCAACAAGAAAGGCCAATGCATTAAAAGCCTATTATGAATGGATGCCAATTAGAGAATCAAATTCAAAATTAAAAATATGGAGAAAGTTTGAAATAGGGTCTTTATTTCAATTATTAATGCTAGATACAAGATCTATATATAGAGACAAACAATTAAATTTTGATAATTACTTTAAAGACAATAAATTTAATAAAAAACAATATATGAAAGACCTTCAAAAGAAAAGAAATCTAGTGGGTGCCGAACAATTTAAATGGCTGGATAAAAATATTAATAATAAATTTAAATGGTCGGTTATTGGACAACAAATTCTCCTTTCGCCAACAGTATTGCCTAAAATATTTTCTGAGTTAGATAAAAATTCTTTTCCTAAATTCCTTCATAAATACTTAAAAATTGGAGGAATGGATATTCCTTACAATACTGATTCATGGGATGGTTATCCAAAAGAAAGAAACAAGTTACTTAAAATACTTTCTAAAGCACAATCTAGTATTGTTCTTACAGGAGATACACATAACTCATGGATATCAAATTTGTTCAGTGATGGTAAAAATTTTATTGGTGTAGAGATTGCAGCACCTTCAATATCATCACCAAATTCAGTTGATCTATTTAAAAGTATAACCAACGATATTGATCAAGGATTTATAAAGCAAAATGAAAACCTGAAGTGGGCAAATGGTTCAGGTAAAGGTTTTGTTAAGTTAGCTATAGATTCCAATCAAATTGAAGCAAAATTCATGTACGTAAGTAATATTAAATCTAAACAGTATCAATTAACTGATACCAATAGATTTATTATAAAACATAATCAACCTATATAATTGAACATAATATATATTATGCGAAGTAGTATATATTTCCATCTAGACCCTACTACTCTATTTATGATATAAATAAAGTCATTTATTTTATTAATAGGGAGAAATAATGACTGAATATCAAATATTAAA